>Ga0325414_1008896_pt1 | contig 10612 bp, 5 predicted proteins | sample PopdelMetagenome_8_FD_206183 | JGI IMG/M metagenome (GOLD analysis project Ga0325414, IMG submission 206183) | Populus deltoides microbial communities from Bellville, Georgia, United States - Leaf-PdKOR-R3 | ecosystem: Host-associated > Plants > Phyllosphere > Phylloplane/Leaf | place: USA...
TTGGGCTTGGCTCCCTCTGCCTGATTGCAAGATGAAGGGTCTGAATATGGCCGGCATTGCCTTCTCCTCCGGCCTTACCTTGTCATGATCATCTTCAAGACTTGATGACAGTTCTCAGGCGGCATGCGTTAATTAGTTCTATATACGCCTTGTGTTGCAAGTTCATATGATAGTGAATATCAGTCTTCTCCAGTCATGCGTTGCCCTTCTGTATTTCAACTCTTCATAATATATATAGATAATAATTTATGAAGTTTAATTCTTTTATTAATTAAATATATGTCATCAAATGGAATTGAATTTAAATCTGAAAATTGATGAACTCGTGTTTTTCTTTCATCTATTTTACATATTTAGTTATTAACGCATAAGCTCTTGTACCTAAATCAAGAATTAAAGATGATTGGTTTGCTTGATTGATTTGTTAATTTATTTATACGAATTAACTAGGTTAGGTTTGTTTGATATTTTATAATCTCATTTGTTTGATTTGCTTATTTAATATAAATCTCATATATGTTTTAAAATATATATGAAAATTTTATAATTTCATTGATGCAAAGGAATTAGAAAAGTATGAGAAATAGATATCACCTAGAGAATATGTCATTGCAATATGGAGACCTTATACCCATTCCCTAAAAATTGTGGGGCTATTGTCATAAGGAGACCAAGTCAATCCCCTTGAATGAGAGTGTCTAGAAGCCCCCATTAAAAATTTGTAGTTAAGAAATGTATGTTAGATATACATTATTTTTATTTTGAAAATAAACTTACATTTCTATTGAGGATCATGCATCATGAGGTGATTCAAGTGATAAGTATAAGGGATGTTCTTTGGAGGAACATATCTTGGAAGTGGCACCAAGATGTTTACTTTAACTGCCCTGATAACTTTAAATGAGTGATCCTATTTTAACTCAAGAGAGATATAAATCCTTAGGATACACCAAATAATCATGGGTTGATCCCTCATGGTTCTTTCTCGAGCATTCATTTCTATTAGGAGAATGATTTCACTTGGAAAGTTCTTCATATTGTTTGTCCTTGTAAAAACAAAGAGGCTTAAGTCATAACAAACTAGCACCTCTTCCATCCATATATGATTTTTTATGGATTGCTTCACATTGAGCAAGCTTTTTTTTTAGTAAAGCATAAAGTTTTCTCCAAATGACATGTTCATTTACCCCTCTTGTCAAGGCCTCTAAGGTTAATGGCTTAAGCAATTCTTTCACTTTGAGCATCTCCTCATTGAACCTTTTCAAATATGCCCGTGAAGACTCACCCTCTTTTTAGATAAATCCAAATAGCTTACTGAAGCTTTTCTTAGCGAGTATGATGAAGCGTACCACCAGCTTTGTGTAGAGGTCATTGAACCTTTCAATGGAGCTTGGCTTTAAATTATTGTACCATGCATATGCAGACCCCTAAAAGGTTATAGGGAGGGTTTTGCACATTGAGTCACTGTCTTGGATGACCGATTCTAAGCTACCGCGTATATTTTATACATGCTCCCTCGAGTTGGTCGGGCCATCATAGTTGTTCAAACTCATTTTTATGGAAATGTAATTCTTAGGGAGTTAAAGGTTCAATACTCATTGGAATAAGAGAGAACTCCTCCATTGATGGTGGTTATATAGTCATTCTTCTAAGTAAGCCCATATATAGACTGTTTCTTAGTCATTTGTCTATTAGGCTCTTAGCAACCCAGGGGGCTTATCTTGGAAGTACGATTATAGTAACAGGTTTTTATCTTACGGTAGCTAAAAGGAATATGTTTGGAATATCAGCTTTGTACATTGATATCACATTGGTACGAGCGACCTTTTGAGAGACTCTTATGAATGTCATCTTGTCTAGTCTCTCCTAGGTAGTGTAATCGTCTACAGGCACTTGATACAACTAGTGGTCATAACGCTAAAATGTTGTGTGTTGTTGAGGGTGTTAAGAATTGTTGGGGTGGTAAGGTTTTATTTTTCCCTTGGATTGTCAACACGACCTGAGTGAGGAGTTGTACCCGACTGGTGAGTTATGAAAGGTTCGGTTGGGTAGAAGTGTTCGTGGTAACAAATAGATTTGTCTTGTGTCTTGACATAAGTGTGTCTTGGTCATGTGTCATAGAATTGCCTAGAAATGTCAAAAACAAGCTTTAGAAATTGATGGCTTTTTTATCAGTTCCTCACAAATGGCACTAATTGATAAGTCTCAAAATCCAAGATGCTTAGGAATAAGGATGATATGTTGGATAATCGATTAATCTCTTAGTTCAAGCAATCTGATCCATTTTCTCTAGTCAAGGTATTTGGTGGCTTGATATGGAAAGCCCAGGTGGTTGGTAGGTGGTGGTGTCTAGTAAGCCAAAGTGGTTGGTAGTTGGTACTCTTTATTTATTTCATCATTCAACATTAAATTGGATATTGGGCTATGCTATTTTTATTTATTTTTTTTCTATATAATTTTTCACTTGGGTTATCTCGGTTTTTTTTATTTGTCATTCTTGGATTTACTTTGATAAAAATTTTAAATTGATTTTTTTTTTCAATTTTATCTTTCAACAGTAGATTGGTTGAAAATTAATTTTCTTTTTTTAATTCCATCATTCAAGGTTAGGGTTTATGATATTGGACTTCTTGATCTTCTTTAATTTCCTTTCTACTCATTTATTTCGGTCCTATCAATTAGACCATAAGTTTGGTCGGTTAGCCTAGGCTGGCTCAATGTTTTTCTAGGATTGTTTTTTTTTTAATTTAATATTTGTTACATTTCATCCTTTAAAATTGAGTTGTTTTGGAATTGAGTTTCGTAATCTTTTTTGGTTTGTCTTTTATTAGGTTATCTCACTTTTATGATTCAAATCGTAGAGTTTGGTTGGCTTACCTGGTTTACTGGATGTTTTTGTTTTTTTTTGCCTTTTTTCTTAATTGACTCTTTTTTTCCAATTTCATTCATTTACTTTTGATTTGTTTGGAATTGGACATAAGCTTTTTTTTTTTTTATTTGCTTTGTATTGACTTATCCTGATATCATAATTTGGCTTGTATATATAGCATCATCACTTAAGTTGGCTCAAGTTTGTTTTTTTTTTCCTTTTCTTTTTTTTCCAATTTCTTTTTCCTTTTTTCTTTATTTGCTTGGCTTGAATCCTAGCTTCGTCACCTTTTATGTTTTGGTGATTGTTCTTTTTATGTGAGGATGTTACTTGCATCCATTTAAGATTAAGTTTATATGTGTAGTTTCTCCTTGTTGATGAAAGAACAAATAACATATAAAATTTTGATCAAAGAATACATTGATAGATTTGCGAGGTTGTTGCTTGCCTCTATTCGAGATTAAGTTTATAAGTGTAGTTTCTCCTTGTTGAAGAAAGGACCGAATAATGAAGACATTAGGTCTTAGGATATTGAGGATCAATATTTATACATAATGATTGTGCTTATCCAAAATAATTTAATGATGATTAAATTTAATTAAGATTTTAATTTTACCATGTGATCAATGTTTAAACATACAAAGTGGCTTAACATGAATAATTCTTAAACATATACGTGACTAAAAGAATCCATCAATCCTTAATGTCTTTCATTTTCATTTATATAAAGATATGATAGTGGAGACATTAAGACATAATGGTCTGAAGAAGATCTTGCAGCCAAAGCTATTTGATAAATCTTAAAAGATATAAATAACATTAAGAATAGACCAACTACTATAAGGTTTAAGTCTTTTTGGTGAAATCCAAACTTAATGATTAGATTTAATGTTGAGTATGCTTTTTTTTCTTGATTAATAAGATATTTTACATTTTAAGTTATAGTAACTAGAAAGTGAAAACTTTTTTATAAGTAGCACAATTAAATTTCTAAATATTGGTTTTAATAGTTTTAGTCATTTAATATCATACATCAAGCTCAAAGGAATATTGCTATCAAATAAAGAATATTAGGCATTTGCTAGCAAAAAATTTCAAGTCATAGAAATTGTTTATAACTAATTTTTTTTTTAAAAAAGATAGTGTTAGTAAATATATCCTGTAGTTAATTGGTTGGTTAAATGTAGCACTGATTCTATTAATGTAAAACATGTTTATTATTAATAAATGATTTTTTATTTTTAAAATTTATTTATATTTGATTAATAAATCTAATGTTCAATTAATGAATCTAGAGTAAAGATAAAGTCCATGAGATAAAAATAATTTGAAAAAAAAAATTATAAAGTTGTTATAATTAATTTCCTTGTCAATATTTTATTAAGACTAGAAATTAATTATAGCTATTGAGACTGATACATATTATGTTTATTCCTTTATAAAAAGAAGTAGTTTGATACAAATAAAGTTAGGTCTGAATTTTGCCTTAAAATGCCTACTAACTAGTTTTACGAGATTAGACATATTTCTTAAACTATAGATCAGATCGAGCTCAAATTTTATAAGGAGATACTAGAAACAAGAAAATATATTATGGTAAAATTACATATCAATAAGAGATTGGAAAAATATTATTTAAACTGGTCAAAGTTGCTGTTATTGTTTTGCAGATTCGTCAACAAAGTGTTTTTTCTTGGCTTTTTTGGTTTAATTAGTCCAAACCTATAGCAGGTTAATTTTAAAAAGCAAAGAGAGAATAAATAAGGCTTATTTTGGCTTTAAGCTTGTGCATGAGCTTGAACTACAAGGGTTTTTAATGTGGTTTGGATTTATTGAAGAATTGAAGTCCATAATTTGCAAGGATTCCAAATCCCACATGGACTTAAAATATGGCAGCATCTAAGGGGATGTTTCTCTTGGGTTTTTATTATATATTATTTTACAAGTATTTATAGCATATCAAAGATACTAAGAGGAGGCAATTTAAAGAAGGAAATTATAGCAATCAAAACAAAGTTTCCTAGTTGAGTTCATACACTACAAGTTTTGGTCAAAACACCACTCAAGAGAGCTTAGACATTTCAGCTACATGGAAGAATTCTAGCATGAAGACTTTATTTTCATTGTCCTATTTGATTTATTTGATGTTAAACAATTATTTTTAATTTGGGTTTGTTTTGGCCCATTAGATATTGTTTAGGGGTTTATTTCATTATTGGAGTTATGTTAGTTGATTTCTAGTTTGGATCCATTGGCTTACAACCTAAAATGGGTCCATTAGGTTTATTTAAAGGAGACTATATAATATTTTTGGAGCTGAAAGTTTCAGCAACTTGGTGATAATAAACACGAGTTTATTTCTTTTAATTGTTTGTGGTAAAATACAATTTCTTTGCATGGACAAAGATTATACATATGACTTATCGAAGATTAATTGATTTTATGGTGTCATTCGTTTATTTCAGGTTTTTAGGTATAGGGTTATTTTTTTGTCCAAGTTTGTTCTAATAACTTTGGTTCTTAGGTACAAGGTTATCTTCTATCAAACCTAGTTTTTGGATTTTCGGGTTATATTTGAACTTTGTTAGGGGTTGCTTAATCACGTGATCAAGAGATTCACATCAGTGATGATACAAATCAAGTTAGGTCCAAATTTTTCCTTAAAATACCTAGTGACCAGTTTTGCGAGATCAAATATATCTCTTAAGCTCTATATCGAATCAAGTCAAAATTTTACAGGGAGGTATTAGACACATAGAGTTATATTATGGTCAAATTTATTACTATTTTGGTAGATTTATTGACAAAGTGTTCTTTCTTAGCTATTTTCAGCCCAATTAGTCTAAACTTATAATGGGTTAATTTTTGACAGCATAAGGATATTAAATTAGGCTTATTTAAGTCCTAAACTTGTACATGAGCTAGGGCTACAAGAGTTCCTAATGCGGCTTTCCAGGTTGTATTTCAACTTTATTAGGGTTTTCTTAATCATGTGATCAAAAGGTTTCCATTAGTTGATATTAGAGCTAGACTTTCAAATCAGGTTATATCCCTTTATTTTCCTTATTTTTTGTTTTGGTTCTTCCTAGAATTTGAATCTTTGTTTTCGGTGTTCATTTTCTTTGTGTCTAGCACTAGGGTTTGCATTAATTAGAGTTTTTTGATAAAAAAAACTTACTGTCCAGAATTTTATGTTAGGAGGGCTGTTAGGCGAGTTAACACCAATATAAATGAGTTTGTGGCTGATAATGCATACATAAATGATGTTGGTTTTGATAATGTGTCTATGGGCCATCGGGAAGGGTTTGGATAATAGCAGAATTGTTAGTAAGAAGGGGATAAATATGATGATAATTTCGACCATAGAGGTAATTACAGGTACCATGATCATAATGTTGATTTTGGTGAAGATTTGGGTATAATTAAGTTGAAAATACTAGCTTTTCAGGGGAAGAATGACCTGAAAGTTTATTTAGAGTGGGAGAAGAAGGTGAAGTGTATTTTTTAGTGTCATAATTATCTAAAGCTCAAGAAAGTCGAGCTTGTTGTGATTGTTTTTATTGATTATACCATTGTGTGGTAGGATAAGTTAGTGACAAACCATAAGAGGAATTATGAGAGACAAGTTAATACTTGGGATGTGATGAAATCTATTATGAGGATGATATTTATGCCTAGACACTATTATAAAGAGTTGTATCAAAGGTTTCAGAGTTTAAGTCAAGGTGTAAAAAGTGTTTGTGGGTACTTCAATGAGATGGAACTTATTATGATTCAGACTAACGTTGAGGAGGATAAAGAGGCTACTATAACTAGATTCATAAAGGACCTTAATTGTGATATAACTCATATTATGAAGTTGAATAATTATGTAGAGTTAGATGAGATGGTGCATTTGGTTATGAAGGTGCGGAGACAACTTAAATGAAAGGGTATCATTTGACAAAGCCAACCATTAGGCTCTTTAACACTTTGGAAACCTAATTGGAAGGATAACACCAGAGTTGGTCCATCATAACCAAATGAAAAGGGTAAGGACAAATACTTTAGAGAGAAGACAAACATCTTGTCGCTGGTAAAAGTAATAATGATACTCTTACCTCTCGTAACCGTGACATTAAATGTTTTTATTGTATGGGTTTTGGTCATATTGCTTCATAGTATCCAAACAAAAAAGTTATGGTTATGAAAGCCAATAATGAGGTAGATACTGATGGTAAGGATGAAGATAGAAAGATGCCACCATTGAAGGATGTTAATGATGTTTATGTTGAGTATTTAGTTGAGGAAGAAACACTTACGATGAGGATATCACTGAATATACATGTCAATGTGGATAATTTGAAAGATCAGAGGGAGAATATATTTCATACAAGATGTTATGTCCAGAATAAGATATGTAACTTAATTATAAATGATGGTAGTTACACTAACATAGCTAATACTGAATTGGTGGAAAAGTTGAACTTGCACACTACCAAATATTCTATGCCTTATAAAATACAATGGTTGAATGATAGTGGTGAGGTGAAAATGAATAAGCAGGTTTTATTTGTTTTTTCTATTTGTAAATATTGTGATGAGGTGTTATATGATATTGTGCCAATGTAAATTATTCATTTGTTTTTTGGTAAACTATGACGGTATGATAAAATAACTATGTATGATAGGTTGACAAATATGTATTCCTTTGAGGTAGATGGAAGGCTTATAATTTTTGTACCTTTGTCACCTATATAAATATATGATGAACAACTAAAATTAAAAACAGGGAAAATGGCTAAAAAAAGAGAGCTAGCATATCAAGAAAACCTTCTTTGTTAACAAAGTTCTTTTAGGCTTTGATGATGATGCTATTTTTTTAGCTTGGTACTGATTTTTCTTCTTTAAAGGATGATCTTCATGTTATAGATTCGAGAATGAATCATTTCAAAGAGAGAGGAAATGATACGAACCAAGTTTAGTCCAAATTTTATCTTGAAATACCTACTGACCATGTTTGCAAAATTGAGTATATCTCTTAAACCATACATTGTATCAAACTATAATGTTATCAGGAAATACTAGATACATGCAACTATATTTTGGTAAAATTTTAGGTCAATCAGAGTTTGTGAACACAATAACTAAATTGGTCGAAGTTGCTATTATTGTTTTGGCAGATTCGTCGACAAAGTATTCTTTCTTAGTTATTTTTTGCCCAATTAGTCCGAACTTGTAATGAGTTAATTTTGGATAGAAAATGAAGATTAAATGAGGCCTATTTAGACCTTAAATTTGTTCATAGCCTTTGGCTACAAAGTTTTTTAATGTGGCTTGGATTCATTAAAGAATTGGAGTCCATACTTTACAAGAATTCCAAATCTTATATGGACTTGATGTGACAACATCTAAGTGGATCTTTCTTGCAGTTCATGAAGTTTAGGTTCATTTTGGTTTTGAGTTATTTTTATATTTTTAGTTTACAAACTTTATGATTTTTTATATTTGAATATATAAACTGTACATTTTTTTTTCTATTTAAACATATATTTAGTGTATAAACCTTATAATTTTTTCTATTTAAGTGTACAAATTTTCAAGTTTTTTATAATCAATTTTTTTTGTTATATTTTTTAAGTACATATTGATATCTCAAACCACATTCACATGAACATTCACTTTATTTTCAATAAAATCTTACACCTAATTGCAAATAAATTGAGAGGTTCATTATATATGTGGTTGACTCCTCATTTTGTTGACATATCAATTTAATGGTCACATCATGATGTATTTAATAAAATCTAATTGAAATAATTATTTAAATTCTTTTGAAAGTTCATACACTGAAATAGAAAAAATAAAAATTAATACATTCTATCTAAAATTTAAAAAGTTCACAAAAAAAAATCAAACCCCCCTGGATTTAGATTAACATTTTAGGCTTTCAATTCCTTTTTTATCCATTTTCTTTTATTTTCTCACCTTTAAAATTTTTCATTGAGCTTTTGTCTTTTATTTTTTAAAACATGTAAGAGAAATATAAAATTTCTTATTCAGAAGGTTCAAATTTAAAATTTAGGTTTGAAAGTTACAAAACCTTCCTAAGAGTTTATAGAAACTAGAAAGATTTTGAAAGTTCAAGATTTTCAATCACCCAAAATGTTAAATGAGAACTTGATTTTTTCTACACTAATTATATTTTGTCATTATATTTCAATCAGTGACTAAAAACCCATTTTATTAAAAAAATATAATTTTGCCATCAAATTAAAAAAAAAAAACCTAGCCACTATCCTCATCTTTCTATCCTCCATTTTATCTTAAACTGCCCGGAGAATTGATATGATTTCTCCTTTTAAAATTTTCTTGCACGGGGTTTAGTTATCATGAACAACCATTAAAACCCTACAGCACCCTTTCTCCACACTATCTAAAACACAACCATAACCATAACCACCTCTATTGCCCAAAACCCCATCGTCGCCTTGAATGGGAAGAACAACCACAACAAGCTGCAACCTTTCTTTACCATCCCAACCTGAACTACTGTACTAACCACCCTACTAGCAAAATCCAATTTGCCTAAACAACAACTAAGACCTAAGGCACCACCAGGCTTGCAAAACAAATCAGTAACTCATCATCAATCACAACTCCAACACAATATTCATCTCATATATGGTTAACCCAAGCTGTCATATGAGGCCCTTACTTAAAAGTAAAAGGGCTTCAGCCCCAACTAATCCACCATCTCCGTGGATGCTATCTTATGAACTCCTAGTATCAATGATCATCTTTGCACTGGCCAATTCCAACATAGATTCGAAATACAGCCAAATAAAGTCTTTCACCACTTACAATCAAATTTTCAGGAAAAAAAAGAGTATAAAAAACCAAATCCAACCCGTGGAATTTGGAGAGAGAATGCATTGAATTTTTCACCTATTTTGTAATTGAAGAGAGAATGCATTGAATTTGACGGGGGAAGCTAATGATGATTGGTGAGAAGTTTCTGAAGTTGGAGGGGGAGAAGAACTAGGCTCCACCATGTTTATATAAAACTCGAGAGCAAAGCCAATTAATTATTTGATTATGATGCAAATGAGCGAAAATCAATTATCATTTGCTTTTTTTAAATATTATAAGTAAGGATAATTTAGTTATTTTGTTCCATTTAAAAATTTTAGTTAACATATAATGATGTAAAATATATTTTTTTTTAAAAAAAAATAGGCATTGTATATAAGATTTTGTATTTTTGTAATTAACCCTAAGAAAATGACATAATTGTACCCAAGTAGTACATGATTTTTCAAATGTTATCTAAATAATAATAATAAAAGTTATTATTTTATAGCAATATTTTTATTTATTTATTTTATTTATTATTTTTTTAATTAATATGAATATCCAAATCGCGCACCTCAACTACATATAACTTTGTTTATTATTATTAATTTTTTTTTATTGACACATGAGATATCACCTTCCTTTAATTAAAAAAAAAAAACCGACTCTCCTTGAAAGGGAAAATAGAAAAGAAACAGGAATAAAAAGGGTATACACAGAAAAAAAAAAAAAATTTGGTTGGAGAGGTGAGAAAGAGCGAGGCGCAGAGAGTGATAATAAATAGAAGATGGAGAGATAGAGGAAGTGGGTTAAGGTTATTATTTATATTTTTTAGAAGACTTGTTGGTTTTTAGCTTTCAGGGGAGGCAACGAACGGCTTCTGTTTCCTGCAGTCAGGTATGCTTCCTT
>Ga0325414_1008897_pt1 | contig 10609 bp, 9 predicted proteins | sample PopdelMetagenome_8_FD_206183 | JGI IMG/M metagenome (GOLD analysis project Ga0325414, IMG submission 206183) | Populus deltoides microbial communities from Bellville, Georgia, United States - Leaf-PdKOR-R3 | ecosystem: Host-associated > Plants > Phyllosphere > Phylloplane/Leaf | place: USA...
CTCACGTCTCATCATGGGGGCCTCTGCATCCAGTTTCTCAGCAGACATAGGTGGAGTCCTAAGTGATGTTAGCATTTTTACCACTGCTGGTCAACCTGTCATGTTTAAGGATCTCTGGGACCAAAACGAGGTTTTAATAGTTTCTCTTAATCTAATGTTGCAACTGTGTGTAACAGTTTACCTTTAATGTTTAACTCAACAATTTGTTGGTTAACTATGTAGGGAATTGCTGTTGTTGCCCTTTTGAGACACTTTGGATGTCCTTGCTGGTTAGTCATGTAATGATATTTCCTTGTCTTGAAAAAATGTGAACTTGTTATTAACATATTTATTTGTTGTGCTTGGTTTTTGATCATGATGATAAAGTTGGGAACTTGCTTCCTCATTAAAGGAATCGAAAGAAAAATTCGATTCATCCGGGGTCAAGCTAATTGCAATTGGTGTCGGTACTCCTAATAAAGCTCGTTTGCTGGCTGAAAGGGTATGTAGTGGTTCTTGAATTATCCATTTTGTTTTGTTTATGTTTTACAAGCTGGAATATGGATAGTTTGGCAGCCATCAATCATTAAGCTGGTGACATTTTATTAAATAAAATTTGAAAATTATTGTAATGGATCCTTGGACACTTCTTCTTGCTTTCCTTTCTTTCTCTAACAAGATAAGTTCAAGGTGAGCGGCTCAGTTTAGGGTGGTGCTGTTTTGTTTCGTGTTTTTTTCGTACAACAGTTGCAAATATCGTAACACAGAAAAGGAAAAGGAAACCTGGGCATGCGCGGACATATTTATAAACCTGCCTTCAATTCAATAATCGTTCTTTTCTGTTTTTTTTTTCTTTCTATATTGTGGTGCCTTGTTATTGGAATCACTTGTGTGTTTTTGTGTGTTACATCCAATCCATATAGTAAGAACCTCAATTTGTAAAGTTTCCACTCGTGAACTTTTGTCTTTTGATTTGGCGTATTGCTTTCTGCTCAAAATTTGCAGCAAAGCATCTTCTGTAACCATCTTTCCTAAGGTTGGAGATGCTTGCTTTCCTGTACCACTGTACCATATATATATCGTCAATGAGCAATTATTCAACACAACAGCAGATACTCCTTCTCCCTCACATTCTAATGGGGTTCGCAGTTTGTGATTATGGTGGGTCCCACTTGCATGTGAGAGGCTGTTAGTATACTGCTGGAGTGTTGAATAATTTCCATCATCGACCATTTTTTCAGGAAATTCCAAGCCATCACTGTATTTCTTTCTTTTGTTGTTTTTGTAACCCATGGGCTGTTTTTCTCTGGGGCATTGCTGTAACTGATCAATGTCTTGTTGATGCTGCATGATCAGTTACCATTTCCAATGGATTGCCTTTATGCTGATCCTGAGCGCAAGGTAATAATATATATTCAAGTCTTACATCCACTTGTATTTCTTAGTTTACTATGGCAGGCACTGAAAGACGTACTGTATTTTAGGCTTATGATGTCTTGGGCTTATACTATGGTCTTGGACGAACATTCTTCAATCCGGCTAGTGTAAGCTTCCTTTTTTATGCTTTCTGTGGAAGTCTGCTTGGAGCATGTCTTTATTTGCAACAGGCATCATTTTTCACATTTTTGTTACAGGCTAAGGTTTTTTCAAGATTTGATGCTCTGCGAAAAGCTGTGAAAAACTACACCATCGAAGCCACCCCAGATGATAGAAGTGGTGTACTGCAACAGGTTTGATTTATTCCTGTCTGCTATCCAGTGATGAAGAATTTTTATCTATAGATTACCTGTAGGTCTTGTCATTGGTCTTCCCTTGATAGAGTTGCAAACAAGCCAACCCAATCAGTACTGTCAAGCTGTTGGTGTTCAAGCTTGCTTGGTTCAGAGTAGAGTAATGTATTCTCTAAGTTCCTAAAGTTTTACTGTGATCAACCATCCCTCCATAATTCTAAAGGTTGCTTGATGGCCCTTACAGTTTAATAAGTAGTGAAGCTTATACTCCTTTTGTGTTCCATTATTGCTGCTAAAATATCTTTTGATTATTTGGTTCAAGAAACAGGAAGATGAAGTTATACAAAGGACTTGTAAAAGAATTGTTAACCTTAAAAATACAGGTGTCCAAATGCAATCAGAAACTCAGGAAGCTTGACCTTGGTTGATTTAAGCATGTAATCAGAAAAATCAAGTAGCAATATAGACATGCTGCAAAGCTATTTGCCAATCCCAGTACTGTGCTGTTTATGAATTGTTCATCTGCAAAACTATCTCCCCTTGCTATCATTCAATCAAGTTCTGTTTTGTTTTTCTCAGGGAGGAATGTTTGTTTTCAAAGGGAAGCAGTTACTGTATGCCAGGAAAGATGAAGGGACAGGAGATCATGCCCCGTTAGATGATATCTTTGAGATTTGCTGCAAAGTTCCTGTTGCATGAAGGTTCACCGCGTGGTAAGTATCAATATTTCACTGGTTAGTTGCCTGCTTTTTATCTGCTGCCTTGTAGTAGCAGCAAAATTATAATAGTTTTCAATTTTAATGAGGAAATACTGGCATGAGCATATAATGCCTGTCAAGTATAGTTATCATAGCTCGCCTGTATATTTTTTGCATATCTTGTTCAATGCAGAGATTACAGACAGTTGACAGAAATTTAGTCATATAAAATAGAGCGATCATGTTTGTGTACTGTCATGCTATCATAGACAACTAATGTAATTCCCGCATTAATATATAATTACAATGATGTCATTGCGTAGTTCTTATAAATAAAGGCTGATGACAGATGCAAAGAAGAATATTTTGAGAGGAGGGAGGAAAAGAATAACCAGAGTGAGCATTTTACTTGGAAATTCCTCGTATGTCTTAACAAAAAAAAAAGAGTTATTCTATCCTCTTTTTCTTGCATGTCAATTACTACGAGTAGGGAAAAGTTGCACTTTATTCCCCGTATGTTTTGCTGTAGTGATGATCACGTTGAAGTGGAATTCAATATTTCCTAATCTATCACATTATGAAGCTTTAGCGTCTATAACAAAGAGTCAAATATGTGATAAAGAATCTATGATATCTATGGTAAATTTGCGAAATGTTATGAAAAACTTGTGGCATCGAATTGACGAACAACTCCAGAAATTAACGTGTCCTGAACTAGATTATGATGCATGTATTGCTTGAATCGAATTTGTTCTTGCTAGAGCTTTTCAAAGGGGGTGGGGGGGGGGGGGTGCAAAAGGTTTGTGTTTAAGATGACGATGTACTGTTAGAGCTGTCATCAAGCATGGAACAGTGTAATTATCAAGCCATGGAAAATACAATAAGCACGCCTTATAGTGGTTTATGATCAATTGAACTTTGAGATATGATTAGCATAGCACTGGTTGCTTGGACCAAGGTTTGGTATGCTCCAAGTAGTTGCTAATCTCTCCAGCTACAAATGGAAATGACTTGATCAGCTCAAGCAAAAACAAATGGTGCCTGTATGATTCTATCAAGAAGGCTTCTTGTTCCAAATATCAGGGGAATCAGCTGATTGAGTTCTGGAGAGAATATTGGGGTTAAAAGGAACAAGACGAGGTTTTCTCCCGAAGATGGTCCTTTACCTTGGGGTTTAAAGCACTTTATCTCCCCTTGAACCCATGTGGATCTGTTCATGCTAAGGTATGATAATTAATATGATTATAACATATGGTTTTTGATTACTTGGAGGCAAATGCCAGGAGTGATAATGAACTACTGAAAAGCTGCTCTCGTTCTGAGTTTTGTGTTGGATATGTACTGCCGATAACGAACCTTGGACCAATCCTTGGGATGATATGTTATCAAGAGATGTGCTCTCAATTATTCTCCTGGATCCAATCCAACAATGGCGAGCTTTAGGCTGATTGGGCTATCAAGACCTTCAAGAGCCTAAACCGATGATGTAGGCCTGCAGGTGGTACGAGGACGTCAGGATGCCTCTGGATCCAAACAATTTTGGGTCATTTGAGTGAACCTTGAAGCCCATTATAACCATGGGCCACATTTACCTCGAGCCTAGCTATGGTATCGTAGGCATGGGCCATATCTAAAGAGGGTGAACCCCATGTCCATGAATGTGGATATGAAATTAAGGATGGTTCATCATGTCTGCAAAACATTAATGTAGATCATAAAGAGAAAGCAAATGAGCAATCTAGTGTTACATAGAGCCGTAGAGAAGGACAGTTGTCATGTCAGTTTTTTTATGATGATTAGTAAATTTAAGTGATATTGATGACAAATTGGGTCTTCAAAATCCTGTCGAATACCATTTGTGCCGGTTAGTTACATGTATAAATTACCTCATTCAACAGGAGTACGAAGACTGTGGCTTGAATATGCTAGAATGAATTGTTTTTTATTTTTTTAAAAAAATATTTTAATATTAATATATCAAAACAATCTAAAAATATATAATTATTTTTCTTTAAAAAATTATAAAATATGATTTGAACTGCCAAAACAAACAGCCTCCTTATATCATATTTGAAAGTTCGAACGTGCACCTTGAATGATGGTAGAAACTACCTTCTTGCTGCATTGTGCTAACATTTCCTCCATTGATTTCCCTTTTCTTTTCCCGAGTGTTTATCATAATCACATACATTTCATTTCTTGCCTTGCATAGGCATGCCATAAACGAAAGTAGTGACCTAATAGTTCCACTATTAATGAAGCAATTAGGAAAATTGTTATAAAACTCTGCCAGCTCAACAAGTTAATCTTGTATATAAGCCAAGATAGTTAAAAAACAAATATCACTTAAACAGCATTGTTTTAGGATTTCTTTTTAAAAAAATTCCAAACTTTGATCAACCGGGATTAATTTACTGGAATCATAACATGGGTTTTGGCTAAGTTGATTCTTGAGCTGGGTTGATCCATGGTTTAGTCTTATAACTATGATTACATTACATGGTGCACCTCTTTTTCAGTCGATGAAAGCTCTTGGATCTTCTGTAATTCCAGTCGCATGAGGATTGATATGTGATCGGGAGAAAAACGAATATGGTTCACCATTCAAGTGAGTGAACCATTATAGTAAAAAGGTGTGCACTGAGAGAATTCTTGTCTCTCTGATAGATACGTTAAGGAAACTTTCCCAGTTCATCAGGAAGTTTCAAATTTATTAACATCCAGTGGGTTTTGAATATGAAGTTGTCACGGGGAGCTCAGTTTTACTCCAAATCCAACGCATGCAAATTGGCCTTTTCATTAAAAAAATTAAGTGAAATTTAACCACCCAAATAAGAGTTAAACCAGACGGATGGCTGTCCTAATCAATCATGCTTTCTAAAGTCAAATACGTCTGCCACCTCTTTAGAAAAACACCCAAATGTCATAAACAAACATCCCTCTTTGGTGTCATTCCTTGTGCTGTTGGGAAGACAAAGCGAAAGTGGAAAGCAAATTGATCCATATTTCCAGGGCCTTTGTTGCAGACATGAAAGGCACCTCTTGTAACCAAAGATGGGATAGGAATTTGGATTTTTCTTTGAAAGAAACCCTACCAGCACTACCTTATTTTGTATGTGTGTGTATGAATATTATTCACTTATTTCCCTGCAGAACTTTCTCTGTTTGCACTCTTTCATTAAATACAATTCAAGGGTTCCAGGAGTGTGGACAGCTTGGTGATTGGTGCTTTGATGGCATCAATAAGTGAATATAGGGTTGGGCCATTGCTTGCTCCCCTTGTAAATCTCCATCGGTTTCTCTATTTGTGAAGCAAATCTAGCAAGGTCTTGTCTCAGCAGCAGGGCTATGATCACCACTAAGTTTAGCCTATCTCTAGCCTTTTTTTTCTATGACAAGATAAATCTGTTCAAAATTTCGGAAATATTTTTTCCTTTTAAGAAACAAAACGCTAGTTCTTACACTGACCAAAGAAGTCTAGAAAGAGAATCTTATTTCTGAAAAGGACATGTCACATTTGCCCTAGACCACGACAATTCAAAGGACGGGGGAGGGAAAAATTGAGAGGAAGGTAAAGCTAGTAAAGAGAGTAATGAGGTTAAGTTGGGAGGAGGCTGTAAAGAGCTGGCAGGAACAGATGAACAGGGCACTTTATTTTTGCACAGTTATTAAACCCGTTTCAGTCTAATTCTCTCGATTAACCTTCCAACTTTATAGTTGTAAGACCTATTTCAAGGCCTAGCCAGTTTAGAGGCCACGTCAATTCTATAATTCTTTTGTTTTGGATAAGAAAATAAAAATAAAAATCTTAAAATTGGCATGGATAGGTCAATCAGATTATGAATTCACCTGTAAAATCTCTCAAGTTTAGACAAGTTAATATTTAAAACAGTTTTTAATAAAATTTAATTTAATTTAAGTTGATATTTATTTTTATATTTTAAAAGCGTTTTTTTAAAAAATAAATTTTATTTATTTATTTTTTATTTTAAATTAATATTTTTTTAGTGTTTACATATCATTTTAATACACTGATATTAAAAATAATTTTTAAATAATAATAAAATATTATTTTTATGTATTTTTAAATAAAAAATACTTTAAAAAACAACCACAATCATATTTTTAAATAATTTTTAAATTATAAAACGATAAAATATCAGGTTAATTTATCAAATCAGTCCGATTTAATAATGAATTACAGTTCCTTTCCATTGAATTGCAATAATATATCTCAGTGTTGTCTATATTATTTTTTGTCCTTGTTTTTCCACCATTACTTCTTGTTCTCTGACTTTTTGCATGAACATTATTTTTCCAGGGCCATTAAGAAATTCTGGAGCACAGTGAAGTGACAAGGAGATCTTGTACATTTGAGAACCGGAGAGTAATTAACTCCATCAGGAGTTAACTAGATATTAAATGTTCTACGTCATTGGTTTCGCTTAATAGTTAATACTGTTACGTAGTCATTCTCTTAGGGCCGTTTGTTTTATACAGAAATATTTTTTAAAAGTTGTTTACATGTAAATTAAATTTAAAAAGTATATTATTTTTTAATATTTAGTAATGTTATAAAAAATAAATTAAAAAAATATTTTATATTGTTTGACTATATTATAAAAAATAAACTGAAAATAATTTATCAATATTTTAATTTTTTAAAAGTTTATTAAAAATAATAAGAACTAAATTTAACAAATAGAAAAAGTTGAAGAAAGATAAAATTAAAAAAATTTAACTTCATACATTATTTTAAATAAAATAAATAACAATCAAAATAATAAAAATCACGTAATAAATAAATAAAATTAAAAAGAGGATAAGATTGAAAAAAATCAATTTCATAAATTATTTCAAGTAAAATAAATATCAATAAAAAAATAAAAATAAAATTTGATAGATAAAAAATCTTAATTACAAAATTAATAAGAGAAAACAAATAAATAACAGTAAAATAAATAAGGATAAAAAATTATATAAAATCAAATTTTAAGAGATAATATTGATAAAGAATTCAAAATAAAATATATAACAATCAAAATATTAATAATAAAATTTAATATAATCAATAAATAATAATTTTTTTAAATTTTCTTATAATTTTTTTTAAATTAAAAAAAAACAAAATTTTGCTACGAGGAAACCACTTTTGATGAAATGCACGGTCACGGAAAACAAACTGGTATCCACAGTGATCGTTAACGGCTAGATTTGCCTCACTTTTTTGCTTATGATTTTTGAATAATTGGTGCCTTTTTTCGTCACCGCAGTGCATCAGTGTCCACTACACAGTCACAAATATGAATTTAATACTCTTAGTTTTTCTTTTACACACACACACACGTGTGTGTGTGATCATTTACTCGCTTAAGTTTAAGCATTTCTAGATTTTTTCTAATTAAATAAAGTGCTGTGTTAATTAGTAGTGGTCTAAGCTTTATGTTCCATTATTTATGGTTTTATATAATGTATAATTAGATAAATAATGAAAAAAAGGGATTAACCAATTTCTTTTTAATGAATCAATGATTTTTCCTTTTAGGTATTTCATGAGTACTGTCTTGTACATGTTTTATGATAATAGTAATGTATACAGGATGTATTAATAGTGTATAAAAAAAAATTAGCCGTAGGTCTCTAGTCTTTGAACACCCCGTGCTTAATTTATTGATCAGCTCTACCATAAAAGTGTTAGGATTATTGTTTTTAAAACTGGATTTGACGCCTGAACTGGTAAACTTAATGAGAAAAAATAAAGATTTTTTTATGGCTCTTTTAAAATTTAACTATCAATTCATTAATTTTTTTATTAAAACGAAATCATTTTAATTCATTTTTAAAAAAACAATTAAATCAACTTTCTTAACCCATTACTCAATTCAGTTAATTTTAAAAACTATCATGCAAATAGTTTCATGTGTCTCATCATTCTCGAGATATTGTTGTTCACTTGTCATGTTAAATTTGTGTTTCTTTTTCTAAAATTCAACAATAAGGAATATATTTGTGTTAACTTGTACGTCAATCAAGAGTATCTCTCACGGCAATAACAGCACATTCTTTATACCAGTCTTGTGCATTAAAATGATTAAACTCATTTCCATGCTGGTTTCATAGTTCAAACTCGGAAGAAAAAAAATAGAGCAAAAGCGGGCTTGAGGCTGTGCTAGTTACAAGCTGCGCGAAAGGTGAGATTGGCTATGAATATCGCAAGGCATTTGCTGAGTATAGTTGCCATGTCGTGGCTTCTGACATCCCTAAACGAATCAACAAGATATTAGGCCTTGAGGAGAGTGTATCTTCAGCTGTGAGCACAGTCATATCCAAGTATGGTCACATTGATGTCTTGACCATCAATGCTGGGCTAGGAAGTACCGGTCCTTTAGCTGAACTATCATTATATGTTATTAGAAAAGCTTGGGAAATCAACACCCGAGGGCAGTCAAGGTTTTTCAAAATGCTGTGCCTTACATGGCGTAGTGTAGAGGTAGCAGCCCATGCCATGTTTTTAAACCAGCTTTTTTAAACCAGAAATTAACCCGTAAACTAACACAATTTGAAAGAGACATTGAACTATGAAACAAAGTCCAGTCTTTCAAAAGTCACGGAGTTTTGGAGTTTCTGTCATGTAGGGTATAGTGGTCAGTGTCCATCGAGGACAGTTGACCTAACTGTAGTTCTGTTGAAGGACCACTGGGAACCTTGTTAAAGAGAGGAGACACCGAGGAGCTGCTTCCCCACCAAAGGGTGTCGAGAACGAATAAAAGCAAGTTTTGCCGAGGCAACCAAAGCTCCTTTGCCAGGCCCATGAACCATTTCTAGCAAACATTTTATTGCCCTAGTGCTATTGTTGGTGGGTTTACTCATCATTACTTCAATCAGAAAAGGATCTTTCTTTTCCATTCCATCCGTTCTCTGTACATCAATCTCTCTTGAAATTCCTCCTTTCTTTTCCAAACCAAATCATTTCCCCACGAAAATCTGTCTCTTGAACTCGGTCATGCATAATCTTGCATGCACATATAATGAAATTTTTTAAGTACATTATCAACTTGGAACATCCTTGATAGAAACTATGTCAAACATTTGACCGACACGAGAATTGAGATAAACTTCAATCCAAACCAACCTTGAATTTAGGAAAATATCAGAACAAGCTGACAGGAGTCATAAAGTAAGGTAATCATATTTGAAACATTTATTTATTACAAATATTCAGTTACAAATTGAACAAACACAAGCTCTATCAAATTATCTATGTAATTCTAAGCTCTATATTGAATAAAATCATGCTAGATATAATTGTTTTTATGGGGGAAGTCATGGATGAAAGAATATGCTTGGAAACTATCGAGTAAACGAATATGTGGAACTTCAATCGAAAGCATAAGTACATATAATTCCATGGTTTTATACATATGAAATCCATTTAACTTAATCCATCAAATTATATAACCATTTATGTCTGTCTTTTTTTTCTTTTTTCTGAAATGGTAATAAAAAAATATTTAAATAATAAAAAGTCAGATAAAACAACGGGAGGGAGGAAGTAAAAACTAAACATATTTTCCTTTTCATTTCCATGAGTTCTTAAATGTATTAAGAAATATATATATTTTTTATTTTTTAAAAAAATTATTTATAACACCAACACATTAAAACATAACAAATTAATTTAAAATTAAAAAAAATAATTTTTTTAAATACTTTTAAAATACAAAATAAACCCACTTTATATTTTCAAGCATCAAAACATATATTTGTGATGTCTCCCGTTTATCTTTACGTTTAAAAGATAATTTTGAACAAAATCAAGTTCTTTTAATTTGTTTACATGCTGCCATACACTACAAGAAAACAGGCTTTTTAGCAATGGATTTTTTTCATCAATAACCAATATAAACTCAATCGCTGACCTATTAGCAACGAGAATTTCTGTCGCTAGTTTGAAGCAACGAACCAAAATAAACCTTGCACGCACAGATGTTGACAGCACCATAGATTTTTAGTGACGGGATTTTCTATCGGTAACTGATATAAATTTAATCTCTAGCCTATAAGCTATGAAACTTTTTCGCTGCAATCAATTTTGGTTGAAAATTCGACAACATTCAAGCATCTAGTTTGCAACCGCGCAAGTGATTTTTGTTGCCTTCTTTGGATATAGTTTATGCGGCTGGGCATGAGTTTCTGCGGCTG
>Ga0325414_1008899_pt1 | contig 10608 bp, 3 predicted proteins | sample PopdelMetagenome_8_FD_206183 | JGI IMG/M metagenome (GOLD analysis project Ga0325414, IMG submission 206183) | Populus deltoides microbial communities from Bellville, Georgia, United States - Leaf-PdKOR-R3 | ecosystem: Host-associated > Plants > Phyllosphere > Phylloplane/Leaf | place: USA...
GCACATCAACAAGAAATGAGAAAGAGGTTATGGTTGTTGTTGTGGTGGCCAGAATAGTAATGATTGGCTAAAATCTAATGAGGTTCAGATGAAGCTAGGGTTCTTGGTTTTGTTTTGGGTTTTTTAGGAGGGGAAGATGTTAGGGTTTTCTCTCTCAAATTTCAGCTTTTTTCTCTCTTTCTTTTTCTCTTTTTACCTCTTTATATGCTGGCTAGGGTTTTTTTTATAGAAGACATGAAGTTAGGGTTTTTTATATGGTAGCTCCCCCATTTAACTTCATTATTCACTCTTATTTATATCCCTCTACACAGAAACATTCTTATTTTTTTTATCCTTTATTCTAAGTTTATCCTAAGAATATTCGTAGCTCCTTTCATTCCTCTTATTTTTCATTTTTACCCCTTCTCTATTTTGCTCTCTATTTTGATCTTTCAATTTCTTATTATTTTTAATATTTTGGTTTTTTTAAAAAAAATCAACATCAATGTCAATTCGATAAGAAAAGTAATTAAGAATTATGACATGAATGTGTTAATAGCTAAAATACATCGAAAGCATATTTTTGAATTTTTATTTCTTAGAAAGACATTGAAGATTGTGATACTGACACAAATGCATTGAAAAATTATTTTTGGATTTTTTTTATTTTTTTAAGAAGAAAAAATAAGATAAAATAGTTAAAAATCGCAAAATAGGCGAGTGAATGGTTGAAATGCATTGAAAATATTTTTTTAAATTTTTTTTGGAATATATTTTGAAAAGGGAGTCAAATTTTTATTATTAGAATATTTATTAAGTGTTTTGAAAGAAACTCGTTAATTTAATGTTTTTAGATTCCAACTTCGAATGGTAGAGCATGTCAATTAGCTTCCTTAGTGGAGAAAAATTTACAGGGAGACAATCCATATGTTCACTGAGTTAGATGCTCCACATGATAACAAGGCTTAAATAGGACTCGATTTTTCACACAAATAAGATTTAGAATACAATGCACAGAAAAATGTTTAACGAACTTAATTGTTTTTGGGACAACAAAAAGAATGTCAATGCATACTTCTAGCACTTATAAGTTCTTGTCTCAAACAACTTAAATAGAATGTCATGGATATTTTCTTTAAGGTTGATTTCCAATTCTAAGAACTTCCATCTACTTCTGGCTTCAAGACTAAAGAGAGATTGATAGAGGTTCTTGACTCGAGTAGTAAACCTAATGTTTCTCTTGCTTCCTATTTCTAAGTAGTTCTTGTCACATTCAATCACAGATCTTCTTAACATGATAATCTTTCTTCTAATATGTTTAGCAAAAACAAATGCCTACATGTTCAAAACTGTCCAAATCCTTATTATTTTAATATAAAATTCAGTACCACGGATTCCTAATTTAGAAAAAGCATTTCCAGTTTCCACCAACCCTTATGTTTTTTTTCCTTTTGTTTTGCACCCATATTCGTATTTCCATGATATCACGATGAACATTTCAAATTGGTCTTTCAATGTATTAAATCAAAAGGCCCAACAAGAAAATATTTTGAACAAAGCTTCCAAAACAATGTTAACTTTGATGGTCTCGAGATTTCTAGCTAATCCAAATATTGATACATCCCTAAACAACAATTATTTTCTTAAGAAAATCAGTAGTTGTACAACAATTAGAAAATGAAACTTGGCAAGTAAACCATGAGAGACTTTTGTTACATCTTACTTGTTGAATAAAGAAACACAAACAAACAAACAACAAGTTTCTGGGAAAAAAGAGAAAAAGAAAGGAAGTGGTGCAACATTCTGCTTAATCATGAATACTGATTTGGCAATAAAATTCTAAAAACAATAGCCCAAATTCTAAAACTACCTACAAAAAACAAAAACCTATTTGTGTTCTGCAATCAACCCAAATTTCAAGAGTAATGATCCTAGATGCATATTAGATATAGGTATAATGCATTAATTAAGCTGCAATATTCTTTTAAAATCTCAAACACTAAAATCATGACTTTATAAGAGCAAAATTTAATAAGTTATTAACCACAATGTAAAAAATCCAATTGGTTTTCATGAATTTATACTTAATTAGGAACCCTAAGTTTACGTCCTGATAACTCAAATATTACAATGCTAATAAATTGAGTTCAACGATCAAATAATAGATCAAATTGATAATCATTTCAAACTAAACATTAAAACACAAACTAAAATAAGCAAGGAATCAACTAAGTTAAACTATCATAACAAACTTATAAATAATCAGTGAATTAAATCACCTGGATTTAAAAAACAAATTAAACTTGACTTACATATCAAAATTAAACTATAATCATAAACCTAAAATAAACTATGAATCTAATAGCATGGGTTACAAATTAGGCTAGACTAGCATCAAAAACCTAAAAAAAAAAAACAATCAAGGAGAGGATGTTTGGATTTAGAGAGAAGAATTTGATTTGGGAAGAACTAGATTAAGGTCAAGGCTAAAAAAGGGAAAGTCAAAGGCTTCAAACAACCTAGCGTTGATAGTTTAAATATGATTAATCCCCTATTTGGTATTGTGATCTAAACAGAGGTTAGGCAAAATTTGAATTTTTTTTGTTTAAAATTATTTTTTTATGTTTTAGATCGTTTTGATGTTCTGATATAAAAAATAAATTTAATATATATATATATATATATATATATTATTTTGATGCATTTGTGAGTGAAAAGCACTTTGAAAAGCAACCGCTATCATACTCTCAAACACCCCCTAAAGCGCATCTTTTGGTTATGCTTAAATTCAATTTGATCCCTCAACATCTCCACCTTTTTAGTTTTAATCCCTATTTTTTGGTAATTTTCTACTTTAGTTCAAAGTAGCTTTAATATGATACTTTTTTCTTTCAATTGAACCTTTAACTAACCTAAATAAAGCTTTTTTTATTAGATCCCCAGATTTAGCCACTTGTTACAAATTCATTTTTTTTCCCTAAAATTAAACATATTTTACCAAATTGACTCTAAATTTTGGGTTTCTTCTTTAATTAAGTCCTTAATTGATTTGTTATTTTGGATATTTATTTCAAATCCATCCCTAATTCTTTGATTTTTCTCATATTTGCAAAATTAAACCAAATTAAGCCTTTTTTTTCTTTAATTTTTCTTCAATTGAGTTCTAAATTTCTACCATGACCATTCTTGAATTTTTGAAACTTTCCAAACTTAAATCATTTGTTCAATTTTTCTCCTCAGTTATATTTGTTATGTATCTTTTAAAATGTTTTATGTGCTAACTTAATTTGACACACAAAATTTAATAAAAGTGACAAAAATAATGAAAAGATTAAAATTAACCTAATTTATTGAAAAGGCTTATTTAAAAAAAAAATCTAGTTTTTTAAATATATATAAATACAAAGCTTAAAAATTAGATTATGACATCATCTTGTTTAGTTACATTTCTAAACAAGGTTCAATGAACCATAAGAATTGTATTAAATAACCTCTTTATAATGAGTGAAACTAAGCTCAAGATTATGAGAAAAATAACAAGAGAAAATAGAGCTTTAAAACCAAAAAAAAAAAAAAACAAAGCTTGAAAGTAGGTGAAGAAAAGTGTAAAACCTTATGCATAATTTGTGTATAAAAAAACAATCAACCAAAAACACTCTTATTTAACCTTCTTTTAGAAAGAATTTAAGGAACCAAAACTAATGCAATTCCCTCCACTAACAACTTTGATTATCCTCCATAGAAACATAATTAAACATGATAATTGTTTTTAAAGAGCTGAAAAAATTATCTAAAAACTGTAGAGGTTATGAAGACTTAGCTTTGAAAAAAATTGAAGAAATTGATTAGACTTATTCCATAAGAACTGTAGAGGTCACAAAGAGTTAGCTTTGAAAAAAAATAAAGAAGTTGATTGGACTTATTCCATAGGCTGAACAAAACAATGAGTTGGAGAAATTAATTATCTATCGACTAGACCGAAGCCTAAAAAAATAATTTTTTACAGTATAGAAAATTATTTTATAGCAAATCCAAATTCAGACCTGGATCCAACCCGAGCACAATTGCTCCACAAACCTATAAGGTTGGAATAATTACATTGAAAAGCACATTAAAACATTATTTTTTGTTACTTTATTTTATCTAATTTATAATATATTTTGATCTTTAAAAAAAAATCAAAATTATCCATATTACATTAATAAGAATATTATGAATTAATTTTTTACTACTAAAACTTTTAAAAAAAAACTTCTAGCCATTTTGTAGGAAATAAAAGTTAAGAAAAAATTATTTTTTGTTGTTTTATTCATTGTTTAATGTTTTATTACTATAAATATTTGGAACTATACATCTTAGATTGGTAATTATTAATTATGTCACAACCCATTTTTTACCCCATTACCAATATATTTTAAAAATAATAAAAAATAGAAAAATCAATTATAATAGAAAGGATAAATGAAAAATTAGGGGGGGATGAGAGGAAAGAAAGAAAAGGAACTAAGATGATTGGGGACTAAAAACCATAATGGAATATCATGCAAAAGAAAAAAAAAATAAGAGAATCAAGAAAAAATAGAAAAATTCTAGGGAAATCCTAATTCAAGAAGTAAACAATATAAAGGTTTAATGTTATTTTTCTTGTTTGGATTTTTCACTCTTGAGAGGAGGTAGACAATATAAATAATGGAGTACTTTGTACACCCAAAAAAAGGAAGAAAGATAAAAGCCAAAGACAAAAAAAAAAAAAAAAAACTCTCTTCCTTTCATAAAATTACCTAGCCGTATAACCACAAAAACAAAAACAACAAGAAGAAATGTTTCATCTATCATGCAAACTCTAAAGAGAATATAACAAAATTGATGGGTTATAAACAAATAAGTGAATTGTGGAAGAATGAGGAGGATACCATATAAAATATATTATTCATCATGCCTCTCAAAACCCCTAACTTATTATCCTAAAAACTCTAGCCACTATAAAGTATATGAGAAAATATAAGCTAAAACGGGGAAATTTAAATCCTAGAAAAACATTATTCATCTTCTCTAACCTCTCCCGTAAAAAAAACCCTAACTTTATATTTTTTTTCTCTCTAAACCCAAAATTTAATTCCTCGATTTCTCTCACCTCTAACCTTCATTTCTAACAAGAACACCAGCATTCTCTTCAGGCCAAAGCCCTCTAAAAAAATCCCTCATTCAATTACATTCAATAACTCATGCATCATCATCAATCTAAGAAATAGAGAAAACAACCTTAAAAACTACTCTCTTTGATTTGTCTCTTCTCTGACCTCTGAACCAAACTAGATCACCCTTATTATTCTCCTTTTGAAGAGCATTACACATCCATATAAGCTCCATAACCAAATAACCTCAATATGACCATATCTAAAAGTTAGAAAAACAAATAGTAGAGATAAAAAAAAAATACCATTATCATTTTGCAACAACAGATCTCCCTCATTAGCAGAAGGTGGCCTACACCTCCACCACAGGAAGAAAGATCACAACCTAGCACACCTCATGGGCTCCTCCACTTATTGACCAGACATTGATGGTGCATGGAACAACACACCAAAACTAATATCTCCCTCCTAACATGTGGCAGCCAAGCACCGACACTATTTTTCTTCTTTTCAACAGCGTTTTATCAATGTTCCATCCCTTTTTAGTCCTTCTAGGCCACCTCTAGAAGGTTCATTTCAAAACTCAAACCTCTCTTGAATAATTATCTGGCTTTATTGTTGATGTTGATCTATTTTGTGATGATATTTTAAGTTTATGTAATGTTAGATTGATATTTATGTTTGAATAATGTTAGCCACATCCTTTAATCTTGCATCTTGTTGTATTGCTAATTTTGATGTGTTTATGATGAGGATTTAGAAATGATAGATGCTTATTGCATTGCCATTTATGTAATACATTTGGTTGAATCCTTTAAATTTTACTTATTGTTTCCTTTCATGTTCTTGGCCATTCCATCATTATCTTTAACATTGCAACATGTTTTTTCTTGGTGTATGAACATTGACCTATTCAACAATAACATGGTCTTTTGGTTCAAATTGATAGAAAATCAATGCTCATTCAAATATACATTTATAATGGGTTTTATAACTTGTTTATAAAACTCATTAAAAGCTCAACCCGTATTAAAAGGCCAATTGGACTGACATTCTAAAATCTTTGAAAACCCATCCTGGGTTTCTAAAAACCCAAGTTAAAAAAAAAATGTTTTGTTATTAACTTTTGGTATTTAAGATAAATGAACTTAATATGGGTCGTTACCTTGGATATTAAAGGGAGTAGCGTATCCATTTGATTTTTCAGACAATAAAATTTTCAATCTAAAATTCATGAGTGACAAATCAAGATAATTAAATTTCCATTTGAATATTCACTTATAACAAAATCAAGATTATTAATTTTTTAGTCTAAATATTCACCAAAAGAAAAAACTAGAAGTATTAAATTTTGAGTCTAATATTCATCGAGTACATTTGAGTATGAATCGAGAGCATTAAGTCTTCATTTAGCAAATATTATGAGTGAAACATATACTCTATAGGAAAGGTGAACCTCATTAAAGCACAATTCATTGACCTTTCCTAGGATTTGTGTTAGGTTTAATAAGCCCTACATAGGCCTATGGATTATTCACTCACATGAGTTAATCGAGAATTAATCAAAGGTTATGATTAGGAGTGATCAACTTTAGAATTTTCAATTCAAAAAGTTATCCAAAGGTAACGTCTGGGAGTGACAAAAATAAACCACACTTTATAATGGCTAGGTTTAAATCAACAATCAAGGTTTAAATCATTGTAGTAAATTCATTATCATCCTATAGATAGACCATCGGTAGACTAGGCACAACAAATTGTTAGGAATAAAAGATAAGATAAGCAATGCAGTCTACTTTAGATAAGATGCCTCAGGGTAATAATATCTTTCATCTATTATAACTAATCTTTTACCATAGATCTTTGTTGACTGGTTAAGATTTCTTAATGATTATAATAGTTGGCGATGACTCATTTTCACAAAGTTAGGATATTGCCCCCTTTCACATGTAAAAAAAAAACCCTTTCCATAAGGAAAGAGGATGGGCTCCCAAGATATTGAATGTGATAGAATGGCGACTCTACTAGGAACTTTTAAACTAAACTTTGCTTTTTATCTTGTTTGTTGTGTTTACTTATTTAGTATTTTAGCATGCATCTTTATTCATATCTCTCATGCATAATGTATATTAAATACGAATTTATTCCTTCGCACACGGTGCACTACACTTTTAGAGCACAAACCCTAAATTTTAAGTTAAGTAGAGGAGTAGTGGTACCCTAATGGCTTTATGCCTAGGTAAGACTCTTAAACCACCAATTATTATCTAATTATCTGCTTTTCAGTTATTAGTATGCACATCTAATGCTAGTTACAACATATGCTTTCACACACCTTGTAGACCTCATGTTGACCTCTTGATGATGATCACTAAGCAGTGAGAGACCTTTGTGACCAGGTAATAATGGCTAGAACCTATATTTAGGATAGACCTTGTGTAATTTCACTAAGGCAAGCCTAACATGTAAGATCTTGAATTTCAATACTTTTTAGTAACAAATGGCCACCGCATAACAGATTACCCCCAATAGATTTCAACAAGATTCTAAGTTATTACGGTTGACTAAAGGGAACTACCCGAGACTAAATGTTGGTGGGCTACCAAAAATCTCAACTTAGGCAAAGCTTGGCAATGATCCCCTCATCGGAATGATAATGACATTAGGTTCATACTCCCTAAATCTATGAGCGGTAGCCATTTATCATCTCATGCTAGGTTAATCCATCTCCAATATACCATTTTTATGCATACATACTCATATATTTTGTATTCATGTGCTTATAACTATCATATATATCATCTTATGTGAAATATAGGTCCCTTGTAATCCAATTCCCCTTCAAAATCTACAACATATACTTATAAAGCATGAAATGACTAGCCTCGTAATGTTATGTGTAATGCTTTTTTTTTATTCCAAGATAACTACTTAACTTTGGTGTGCTAGTAAAAGGTTTCAAACCTTCAACTCAAACTTATAGAGGTACTTTAGAAGTAATTCCAGGATATGAATAAGAAAGTTTCTCAACTTATAGTCAAGCTGGATCATGAACTCTAATCTGCCCTAATAAGAATTAAAGCATATTGTTTGGTTATGCAAATTATTTAACCTTTAAATAATGTTATAACTAGTACATTACATGGTTAGGCTCAAGTGTTACAACTATCACCAAATGCTAATACAACTAGAGATATTTTGACTTTAAAGAATTCCATTTGAATTTTATAACCATCTGATGAGATGTCAAGAATGCTATGTGAATCTAGGCATTAGATATTAAGGCATCAAGAGATGGGATTCTTTTGATGTCAACAAAAAGTGTTGATGATCTCAAGATATAACAATAAGCTTACTTGAATGCACTGATAAAGTTTATGATTTCCCACCATTCTATCATAGTATGGAAGCCACCTCCAATGGTTTATGTTATACAACTAATGAACTTTGTATTGTATTTTTTAAAGTAAAGTCAACTTCATGTAATTTTCATAACATTGTTCTTGCAATAAAAGGATGTGCATGTGAAACTAGTATCATTCTTGAGAAGACTTTGGCTATAACTAATGATCTATATGGAGTTTATTTGTTAGTAAAGGAGGCAGTTACACTACATTATTTTCTCAATGAAGATCTGTCTAAGGAAAATACAATTCTTCTCCTACTTGAATCTTTATTGTCAAAGGATGTGATTGCTATAACAAATGCTAGGAGAGAAACCAATATGGAAGTATCTCTAATTCAAGGTCAAGCCAATCACTAGTCTATGGTCAAGCCAATCACTAGTCTATTGTTTAAGAATTAAAAGAGGTTATTTAAACATTCAAACCTTTTGGTAATATCACTTGCATCATCCATGCAAGAACTACATTCAATGTTGATAAAGTTTGTGTAAACTGCTAGTCTTCATGCTGGCAAGCTTTATAAAGCTCTTAAAAGGTTTGCAAAAATTTAGGATGTCAAGACATAGATGTTTTGATTGGGAGAAGCTAATATGAAAATAGAAGAAATGTTACATTGTCCACTCTTTTTTTTATCGAACTTTGCCATTTTTAACCATGTATTTTTTTAAACATGTTATACATGTGTTTTGGGATTGCATCACATCTTTAAATAAACTATGCATTTTTCTTCTTATTATTGTTTTGAAATCAAGAGATGTTTTTTTATGAAAGTTATATTTGGCATTTTATTTTTGTCCATAATTGGATAAGTATAATGGCAAATTTACCTAAAACTTTTGTCAAACTCCAAAGTGTGTCATGATGCTAAGAGGTAAACCTAACCTTTTTGTACCTGAAATATCCTTATTTGGAGCCTTAAAATTCATTACATCCTGGTAAACCTTGATCTTACCTTTATTTAGGCCATTAAGACCCTTGTCATTCCAACAAACCTTAAAAAAGAAAGATCTTGCTGAAAAGAAACAAAAACAAATAAGTGAATGATAAAAGATGTTTCCAAACAAAATCAACTAATATGGCTACATGGTAATAGTGTGCACTTGTATTCTTCTATGTGTTTGACCTTAAAGTTCTTCAAATCGATCAAGCAAGGCTAGCATTTGTATACATAGGCAAGTTTGGGTTTGAGATGAAAAAAGATCGTCTTTGATATGTCATTCACAAAAAAAAATATCCCTTGTTTTCTCCTTTGATTTTTGAATATTTCTTGAATGATAACCATGACTAGGATCATCCTTCACATTGAGGGTATGTTTTGAAAGACAATTAATGACATTCTCCAAATTGAAAGAGATAAGATAAATGTTAAAAAGGCAAGAATGTTACAAAAGAGAACCATCAAATAATCAAGTAAAAAATTCAAATGATCAAATGAAAAAAAAATGTAAAATGATGGTGAAAAAAAAAGATAAATAGCTATGTAAAGTGTCCCTCCCTCACAAGGATGCAAAAGTCCAAACTTGAAGATAAAAGGTCAGAGACAAAGCAGCATATACAATTAGAAGAATTAAGATTGGAATGAGATCAATCGTTAAGATAACAAATTTAAGGTGACAAGCCTAAAAAGATCTCCACATAGAATCAATGATCTTATGTCTTTAAACCCTTAAACACCATTTAAGCCTTATGTATATTTTCTTTTATAACCATGAATCATGGCCTACATTATAAGCATTCAAAAGTCATTTCTGATCAAAAGCAACTTATTTTATGTTAGATGGTGTTGATCTCAAAAAAAAAAAAAAAGAACAACCTCTTTATACACCATATTTATAGAACACTGAATCGTGCAACAAACTAAGCTCAACATAGCATGACGCAAGATGCTCTCCTTTTAAAAGCTAAAAATTTACTTTTAAGAATTCAACCTTTTATTTCCAAAATAATATTTTATTTGTCAAAGAAACCACCAAATATAACTAAAATTTTAGGGTAACCATTCTTTTTCATGATCCCTGCCAATGTTTATCTCATTGTACACCAATAAAAATACTCAAAAATTACATCTCGATATTAAATGATGTGTTTTG
>Ga0325414_1008902_pt1 | contig 10606 bp, 3 predicted proteins | sample PopdelMetagenome_8_FD_206183 | JGI IMG/M metagenome (GOLD analysis project Ga0325414, IMG submission 206183) | Populus deltoides microbial communities from Bellville, Georgia, United States - Leaf-PdKOR-R3 | ecosystem: Host-associated > Plants > Phyllosphere > Phylloplane/Leaf | place: USA...
TATTTGCTCTAGTTTACCTGCTGGTGCGCACTGATTCTCCTTGCAAAGGCTCTTGGAGTAATTAATTTCTTCGACTTTCAATTTATTCTACCGCTGTTCGATATTTTTGTCAGAAATGTTTAATTATCAATTAATCTTTCAGTAGCTAGATTACTATCGCATTTAACTCCAAAATCTCAAATCATTCAAGTCCCCATGGAATCAAAATAATAAATAACATTGCACTTGAGGGTCTAGCTGCTGTGGTCAATCGTGTGACTTGTTCCGCCCCCGTCCCGGGTTCGACCCTCTATGTGCACGCCTGTCACTCCCGCGGTGCCTTACCTGCTCCTGGGCTTGCAGGATGTCCAGTGGGCCATGGGGAATAGTCGTGGTGCGCGTAAGCTGGCCCGAACACCCCATGTAAATCAAAAAAAAATAATAAATAAATAAATAACATCCATGTTTATATTCATCAAACATGAAAAGAAAACGTGATGGCCATCAATTAATTATGGGTATTCCTACTCCTTCATTGTTATCATCTGGCTGCTAATTATCAAAATTGCAGGAAGACTTCTTACTGAATCCTTCACTTATAAGGTAAAAATAAAGTTATCTTGTTTTATTTATTAAGAATAAAATAGTATTTTCAGCTTAATCTATATATAAATTCTTTGTATTAAGGTTAAAGAAAAAACAATAATGCAAATCAACAAAAAGTTAAAAGAAGAACAATAATGCAAATCAATTGAGAAAAATTCTAACTTTCTTCCTTTTCATGTTCGTATTTATTTTTGTGTTAATGCAATCATATTGTGTGCTTTATCTGTGAAATATGCCTTGCAATCTCATTTCATTCCTGTGTATTCTTAATTCATAGGAGGGTCAAGATCGATCTGTGTGATATGTCATCATGCCATTCCTCTCTAGCATTAATCGCGGAGACCCTTGACTTCCCCAGTCTAGATTCTCCACTAAGAAATATATCGACAAGGTACCTTCCTTGATTAATTAGCTAACCAAATTAACCCTCCCTCCCTGCCCTCCTACTATAAATTCAATAGAGAGGCCTTGCATTCCTCATTTCAAAACCAACAACTACTACTTGTGAACACACTAGCTGGCTATCTAGAGCTACTTCTTACTTAAGCCTTAACCCCCTTCTCATCACTTCATCAAATCATGGTTGGCAACAAGCAAAAGAAGCCTTCTGCTTCCTCTTTCTTCAGCTTTCTCAAGGGTAGAAGGGCTCGACGAACAGGTGACGATGCATCCTATGCTAACGATGATGGAATGAGTGCAAGAAAAATCCTGCCGTTCGACGCCGACGAAGGTCCACTTGTCTCTGTGAAGCCCGACCTCAGTGTCGACTCCAAAGCTTCTGTTTTCATTGCCAACTTCCATGCAGCTCGAATCTCAGAATCTGAACGCGAAATCTTTCAGCAAGCAGCTGGGAATGCAGCTTAACGTAGCAAGACGTTGTCGAGCTATGTGCAAATTGTCAACTTGTTATTTAAGTGTAGCACTCTTGTTTCATGCACACACCTTATTCTCTTCTCTATTCTAATCTGTTTCGTTAATCTCTTTTCAAGAACTAATCATTTCGGAAAGTAATTGTTCCCCATGGAATCAAAATAATAAATAAAATCCTACTCCTTCATTGTTATTAATTAAGGGTACTTAATATTCCTACTCCTTCATTGTCATTATCTGGCTGCTAATTATCAAAATTGCAGGAAGACTTCTTACTGAATCCTTCACTTATAAAGTGTATAAGTATCAATAACTCATAAAATTAATCTAGATTGATTGTAAGGATAATATATAGTCTAACATCATATATAATCCTTGAAATATATAATTAATTTGATACTCTAATATGATCAGTAACACCTGGACATATATAAACTGTTTGGGGTTACCTCACTGTCAACATCTTCTAAATCTCGACCATAATTACCATAGATGACTATTAATTATTTAAATTAAATGCTCATCGAGGTTCTCATAGATCCTTCTTCTTCCTCTTTTCTTTTTATTTTTCTATCATGATGTGACAAATAGAGCTGGCAGGTAGGGGTGAGTGAAAAGCTAAAAAAATGATTAAACAGAAAAAAATTAAAAAAAAAATTAACCAAAAAACTAAACCAATAAAAAAACAAAAAAAAAATACTTGGAAAATAAATAAAAAAATTGATTTAATTCGGTTTTAAAAACCAAACCTGTTCAAATTAAAATTAAACACTCTTTTAAATTTAACATGGACAGAAATAGAAAATTTTCTTCAAAAAAACTCAAACTCTAAAATTCGTTCTTGTTATACGCCCCATTCCCTCTCTCCCCCTGACCCCTTCTCCTCGATTAGTCGATCTCCTCCACCTGCTACTGATTTTTTTTCCTCTCCTAGCTAGGCAAGTCTTTATTTCTTTGTCTTTGACTCCTCTCCTGATCTCCCGTAACCCTGCTCATATTAGTCATCAAAAACTTAGCTTGACAAAAGAAAATTACTAATCTATCTTACGTATATTTTGTTTGATTGGAGTGGGAAACCAGTGATAGAACATAATACTTGTTATCAAATACAGTGGGGGAATGCTTTGAGGTGTGAGGGCTAAAGTTCTAGAGCTGATGAGGAAAATAGGATTTCTTTTTTGGTTTTAGTGAATGCTTGCTTTGTTGATATCATATTGTAAGGTTAAACTCTCTGTGAGTTAATTGAAAACTGATTTCTATGGTGATTGTGAATTTGTTATGGATGGATTTGATGAATTCCTAAGGTGGCTTTCGTGGTTAATTTATCTATAAAAAAAAATTAGATTTTGCCAATTTTTATTTAAAAAACCCAAACCAAATCAAAATCAGTTGATTTGAATTGATTTTTAGTTTGGTGCAGTTCTAATCATGATCATTAAGATAAGTGGAAGAGGTTCATTAGTTTGGACATATACATATAAGTAAGTGTTGTTAAGATTAATGAATCGATTATGAGAATGTGCATGAAATAACTTTAATTTAATATATGTTTTAAATACATATTTTATTTAGTTTTCTTATATATGAATCCCATGAAAGTGTTAATGAATCCAATATGATGGGATTATTTTTTGCTTAGATTATTTAGGAATTTAATATAAGTATTTGTAAGATTAATCGATCGATCATGAGAATAAAATTTTAGATAATTATATGAGATAACTTTATTTTAATATATTTATTGTATGCATGTAATTGTTTAGATTTTCTATAAATGAATCTCATAAAAGTGTTTATAAATCCAATATAATGGTTTATATTATATATGAATCTCATATAAATATTTGTAAGATGATCAATTGATCATAAGAAGAGAATTTTAGATAGTTGCATGAGAGAATTTTAATTTAATATATGTGTTGTACATACGCATTATGTTTAGATTGTCCCCAATGGGTGTAGCGTGATGGCAAAGGGCTTGAGATCTGCACAGCAGGTCTCGAGTTCGAGTCAGGGCGTGCACCTCTTGTAAGAGCCTGGGACAACCGGGGTTTTACTCGCTCACCTGGGCCCATAAAGTGCGCTTTCCGGGGGGTAGGGTTTCCTCGAATCCAAAAACAAAATTATGTTTAGATTTCCTAAATATAAACCTCATAAAAGTTTATATAAATATGATATAATGGGATCATCTTTTATTCAAATTATTTATGGATCTCATATAAGTGTTTGAAAGACAGATTAATTGATCATTAGAGAAAATTCTAAACAGTTATTTCAAATAACTTTGATTTAATATATTCATTGTAAATATGTATTCCGTTCAAATTTTTTACATATGAATCTCTTAAAAATGTTTATAAATCCAATATAATGAGATCGTATTTTGTTAAGATTATTTATGGATCCCATATAAATGTTTATAAGATTGAATGATCAATCATAAGAAGAAAATCTTACATGGTTGAATGAAAAAACTTTAATTTAATATATATGTTGTATAAACATACTATGTTCAGATTTCCTATATAGAAATCTCATAATAGTGTTTATAAATCCGATATAATAGGATCTTATTTTGTTTAGATTATTTATAGATCCCATGTAAGTGTTTGTAAGATTAACTGATCGATTAAGAGAAGAAAGTTTTAAACACTTATATGAGATAACTTTAATTTAATTTATTTGTTGTATATAAGTATTTTGTTCAAGTTTCCTATATATGAATCCCATAAATATGAATCCAATTGTCGCACATGTGTGGCGTCGCGGCGATCGTCCACCATCTGAGAAAAAAATGGTGTAAGGTCTATCTGACAAATATGTAGAGATAAATAATTATGTTCTCTTATCAGTAAAATATGGACTGGGAGTCGCCACCTAGTATTCTCGTCACTAGGAACCCTAACTGGTCTCAAAGATCGGGTACGAAGACTGGTTGCGTAAATGGATGATATTAGCACCCCAACTACGCCCTACCTAAGGTACGCTGCATTGTTTTCTTGTCTGATAAAAACTATGGTCTTATTGCATTTTCAAAAAAAAAAACAGAATTTAATATCCAGAATACGTATTACATGTAATGTCGAACCCGGGATACTAAAAGACAAACAAAATAAAATTTTTTTTGTTTTTGAAATTTTGGCCAATGTTCTCTTGACTTTAATAAACTGGTTATTAAAGCCAAATTGCATGCTAAACATTGTTTTTTGGTGTATGGAAAAACACAATATGATTTTTATTTTAGCTTTGAGACACTTGGTCGTATGCACAAAAACATTGTTTTCTTTTTTTGATTTTTTTTTGTATTTTTGAAAGTTTTGATGAAAATTAGGTATTTTAATACCGGATTTGTATTTTTAAAATGACAAAAAAACAAACCCAAATTAAACAAAACATAAATAAAAAAAGGGAGGAAATCACAAATATTGAACAATAGCCCAACTACGTGGGTTGGGCTGATGAACAGTGTACTCCACTGTTCATATGCTACGTGAACAATAGAGGGCAGGCAGGGACAAAGCCAGAGAAAAAAAAGGAAAAAGGGCTGACCTGCGGTGGTTACTGTTGTTGGCGGAGTTGCTGGAGTCGACTGGCAGCGTCGTTGGTGGTTCGCGGCAGCCGGCGGTGCTACTCCTTCTTCTTCCTTTCTCCTCTATTTTTCATTCTTTTCTCTACTTTTTCTTTTTTTTTTAGTCTTCTCCCTCTCTTCTCTTCTCTCTCTGTTTTTTTTTCTCTATGCCCTCCTCCCTCTCTCTCCTATCTCGTTTTTTTTCTTCTCCTCCCCTGTTTTTATAGGCAAAAACAAGGGAGAGACATGGCTCGGGTGGCCACTGTGCTACCTCCCCTCCACCATCCCTCCAACATGTGGAAAGTTTCTCTTTGGCAAGTGGGGTTGGTGGCGTCTTTTTGAAAGGGAGTCCATGTCTTTTTGAAGGGAGAGATGACAGTGACAGAGGAAGAAAAATCTTCTTCTTCCGTTGCTTCATGTGTCCACGGGAAGAAGAAGACCCACAGTGCCGTTAAAACAGCACCATTTTGGTCCCTTCTCTTTTTTTTCTTCGTTTTTTTCCGTGAACAGTGCATGAAACGACGTCGTTTTGGACAAAACGCGTCGTTTCATTTAAAAGGAAAAGGCGGCAAAAATGTGTCAGAGTTCACATTGGTCCTCAATTTGTGATTTGTTCAATCAAGTACTAAATTGCAATTTTGATTTAAAAATCAATGCAATTGCATCCCTGCCAAAAATCAAACAGCGGCCCTGAAGTTGGCTGCCTTTTTCACTTTGGTCCTTGGTCTTGAATTTATGCAATTTGGCCCTCAATTGAGCAATAAACTTCTAATTTCTTCAATTTGGCCCCTGATCCGGTTTTAATTACAGCCCCTGTATTTACGCACCTTTTTTCCAGTTTGGTCCTTGATTTTGGATTTCTTCAATTAAGTCCCTAATTGGCCATCAAACTTCAATATTTATGCAATTAAGCCCTTGATTTGACCAAATTAACTCTAAAAAATTATATTTTGACCCAGAACTTTAATTTCTTCCAATTAAAGCCCAAATTAACTCCAAAATCATTTTTTCTTGCAATCAAAACCTCCATAAATTCAATTAAACCTTCAATAAAATTTAATTGAGTCCATAAACATATGATTTTGGACTCTTCTTCCTCAAATTGAATTTTCTTTGTCAACAGGGCTCTCATCAGTCAATAAAATACTGCCAAATTTTAATCTTTGTAATTTTGGACCTCCTCAACCACTTTTTAACCATTTTTTTAGTGTTTTGGCATCATCTTTTCACTGTTATATTTTTTGATAATATATTTTTTTATTTTCTCCTTTTTTGTGTGGGGACCCAAAAATGGGTTACAACACCAATAAAAGTGTTTATAAATTTGATATAATAGGATATATTTTTGTTCATGTTTAATTATTTATGATTCTCATTTAAGTTTTAGTAAATTTAGTATAACGGGAGATGAACTTTTTAGAGAGTAGTTTGAAATAAAAATAAATAAAATAATAAGTAGATATATTTGTTGTACATGCCTTTTTCTTCTTCAGATTCATCATTTATAATTTTTGCATATCTATGTTTGTAAGTACATATAAGTAAGTGTTGTTAAGATTAATGAATCGATTATGAGAATAAACTTTTAACCAGTGCATGAAATAACTTTAATTTAATATATGTTTTAAATACATATTTTATTTAGTTTTCCTATATATGAATCCCATAAAAGTGTTAATGAATCCAATATGATGGGATTCTTTTTTATTCAGGTTATTTAGGAATTCAATATAAGTATTTGTAAGATTGATCGATCGATCATGAGAATAAAATTTTAGATAATTGTATGAGATAACTTTATTTTAATATATTTGTTGTACGCATGTAATTGTTTAGATTTTTTATAAATGAATCTCATAAAAGTGTTTATAAATCCAATATAATGGGTTTATTTTTTGTTCATATTATTTATGAATCTCATATAAATATTTGTAAGATTGATCAATTGATCATAAGAAGAGAATTTTAGATAGTTGCATGAGAGAATTTTAATTTAATAAATGTGTTGTACATACACATTATGTTTAGATTTCCTAAATATAAACCTCATAAAAGTTCATATAAATATGATATAATGGGATCGTCTTTTATTCAAATTATTTATGGATCTCATGTAAATGTTTGAAAGATGGATTGATTGATCATCAGAGAAAATTCTAAACAGTTGTTTCAAATAACCTTGATTTAATATATTCATTGTACATATGTATTAAGTTCAAATTTTTTATATATGAATCTCTTAAAAATGTTTATAAATCCGATATAATGAGATCATCTTTTGTTAAGATTATTTATGGATCCCATATAAATGTTTATAAGATTGAATGATCAATCATAAGAAGAAAATCTTAGATGGTTGTACGAGAAAACTTTAATTTAATATATATGTTGTATAAACATATATGTTCAGATTTCCTATATAAAAATCTCATAATAGTGTTTATAAATCCGATATAATAGGATCTTATTTTGTTTAGATTATTTATAGATCCCATGTAAGTGTTTGTAAGATTAACTGATCGATTAAGAGAAGAAAGTTTTAAACACTTATATGAGATAACTTTAATTTAATTTATTTGTTGTACATAAGTATTTTGTTCAAGCTTCCTATATATGAATCCTATAAATATGAATCTAATAAAAGTGTTTATAAATTTGATATAATAGGATATTTTTTTGTTCATATTTAATTATTTATGATTCTCATTTAAGTTTTAGTAAATTTAGTATAACGGGAGATGAACTTTTTAGAGAGTGGTTTGAAATAAAAATAAATAAAATAATAAGTAGATATATTTGTTGTACATACCTTTAATTTCTTGTTCAGATTCATCATTTATAAATTCCGCATATGTATGTTTGTAAGTCCAACTTAACGAGATAAACTTAAATGAGATTCTCACATAAGTGTTTATAAATCCCATATAATGAGATCATTTTTGTTCATATCTCATTTGAGTTTGAGTAAGTTTAAAGCAACAGGAGATGAGTAAGTCCAACAAAACAAGATAAACTTAAATGAAATTCTCACATAAGTGTTTATAAATCCGATATAATAGGGTCATTTTTTGTTCATATCTCTTTTAAGTTTGAATAAATTTAAAGCAACGGGAGATGAACTTTTTTAAAGAGTGATTTGAGTTTAAAAATGAATCGATATATTTGTTGTACATACCTTTTCTTATTCAGATTCATTATTTATAAATTCCACATATCTATGTTTGTAAGTTCAACTTAATAAGATAAACTTAAATGAGATTCTCACTTAAGTGTTTATAAATCCGATATAATGGGATCATTTTTTATTCATATCTCATTTAAGTTTAAGTAAGTTTAAAGTGACGGGAGATGAACTTTTTTAGATAGTGGTTTGGGATAAAAATAAATTGTTATATTTGTTGTACATACCTTTTCTTGTTCAGATTCATTATTTATAAATTTTACATATTTATATTTGTAAGTCCACGTAACGAGATAAATTTAAATTATATTCTCACATAAGTGTTTATAAATCTGAAATAATAGGATTTTTTTTTTCATATCTCATTATTTATGGATGTCATTTAAGTTTGAGTAAGTTTAAAGCAACGGGAGCTAAATGTTTTTAGAGAGTGGTTTGAGATAAAAATGAATTAATATATTTGTTGTATATACCTTTTCTTGTTTAGATTCATTATTTATAAATTCAACATATCTATGTTTGTAAGTCCAAAATAACGAGATAAACTTAAATGATATTCTCATATAAATATTTATAAATCCGATATAATAGGATCATTTTTTGTTCATATCTCATTTAATTTTGAGTAAGTTTAAAGCAACGAGAGATGAACTTTTTTAGAAAGTGTTTGAGATAAAAATGAATTGATATATTTGTTGTACATAACTTTTTTTGTTCAGATTTATTATTTATAAATTCCATATATCTATATCTGTAAGTCCAACATAACGAGATAAACTTAAATGATATTCTCACATAAGTGTTTATAAATCCGATATAATGGGATCATTTTTTATTCATATCTCATTTAAGTTTAAGTAAGTTTAAAGTGACGGGAGATGAATTTTTTTAAAGAGTGGTTTGGGATAAAAATGAATTGTTATATCTGTTGTACATACTTTTTCTTGTTCAGATTCATTATTTATAAATTTCACATATCTATATTTGTAAGTCCACGTAACGTGATAAACTTAAATGATATTCTCACATAAGTGTTTATAAATCCGATGTAATAGGATTATTTTTTGTTCATATTTCATTTAAGTTTGAGTAAGTTTAAAACAACAGGAGATGAACTTTTTTAGAGAGTGTTTGAGATGAAAATGAATTGATATATTTGTTGTATATGCCTTTTCTTGTTCAGATTCATTAATTATAAATTTCGCATATCTATGTTTGTAAATCCAACATAACTAGATAAACTTAAATGATATTCTCGTATAAGTGTTTATAAATCAAATATAATATGATCATTTTTTGTTCATATCTCATTATTAATGGATCTCATTTAAGTTTGGGTAAATTTAAAGCAACAGGAGATTAATTTTTTTTAGAGAGTGGGTTGAGATAAAATGAATTGATATATTTGTTGTACATGCCTTTTTTTTTTTTGTTTAGATTCATTATTTATAAATTCTGCATATCTATGTTTGTAAGTCCAACGTAATGAGATAACCCTAAATGAGATTCTTATATAAGTGTTTATAAATATAATATAATGGGATAAATTTTTGTTCATATTTTATTATTCATGGATCTCATTTAAGTTTGAGGAAGTCTAATGCAAGGGAGATAAACGGTTTTGAAGAGTAGTTTGAGATAAAATGAATTGATATATTATTTGTACATATCTTTTCTTGTCTAAATTTATTGTTTATAAATTTTGCATGTATATAAATTTGTAATTCCAAGGTCACAATATCAACTTGTCTTCGGATTTTGTTATTTATGATTCTATGCAAGTGTTTGTAAGTTTGATGTAAAGGGAGATGAAAGAATTTAAGACAATGGCATATGATAACTTTAAATTTATATATTCGTTGCACATAAAATTTGTTTTAAATCTTATTATTTATGAACCCCATACAAATGTTTGTAGGTATGATATTAATGGACAGTCTTTTATTTAGATTTTATATAGATCTTATTTAACGGAACTGTTTTTTATTCAAATTTATAATTTATAGATTCCATGCAAGATTTTTAAAAAAAGTTTGATATAAAGATGGATCAGATAAATTAGAGGGCAGTATGAGATATCTTTAAATTATTCAGATTTTATTATTTTAGAATCTCAAGTTTATGTAAAATGATATGAAAATCTTACATAGGTGCATGACAATTTTGGTTGTTTGGGTTGTGCATTCTGCTTCTATTTATTTGTGTTATCCTATGTGCTTGTAATATTGAAAAAGTGTGGGTAATTTCTTGAGCTTGTGGGACAAACTAGTTATAAGTAAAACACGAGTGAATTGATAAGGGAAATGTTGAATCTAGTGAGACTAGATTGCCGCGTGAGATTTATTTTTGAAACAAAAAATTAACCCCGTGACATACTTGAAAGTGCGATGTAATGAGTTTGT
>Ga0325414_1008903_pt1 | contig 10606 bp, 2 predicted proteins | sample PopdelMetagenome_8_FD_206183 | JGI IMG/M metagenome (GOLD analysis project Ga0325414, IMG submission 206183) | Populus deltoides microbial communities from Bellville, Georgia, United States - Leaf-PdKOR-R3 | ecosystem: Host-associated > Plants > Phyllosphere > Phylloplane/Leaf | place: USA...
AGTGAAATATACAGTCATGGTTCTAATCATATATACCTAGCTTTAGCCAATAATAACTTTGTGGGGAATATTTCTTTGTCAAAGTTGTTTTCCAGTTAAAAGGCTCTCACATGCATGCAAGCTAATAGAAAAATAAATAACAATATTTTTATCAAATTTCTGAGCTATTTTTTCCCATTTTTATTCAATTTTTTTTAAGATAGGAACAAATAGAAGTTTGACACATGTACCCTTCATGCCCTAAAAGTCAAGAGTACTAACAGAAAATTAGATTGTTTTTGGATGGAGGGATTCAATTCTCAAACATCTAGCTAGTTACTCAAATTGAAATCACAAAATTATCTTTGTTAAAAAACAAATACCAAAAGATCTTTAAGTCCCATTAGATCTACAAATATGGTATTGAAAAGTGCATTTCTTAAAGGTAAGGAAAAGTAACCCTTTTTTTTTTTTTTTTTTGATAAGATGAAACATGAGTTTCTATTGTAGGAATCAAGATCACCGTATTTAAAAATCAAATTGAGTTTTTATCTTGTTAAAATTTAATAAAATAATTATTTGGGTCATGGATTTGTTAAAAGTTGGAATATATTTAGTATGAGCACCTTCTTGATAATGAGATGTTTAAAAGGAAAATATGTTTTTGATGTTTCAATCTTATATAAAAAAAGGAATGAGGATTATCTATATGAGTTTAAAAGGAGCACTACTAATCACTTGAAGCTTAAAGGAAAATGTCTTTTTTTTTTTTATGTTTAGATAGAAATGTTTCATGTTAAAAAAATTAGTCGTCATCTAATATTATAGTTATAAAAAAACCTTAACTAGTTTATAGAGTTTTCAAGTAAGAGACTAATTATGCTGAAAAAAAAATTACAATCAACTTAAAACATCACATTTAAGGCAAGCTAAATTGCTACATATCTTTTATTCCTAATGATTCGTTGTGGTTAATCTATTAGTGGTCTATTTACATAGGTTAAAATGAGTTTACTATAATAAATTAAACTTTGGGTAGAAAAACGAGTTCAAACTTATTAATTCTAAAGTTCAAATCATCTTTGTCACTTTATATATATATATATATGGGCCTATGTTGATCACATCTTGTTACTATTAATAGTCTATCAATTCATGTCAATAATTAATTGGGTGGGTTTATATTGGGCTCATTGAACCTAGCCTAAATCCTAGGAGTTGCTAAACATTTTGTTTATGCAATAGTGACCCATGAATAATGTCTTGTTTAGGTTTTTATAGTACTAAGATTCACTCGTAATTTTTGTTGAATAAGAATTTTGTACCCTAGTCCCAAAATATCCCAAGAAATAACCATTATGAATTGGTCTATATAGAGGTAGAATTTAGTGATATGAATTCTTCAGGCGTACTAATAAGGAAAATTAACACCCCCGAAAAAGTGTTTCCTCTTTTTTTTTTTTTAATAATATAGATGGATATTAGACTAAAAGTCCTAAAATTTTAAAAATAAAACATGTTTTGAAAACAACAAGAGGTTAAGGCATTGCTACTCATTAATATTTATAAAAATATCTTTTTATGAGTCTATTTAACTATCTCAAGCATTATAGAGAATAATAAAAAATATATATATGTTTTTTTTTGAAAAACCATTTTTTCAAAAGGGTTTTGAAATGTCGACCCGAAAGGCTTTTTTAATTTGAGTCGAACCTCAATGAGTTTCATAAACATATCATAGAACTTAATATGCATGGAAACACGTTTTTTGGGATTTTTATTTTTTAGAAATATTAGAATGTAAACTCTTGAACGCATATACATATAAATTTTGTAAAATTGACATTAAAAGGGAAGTATGCATCATATATATATATTTGAGAGTGAGCTTGTTTTGTAAAAAGTTCAATTCATATGTAAAGGATTTTAAAATATTTTTTTAGCACGTGTATGAAGATGAAAACAAGCATAAGAATATATAAACCCTAGATGACAACTTAAACTTTAGAATAAATGACCTTAAATCTCATATTATTCATTCATGCATAAAATTCATACATTAAATCATGGATTGTTTTTTGTATTTTAACATAAAATGCGTGTAAAACTTAAATGACACACAAACAAACCTCAAAAAGCCAAACTTTAAATCTCTATTTATGTATTTTTTCCCACATATTTAGCCACCATCATTTTATTTTATTTTTTATTTTTTTTTAATAAAAACACACAATATCTAGATTAAACTTAACTAAGTATAATAAAAACCCTATTTTTAACTTGTGTTCATTAATTTTAAAATAAAAATACATATAAAGTATTATTTTGCACTATCTTGTCATAAACCTAAAGAAAAAAAGATAAAAGGAAGATGAGATGTTATTTATCTCTAGGATGGTTCCAACAGTGTGGGGAGGTGCCTTGGCGGTGGGTCGAAGATGGAAAGTTGTTTCGGGTGGTTTTCTCTATTTAGACTAGAGTTTCTTCTTTCTTTTTGGTTGTGATTTTTTTCACTTATTATTATTTTTTTCTTCCCCCTTTTCTCCCTATCCCCTCTAGAACTCCCTGGTTAGAAATGAACCAATTTGATGACCCAAAAACCAATATTTCCCTTTTTCTCACAATTCAGGTTTATGGTGTTTTGGTGTGGTTTTTCCTATTTTTCTTTCTCTCCTCACTCTCATTTACTCTCTAAACAAGTTGGTTTAAGCTCAAACCTTATTATTCACTATCTCTTTTAAATTTAAGTCTTTCTCACTCTAGGTTTCCTATTCCTTTTTCTCACCATGCCCTTCTATTTATAGGTAGAAAGGAAGGTCCTAGAACCTTTCTAGATTGGATAATTTTGTTTGTTGATCTTCTTGGATCAATCTTGATTATCCACCATTGTTGTATACTTTTTACAACATGCTCATGTTGGCTACTTTGGCATGCATTTTATGTCACCATAAAGAGGCAATAAAGTGAGTTTTTAGCTAAAAATGAAGTACATGTTTTGGTGAAGAGGTGAGTGTGTTTGTTCTCAAGTTTAAGAGGTGTTAGAAAGAGAAAGTTATACTCAAAGTTGAGCCAAAAACAGCTGCAAAAAAAGGAACAAAAAACAAGAAAAAGTTATGTATGCGTGAGGGTTGGATAACCCTTTACCATGCTTTTTAAAATTAATGGTATCGTATGTTGTCTTTAATTTTGAACTTTGAAAATAACGTGGTGCAGCACATCATTTCATTTAAATGGATTTTACTTTTTTTTTTAAATTCTTTTCTTTGTTTCCTATTTAGGCCTCACAATTTTTATTTCTTTATATTCGATCAATATGGATTGATTTTTTAAGATATATTTCAATTAAACCCTTAATAACATTCAAAATCATCCTTTCATATTGGCGTCTTTTACACTCCAATTTTTGGATTTCCAATTTATAAATTTTTGTCAAATTGACCTTAATTCTCAATTTTTTCTTCAATTAATCCCTTAGTTGAATTAATAAGGTCCCTAAACTTCAACACCTATTTCATTTTGGTATTTGGTCCTTTAATTCTTCCAATTTTAGTTAATTTTAAATTTCAATTTTTCTCTTCAATTACACCTCTAATTGAATTAATATGATCCCCAAACTTTAGTGTCTCTTTCATTTTGGTCCTTGGTCCTCTGAATCTTTTAATTTTGGTTGAATTGACTTTAAATTTTCTCTAAATTTACATCCCTAATTGAATTAATTGGAATTTAAAACTTTTCCATCTTTATCATTTTGATCATTGGCTTGCTGATTTTGTTATTTTTACCTTTAATTTCAATTTTACCCATCAATAAGCCCTCAATTGAATTAATTAGACTTTTAAAATTTGTCATCTTTTCCATTTTGATCATTGGTCTTTTGATTCTTTCATTTATTGAGTTGCTCCAATGTATATAAAGTTCAATCTACTCCAATGTTTTGTGTTACTCAGTAACTAGGAGTGTTCATCACAAATATTTACTTTGATGTTAAATGATAGCTTGAAATATGAGTATGCAAAGTACTTTAAGTGTGTGACTTATTAAGTAACTTGGTGCATTCATCACAAATGTTTGTATTCACGTTAAAAAACGCGTGACAACTTCAAGACAAAGATCTTGAAGAAAAAAGAACAAATAAATATCTCTTTAGTTTGTTACCTTGTTTGTAGTAGTCAGAATAAGTGATTGTAGGATGAGTGTTACATGATATAATTATGGTAGTTGCATGATAAATATGATTGAGTTTGGAATTATGTATGGATATTTAAACTAGAGAAAGTAAGTATGCTTAGTTTTCTTTTATTTGTTATTGCTTATGTACTAAGTTGAAGTTTTAATATTTGTATGATATGTCCCTTGGGTGAGATATGTTGAGCCTAAATATGGTTATGATCCTCTATTTTTATAGTTTTTTTTTTTTGCTTGAGAACAAACAAGCATTCAAGTTTGAGTGTATTTGATAAGTGAATTTATTTCACACATTTTCTTATACTTAATTGTTTCGATTTAGAGTGTTTTGTATGTCTTTTAGCTCTTTTATCTAGAATTTTAGGTATCTTTAATATCTATTTAATTCTTGGGAATTTATGGTATTTTCAGGTATTTAACTACTGAATTAGGTTGAAAGTGAGATTATGTGAAGAGGCAGATATGGAGTTGAGCTTAAAGATCAAATCCTAGTTTGTTTGTTATAGTTAAGCTAGAATACTAATTAGATTTCAGGTTATAACTAGTGATATACAACTCAGTTTTAGGTGCATCCCAGATAGTGTCATGATTTTGGCCCATATCTAGCGTTTTGGGAGTTTGAAAGACACATGACTGATGTGTTAGAAAGCTAATTTGATTGGCTATATTTTTCCTAAAATAGAGAATTTGGAATTCACATGTTTTCTACTTAAAAATTAGCCTGAAATTTAAGGACAAAATTGACAACAAACCTAAAAATGAATTCCTTTTCATTTTAAAGAGAGGCAAAATATATTTAAAAAAAACCCTGGATAAATAGTTAGGGATACACAAAAGGGGAGGTGGCTTTTGACAAGAGAAAAAAGGACAAAAAATTTGACCAAGAGACAACAACTTCCAAGTGTCAATTCCTCTAATTTATCAAACTCTTAAGTGATGTTGAATGTATCTCATATGATTTTTTTTTAACTTCTATTATGAATTAAATTTTTTTTTTAGGATTATGATGTAGCCTAATTATGATTATGCAAATATTTTTTTGCTAAATTAATTCAGTATTTATTAAGTATCTCTCTCTAAACTTATTGCTTGTGAATTATTGATCACCATTTATATGATTTGGGATTTAAATAGAGATTAAAAAATGATAACTTTTATGCCAATGTTTGAGATACCATAAGAAATTCATAGGATAAAGATATTTATGGCCTTTTGTCATCTTTATTGTTCATATTAATTTTGACAGGTTTATAATTTTGACAAAGATGCCAAACATTACTTGTTAAGATATTTTATTAATGCTTGAGAAAGATTGATTAATAGATAAGAGAAAATCGATTCTTAATGTTAAGAAATATAGTACTTAATTTGATCTGAAATATCACATAAGACTAATCATGGTTAATAAGAAATTCTAAAATGTTATTATCTTGATTTAGACTTAGTTATTTAATTTAGTTTTTGTTGTTTTAAAAGACAACAAATCACTTTTATTCGGTAAAGCAAATAGATCATAATTTAATCAATTTTGATAATTATTAGTTATTTTTCAATCTTCGTGGGATAATACTCTTGCTCATTTACTTTGTTAATTGTTACATTTGTATGCTTGCGATTTCAATCAATACCTGGACATTCTTTTTTTATGTTAATTTTTTTTTATCCTTACCTGCAGCGTAGCTTGGACCAATAATTTAGTATTTTATTAAATAAAAATATAATAGTTACCACGTTGTTTGGAACCATGAAAATATAATAGTTACCAATCATTTAGTATTTTGAATTCCAAATGAAATTCAATTGTTAAGAAATGACCAAAAACAAATTAGAGAGGAAACTCTCTGATTTGCTACAACAATTCTCCTTGAAATTGATATTAAAAAAAATATTCCAAAAATACCTTTAACAACTTCCCTATTTTTTACAAAACCTCTCATTGTCACTCTCTCTTTTTCTACCCTCCACCATCTTAGATGGTAGTAATTTTCCTTTAAACATGGAAAAGTGTGATCCTTAATTAACATTGAAGATGAGAAGCCTCCAACATGGAACATTTGATACCAAAGGTGGTGAATATGAATGGGTTCAGAAGGTAGTTTTTGGATGATTTTTGTTTGGTATATTGATTTTGTCTTTTACTTTTTTTTCCCTTTAAAATTTGTGAGATTATGAAACTGTTCATATTTCTTCCCATTTGAATTTTAACCGGAAATGAACACCAATCGGAGGAGGTTTTTCTTATGAATTGCATCAAATCATACCAGTAAATAAAAAATCAAAATTATGATCAAATTTGCCAAATTGTTTATTCAACTATAGAATACTTGGTGATTATATGAATATATTTATCATCTAATTATTTGTTTTGACCCATTATTGTAATTTTTCTTAATTTTTATACCTTTTCTTGTCTAATTGTGTGATACTTTGAATCCTTCATGAAAGTTGTAGACCTGTATGTGTAGATGGATTTGGGTTTTTGAATCTCCTGAATTCGATATTAGAAGCTTAAGATATTTCCATGTGAATATCTAATGAGAAAGCAGATAATCCTGCCGCAAGAAATGTTCCAGCTCAAGTTTTTTGCAATTTTGTTCATCAAATTTATCTCACTTTGAATCCTTTATGAAAGTTGTAGACCTGTACGTGTAGATGAATTTGGGTTTTTGAATCGTCTAATTTCGATACCAGAAGCTCAAGATATTCCTGTTTGAATATCTAGCATGAAAGTAGAGAATATCTAGCATGAAAGCAAAGAATCCTGTTTGAAGGATCCTGACCTGAGTTTGCCGGACTAATTCGAGGGACCTAATTTAATGTTTCAAGAATTTATCGGGTTAATTAAATACCAATTTTAAACTTTAAAAAGCAATTGGTTTTGTTGAAGAAATTGAAAAAATAGGGACTGGATCAGAAAATGTCATAGTAATGTCTGGTTAATATCAAGGAAGCAATATATCAATGAGATAATTACTGAATCATATATGTTAAGAAAATAATTACTGCAATATAAAAGACCATATATATAGAATTTGATTGATGCTGGTTATAGAAGACAATCTCTGCAATAATTATTGCAATATTTCATTGAATAGCACGTGTAGAGATTTTCTATATAAGTGAACTTCTAGCCATATGCAAAAAGAGGAGGCGGAGAGATAAGAAAAATTGAGGGAAAACACAAAAAAAAAAACCCTAACCCTATCCTCTCTAGCAAAGAAGCCGTAGCCACCCTCTCATCTTTTTTTTTTATTTAAAAAAACGAGCAGCCACCCCACTACCTTTAAATAGAAAACAAAGATCACTCTCTTCAACGATAGCCGCCTCTCCATCTCCTCATCTCATAGACCCTGCAGAAAAGGACCCCCTTTAACCTCTAAAAGCCACCATATAGGCTTTCATCCGGTGTTGCAGGAGAGGCTTTCATTTTTTTTTGCTTCCTCCTAGTCCAGCAGGAACTTCTTCTCTGCGCCACAACAACAACATCATCCCTGTCCTTCACGACTGGTTTCCTTTTGGGAGAAACACGGTAGTAAAGCTAGTTCATGTTTACAATGGCAGGACTCCATCCTCAACCATTAATAGCGTTTCCTCCAACGGTGAGCTCCATCCCCAATGTTGGTTGCAGTCAAGATTAATAGCAACGTCATGAACAACTCCCGCAACCGGGAGAACATACAAGCTAGCAACAACAACAATTTATTTCTTCTCAGCCATGGTTGTAGACATCCATCCTCAGCACTAGCATATATAAAAGGAACCAGCAGAGAGAGAAGGAAAATAGACGAGCATAGTACAGACAAGGAGAGCACAAAAAGCAGAACATGGGAGAGAGGGCAAGGAAACGAAAAAAGAGATAGAGAGAGGGAGGAAGAGCAACGAGAGAGAGGTAGCCCACAAGAAAACAGAGAAAAGAGCAAGAAAACACAGAGGGAAGAATGTCCATTCTACCAGCACATCACACCTTCATCATCATCTTCGCCGTCTCTAGAGAGAGCATCGACGAGAAGAGAAAGATAGAGACCAACACCAGTTTTACTAGTGTTCATCATTGTCTCCAGAATCAATGATAACCGGTCGTGCGTAAGAACTGGAGCATCATCATCTTCGTCCGTCAGCTATCAGGTAAACACCCTGCATTCTTTCCACTTTTGCTAATTTAATTACACGGTTATTGTACATGCTTTTGTTACTGTTCAAGTGAATTATAATTCACTTGAACAGTAACTAAGGATGCATTTGTTTGCCCAGCTGGGTCGCTGGTCTGGGCAAGTGACCCGGTTAGGCCGGCTGGGTTCAGTCCAGCCATATGGGCCGAGCTGGACCCAGCCCCCTAAAAAAACTCGAGTAATATCGTTGTTTTTCTTGTGTATTTATTTTGTAGTTTTTTGTATTTTTATATTGTAAAAATACAAATCTCGTATCTAGAATACCAGGTTTTCGACGCAATGTGGCAAATATACACATACATACACACACACACACACACACACACACACACACACACACACATATATATATATATATATATATATATATATATATATATATATGTTTTCGTGCTTATGGCCAATACCCTAATATATTTTGAATTTCCTTTAAAAAAACAAATATTTGAAGTTTAAAAGAAAATGTGCTTTAGCATGGATTTCTTAAACACAAAAAAATATTTTCTTGCATTCTGAATTTTACAACATGTTTGTAAAACTCTAAATAGTGTTGACCAATATTTCAAAAAATACAAAAATCTTGTTTTTGGAGGGAATTCATCTATTATTCATCGTTAATATTTGGATAAAGAAATCCCAAAAGGATGAATATCCAAAATATTATTGGGAATAACTTGTTATGATTCGTTGTTAATATTTGGATAAAGAAACCCCAAGTGGGTAATATCCAAAATATTTTTCTAGAAATAATAAGTCATCATACATCCGTGAAAGAAGCCTTGATTATAATTGAGGACGTTTTAATTTTTGACTCCACGATTTACGAGCCGTGAGAGTATGAAACACTAAGGCAAAACAAGGCTTTTAAAACGCTCTGAATTTCCTTAGATTTTTAAATTTTTATCCCTCTTCCTTGCGATTTACGAGTCGCGAACACCTGAAATACTAAGAGAAAAATGAGCTCTTAATCACATTGAATCTCCTTAGATTTCTATCTTAGTTGTCTTATAATTCATAGGTTATAAATTTAGTTCAAATCAAAAACATATTTCAAGAGATCTGCATCGTTTCTTCTTGGCACTCTATAGACATATCTAAGAGTATGATCTATATTGGGAAAGGGTTCTTACTTTTAGACTTTAAACCCAAGTTTTTTTTTCATAGTAAACCTATCCTAGAAAAACTTATGGGATTAGAAAAACACCAACACCATAGCAATTCTAAGGCAAACCAAACACCTAGCAGCTTACCTTAGATAGGGCATATTAGGGGTGCTAAAACCTTCTATTTATGCAACCAGTCCCTTGTCTTAGAATCTCTGAAAGACCAGTTATGTTTCCTAGTGACCATAATACTAGGTGGTGACTCCTTTATTCACAAAACAAAACAAAAACCCCGACATGGAATCTCCGCTCTTGGAGAGGGTCGCCGAGACATCGCGCCACCACCGCGAGGGTGCGACAGGAACCATTAAACTAAATTCTATTTCAAGGATTGAATCAATTCTTTAATTTGGAATCCTTTTGAGGGTATTGATTTGAATTCCAAAAGGAATTCAATTGTGAAGAAATGACCAAAAACAAATAAGAGAGGAAACTCTCTGATTTGCTACAACAATTCCCCTTGTAATTGAAATTAAAAACAATATTTCAAAAATACCTTTCAACAACATAAACCCTATTTTTTTACAAACCCCCTCATTGTCTCTCTCTTTTTTTTTACCCTCCACCATCTAAATGACAATAATTTTCCTCTAAACATGAAGAAGTGTGATCCTTAACTAACATTGAAGATGAGAAGCCTCTAACATTGAACATTTGATACCGAAGGTGGTGAATATGAATGGTTCAGAAGGTAGTTTTTGGATGGTTTTTGTTTGGTATATTGATTTTATTTTTTAATGTTTTTTTCCCTTTAAAATTTGTGAGATTATGAAATTGTTTATATTTCTTTCCATTTGAATTTTAACCGAAAATGAACACCAGTCGGATGAGATTTTTCTTATGAATTGCATCAAATCATACCAATAAATAAAAAATGAAAATTATGATCAAATTTGCCAAATTGTTTATTCAACTATAGAATACTTGGTGATTATATGAATATATTTATCATCTAATTATTTTTTTTAACCCATTATTGTAAGTTTTCTTAATTTTTATACCTTGTCTTGTCTAATTGTGTGATACATATATATTTTTTTTTAATGAAAGATGCTTGGTTTCATTTTTATATCCGAAATAGGTACAATCTGTTATATTATTCTGTGTGAA
>Ga0325414_1008904_pt1 | contig 10605 bp, 4 predicted proteins | sample PopdelMetagenome_8_FD_206183 | JGI IMG/M metagenome (GOLD analysis project Ga0325414, IMG submission 206183) | Populus deltoides microbial communities from Bellville, Georgia, United States - Leaf-PdKOR-R3 | ecosystem: Host-associated > Plants > Phyllosphere > Phylloplane/Leaf | place: USA...
GTTTTTAAGTTGAATTAGAAAAGTTATTTATAGGATCAAACTCATTTAACCTATCTAGGTTCAAATTTAATCGGGACAATTGGAAAGAATTTTTTTTAAAAAATTAAAATGATGTATTTCATACTAAAATGATTGAGTCAAGTTGACTCGATAATCCACGAGTTGACCTTATAATCTTATAATCTAAACTTGTTTATTAATTAGCAAATGGTATATTGACCCAATAATAGTTGTTTCAAGTAGTAGTTCAATACTTCTTTTCTTAAATAAAATTTTGAGTTCGAGTCTTATAAATGAAGTACATTATTATTAAAAAAGTTTTATCTCTTAATAGACCGACCTGACTCGACCAGATTAATTAGAGTCCAATGAAACTTCTAGGTGTAGGGGTTTAGAAAAAAAAAAGCAAGTATTTTCTGCATGCAGCAGCCCTTGAAAAAAAAAAAGCAACTTCTAGGTGTGGTTAGTGAACTTAAATTATCACAACCGGTTGAGGCAGTGAATTAATGGGTTTTTTTTTTTTATATTATTTCTCATTTTTGAGTTTCACTAAAAAGTAAAATAAGCCAAGGATAAGTTCCATTGATAGAAGAAGAAGAAGAAGAAGAAGAGCATCCATTTTGGGTACTAAATAATGCTAGCTTGGACATATATAAAGATGGAGGGAATTAAAAGAGCAAATTAATGATCATCTCCTGTTTCAATATATTAATTAGTGATTTATTTGAACTACTTGTGGATCTTTCATCAAGTTAAAAACATTCAACGAGGAAGATGTAGATTATTATTATATACAACAAAGCATATATATATATATATATATATATATATATGCTTAGCTAGCAAACTATTTCTAGACGCCGCGGGACTTTTATATATATAAACTAAGCATACATGTACCTTGGGCTTTCATTCCACCTTGTATTATTGCCATGCATTTGAGAGACGGATTTATGCTTAGTCTCGATTTATTTTTATATTTTAAAAATATTTTTTATAAATTTAAATTTAAATTTAAATTTTTATTTAAATTTTATTTTTTATTTTAAATTAATATTTTTTTATATTTTCAGATCATTTTAATACGCTAATATCAAAAATAATTTTTTAAAAAATAAAAAATATTATTTCAATGCATTTTCGAATGAAAAATAACTATACCTACACTCCCAAACACATTCTTAGCTAATTAAGTGTTTATTTCCCCTTCCTTCCTCAACTCTAAATTAATGAGATAACTACTATTTTTTTAATATATTTTTAAATAAAAAATATTTTAAAAAATAACTACTACTTTACTCTTAAATATAAATGAAGAAAAATATTCTAATAGAATAATAAAAAAAAAGCACTGTAGCTTTTCTCACATGTTTTTTTAGTTGTTGTTATTTTTTTATGTTTTGTTTTTCTTTCTTTTTTTCCCTTTTTTTTATTTTTTCCTCATAATTTTTTTTTTCATTTTTTTCCCTTTGTTTTTGGATTTTGCATGTTTTTTTTCTTTTTATCCCAGGACGATCTTCTTTTTCTCTTTTTTTTCTTTTTTTTTCTTTTTTCTTTTTGAATTTTTTTTTCAAAATTATCTTTGTCGATTTTTTTTAATATTGAAATGATTGAGAATTTAGTTCTGTAGTTTTTTTCTTTAAAACATTATGGATTACTACAATATTTCCCTACATGGTTTTTTTATGAATTTTTCTTCTTCTTCTTTTTTTTCCCCAAAATGATCTTTGTTGATTTTATTTTTTTTTTCATATTGAGTTGGTTGAGAATTTTGCTACGTAGTTTTTTTCTTCAAAATATTGTAGATTGTTACAATGTTTTTTCATATGATTTTTGTTTTTCTACAGTGTTTCTCCACATGTTTTGTTTTTCAAAATTATCTTTATCGAATTTCTTTTTAATATTGAGCTGGTTGAGAATTTAGCTTTAACTTTCCTCACTTGTTTTTTTTTTTCAATTTTTTTCAATTTTTTTGCTTTATTTTTTCCAAAATTGCTATTTTTTTCATTTTTTTTCAGAATTGTTTTTGTTGATTTTTTTTTAATATGTAGTTGATTGAGAATTTAGCTTTATATTTTTTTCTTTAAAATACCGTGGATTGCTATAGTGTTCCCCACATGGTTTTTTTCTTTTTTTTATGATTTTTTTTGTTTTTTTTCCAGAATTGTCTTTGTTGATTTTATTTTTTTTCATATTGAGCTGGTTGAGAATTTAGCTTCGTAGTTTTTGTCTTTAAAACACCGTAGATTGCTACAGTGTTCCCACACATGATTTTTTTTTGTTATGATTTTTTTCAAAATTATCTTTATTGATTTTATTATTTTTAATATTAAGCTGGTTGAGAATTACAACTGTAGGTTCCCTCATGAAATACTATAGATTGTTACAGTGTTTTCCTGCATGGTTTTTTTCCTGTTGTTTTTTTATGATTTTTTTCAAAATATTCTCTGTTGATTTTATTTTTTTAATATTAAACTGGTTAATAATTTAACTTTATATTTTTTTTTTGAAATTATTATGAATTGGAACAGTTTTTATTTATATATTTTTTTTATATAAATTCATGACAACGTATAAGTATGTTATAAGGTCACAATATCGCGCATGCATATTTAGTGGTTGTTTGGGAGTGTGGCTGCGGGTGAGGTTCACCCGCAGCCACACATGACAGCGCTTGGTTAAGGAAAATAAAATGCATCTTGTTAGTAGGACCCACTAAAAACAGAGATTGGACCGCAGGTTTTGAGAAGCAGCATTTCGCTTCTTCTCATGGTGGGAAAGGAACTTCAACACTGGAGCATGGCTCCACTGCGCACTGTTCACTAAGTGAACAGTTTTTTTTTTTAAAAAAACCAGCCCTCAAAGTTTTTTCCTCCCCAAAAAACTAGTATAGTTAATTAATTGCACTCGTATTATTCATGTGAACCTGAACAATATTTTTTTTTGTTTTTTAAAAAATTAGTTTAAGGTGAATTAAATTTACTCGTATTGTAATCTCAATTTTATTCATGATAATATTTTATCTAATTTTATTGTACGCAGGATAAATCATGGAAACTGTAGTTATTGCCGAATGAATTTTGTACGTAATTGTTGATTTTTTTAAAAAAATTATGTTTTACTTGAAAAACTAGTATTTGACATTATTTAATAACACTACATAAATTAGAAGGATATCGCATGATGACGTAATATTTGTGAAATTTGATCGCAATTCCAATTATGTTCTTGTCGGGTCCGGCCCAGTTAAAAAAATTCAGTTTTTATTTTTATTTTTATTGTGTTCTATTCGAAAAATTAGAAGGAGATTGCATGATGACGTAACAAAAAAATCAGTTTTTGTTGTGGCGCGCTTAAAAAACCATGAAAAATATAGTCATTATTGGATATATTTTGTATGTGATGACATTGCACATAGTTTAATGGAATAATAAAAAATATTTGATATCAATATTATTTATTTCATGATATAATAACGGTAGTTAAATCTATAATATTTAAATTAAAAATCATTAATATTAATAAAGTATTTTTTTAACCAAACCTATTAAACTATTTTTTTTAACCTCAATTTCAAATACAGTTTTAACCAAATATCTATTTTTTCAAATTAACCTCAACTAAAAATACTTTTTATAAAATAATTTTTTTTAAACTGCAAGCACAACAACAAGAGTTATATCAATACCAAACATACTCATAGTAGGTTATTATATGTTGTGAGATAAAATAATATTTTATAAGTAGTATAAAACAAAAAACTGTAGAAACCAAAACCGAGTTAACTTTTCTCATCCTCTTTCCTCAGCACCAGAGATCTCACACAACAAGACGCGAAGCCAGGGTTTCAATTGGTGAGCCCTTCCTTTCTCTTTCATTTGCAATTACGAAATCCAGTTTCCTTTTCTTCTAACACTGATTTCCCTTTTAGAATTCACATGATGTTTTTATTTTTTAGCTGTCAATCAATGAAATTCCACCCCTTGTCAAGATATTTTTTATTTTTTGTGTCAATTGTAGAATCTGAATGAAAATAATGAATCAGTTCCTTAACATTAGAAACCCCATTTCACAATTTTCATTAACTCCATGTTTAGTTTGTTGAAGTTTTGATTTTTAACTTCTGGGTATATAAAATCATTGCTTATTATTATTATTATTATTATTATTGAGATCAGCATTGCTACTTGCTTGAATTGTATGATTTATTTTTAAGGAGAGTGGGTTTTTTTAGTAGGGAGAGATAGTTAATGATGGATGGAGGAGTGCCAAATATAAAGAAATGGGTAGTCTTATATCCTGTTTACATTAACTCAAAGAAAACAATAGCTGAAGGAAGGCGGATTAGCGTGGAAAAGGCGTGTGAGAATCCCACTTGTGTTGAGATAGGTGATTGTTGTAGCCATCTCAAACTTCCTTTTGCAATTGAGGTTTGTTTGAATCCACAATTTTTTTTTTTAGTTAGAGCTTGTGATTGCTGTTTTTTTATGTTTTATGATGGTTTTTGGATATCATAGATTGATAAGGCATATCCTCGAGATTTCATGCAAGTAGGTAGAGTGAGGGTATTACTGAAAAGAGAAGATGGGAGTTTATCTAATCCTGCTATTCGTTCCAGTAAGCATCCTTTACCCTCTTTTCTGTCTATTGTATGATATGATCCTGCTTTTTTTTATTTATTTATTTCCTTTTCATTAGTTACTTTTATCTTTTTATTCTTTCTTAAATATGCGAAAACTGATGGATATGTACACATATAGTTTTTTCTATGCTTAAATTTTAATTGTATTGGTATTGGTCAAACGTAATTGTTATGGAACTGAGCCATCACGGTTTTGTGTTTTGTTCCTATTGATTCACAAGCTAGGACCGTTTCCATAGTTATGATTAAGTGAAGCAGCTGTTTGGTTGGATATTTTATCTTGTCGATAGTTCCTTGTCATGCTGAACATTACATGATCCAACAACCTATTTCTTTTATCTCTTTGATTGGTATTGTGTTGACTCCTCTTAGGATAAGAGGTAGTTAGGTACTGTAACTAGTATTCCTGTAATCGGTTTAATATTTATTTTCTTTTATGGCTCCTATTCTAGGTCCATCTCCCAAGTTATTATTAAGTGAAGCAGCCTTCTGGTTGGAAACTCTGACAAGGAATGTGTGAAATCTTCTATCAAGTTATCAAATGCTAAACTCCTGCAAAAATATATAGAAGAATCAAGCATCTTTGAAATGATAATATATATATTTGAAAATCTTTTAGCTGATTTCCTCCTGTAAGTGAGATGAACTTGGAAATCTAACTGACTTCCTTTTTCCTTCAATCCCCTTCTTGTCTTCTCTCATTTTAACATCCAAAAGAACTCAAACTTGCTTCTTTTAACCTTTTAACTCTGCTACTTTCCTTCCACTTCCTTCAACCCATACATACCGGTGAATTCCACAACACTTGTAAGAGGTTTTTGTTTTTTTTTTTTTAAAAAAATGTTTCCTGTATGACAGTTTATTTTTATACTTTCCACTTGACATTGATTGGCCCCTCCACCTGCCCTGCAGACACATGTTTATTTTGTTCCCTGATAATCCTTAAAGTGAAATATTTGCATTTAATTCAATTGCGGATAACATGTAGGTGACTTGGTGGTATCATTTCAGTGGCCCTAATTTCCAAGGGGTGGTAATCATTGACGTGAGTGTTGGTTCCTGTTAGTCTGCATATAAACCTTTCAAGCAGGGATATTGACACACGGAAGTGACCTGTTCGAAGCTAGTATGTTTGGTGTGTATGGTGTCATTAGCATTTAGTATTGCACAAGACTAGTTTCTACTAGGGATCCACTACTTTGTAAGCTCAACCAGCCTTTTCATATGTGTTGTCTTAATTGATGATTTGGTGAATACCTTTTGCATGTTAACCAGTAGTTACCAGCATTTTCATGAAATACCAGCGGTTCACTTGGTGATCTGGATTGTTTGATAATTGTTGCCTTTTAGTTTAGTTGAGAAATTTGAGAGCTGTTTCTCATCACGCCTGATATGCCATGGCACTGTACTTCTTTGACCTGGAGGAATGAAAGGGGAACATAGAAGAAAAATAAAAAAAGGGTGCTTTTTTGTTGCATCTGTCATGAAAGTAAAGCATCAGGGGAAAGAACTAATAAAAATCAGCTCAAAGTTGGATGGGCTGATGTCCCTTGTCTACGAGTATCTGCCCAATTTTTCATATGTGATAAATTTGAAAAACTTCAAATTTATTGCAGGAAAACAGCTTATGCTCCATGTTGCAGAATTGGTACCTAGACATCCTGGGAGGACCAAGAAGCAGGAGCCAGCATCCACATCAAATGCTGCAACATCCAAGTCTGGGAAGGGTGGGAAGAAGAAAAGATAGTCTCTTCACGGGAGAGGATCAGGTTTGATTTGCAACTAGCTGGTCAAAACTTGACTTTTTCTTTTTTTATCATGAAAAGATTTGGATGAGAATCTTGCTTTATCAAAAATTTCTGTTCTTGTACCATCTGTATTCAAGTCTTTCTACAAAGTGAATTTGTATGCATATCTTTTCACAAACTGAAAAGTGAAACCTCATTTCAAGTAATATGGATATGCTATTATATGGCGTGCCTTTCTTTTGTTGTAGCATCTTTGCATCAGAACGTGCATCTTGAAGTTGCTGGTTTCATCATCTTGCTTAACATTAAGAAATATCATCTATTGTCCACGTAAAAAACAGTCATAGAATGGATTGCCAGCATTCTTGGTCCTCAACTCTCCTGCAATTCTTGATGAGAAAATGTATGATCAAGTCGATGGGTTTAACCCGACTTGTATGATCGATTGTTTTGTTTTGGGTTTAACCTGACCATTTTAGCTTTTAATATGGTACACTGTAATTTTTTTTCTTTTTTTTATCTGAAGATGACCTGCTAATAACTAAAGGACTATGGATATCTTTGTTGTAGCATCTTTGCATCAGTATGTGTATCTTGGAGTTGCTGGTTTCATCTTCTTGCTTCGCATTAAGAAATATCTAGTGTCCACGTAAAAAACTGTCATAGAACAGATTGCCAACATTCTTGGTCTTTAACTTTCCTGCAATTCTTGATGAGAAAATGTATGATCAACTCGATGGGTTCACCTGACTTGTATGATCAATTGTTTTGTTTTGGGTTTAACCTGACTATTTTAGCTTTTAATATGGCACACTGTAAAATGTTTTCTTTTTTTAGCTGAAGTTGACCTGCTAATAACTAAAGGACTATGAATATCCCACGTTTAATTTGTTGCACATAGACATGAACTGCTTTGAGTCATTAGTTTGGTGCCATGTTCTAGTTCTAGTTGTGTTATCATGCTGGGCCTATCATCTCCATTCCTTTGGAATTTGGAAATATGCATAACCGAGCTTGTTTCTTGCAGGAAAATTGTTGCTTGTAATCGGCCAACCAGGAATACAGAGCATGTAAATCTGTGAGTGTCCACAGTCTTGAAAACCCCTTCTAAGGATTGAAGATACTAATCTGGTGTGAGTGTCAGCTCTTTGATCCGAGATACTCAGAATCACTGAAATGTCTAGGGACACACCACTTGGCTAATGAGGGTGCATCGAACATTGTTTTTTGGTTTCTTGCTCTTTTGTGCTTTTGGATTATATCAAAGTTGATACTAAATTTTAATGCAATCAGAGAGCAGCATGCATAAGAGACGATATTCCAACCGATTGATCTATCAAGTAGTGCAAATTTAGTTGCAGCTGTCATCCTTTTCTTATTTTTCCTCTCTGCTGCTTGTCCAGTAATAAAATAAGTCGAAATCAGGACAGAAATGGACCTCGTCTCTTATTGTAGATTTATTGGTGCAGTAGAATGGGTTGTGGCTTATGATGCGTTCTGTCATGTAACCAAGATGGTTTGCTTCTTTGGCTAATCCTTTATAGATTGGAGCTTGGGGTGAATGATCCCTTTGATAGGAGATGCTTCTGGTGTTGTTTTCTTGAGGGGTGAGGCCTCGTGCTTTATCCATTTTACCACAAGAAAAAAATAAATTGCATAGCTACCCATTGTTAGGGTTATATACAAAATGCCAAAGATAGTGTTTAAAGAGCAAGAAAACTTTTGGACCGGATTATTGATTTAAATAGGTTTAATGAACTTAACTAATTTAATAATGTAATTATATAAAAAAAAGCTAACGATAATTAAAAAAAATAACAATAATGAATTTTTAAAAAATATTTGCTAATATTATTTGTAACAGCCCAAATATCAGAGATAAAACACTTAAATTTTGGAATTATTAGGATTTTTATTCTTTATAATATGTTATACCAAAATTTTAACAGAGTTTTTCTCTGTAAAATTGAATATCTTAAGTTATTGACTTATCAATTTTACTTTTCAATTCAATCTAAACGACACAGCATCACATGCAATATTTTATATGACACGCTAATTATATATTTACAAGTTAAGCTAATATATTTTACATGCGTAAACGAGATTATAATACAAGTCAAAATGTCCGATAATCGATAATATACCTAGCCAATGAGGTCAAAAGTAGGGCTGTTTAAAATAACTGATTAACCGAGAAAGTTGATAAAACCGAAAAAAAATTAACTGAAAAAATCGAACCGAAATGAAAAATTGATTAAACTGATTGTCAAAACCATAAATTTTAATAGGTCCGGTCTGGTTTTAGTTTTGAACTAGAAACCGGTACAAACCGAACCGGACCCACTAAAAGCCAAAAGTTACACAAATCTGAGGTATAAATAGTTAAACTGTAACCTAACCCTAACAGTTAATATAACCTTCCGCCTCTCACAAAAAGTTGCCGCCTGCTCCAAAAGAATTCACAATCTTCCTCTCAATTAATTTTCAATCTTCCTTTCCCAGTTTCCCAGCCTGCTCCAAAAAAATTCTCAATCTTCCTCTCAATTAATTTTCAATCTTCCTTTCCCAGTTTTCCAATCTTCCTTTCCAGTGGGTTGTTGAATGAGCTTTTGATGTGAAGGTCACAATTTTCAACATCACATACACATCCAAAGATTATAAGCTTATGTAACTTGAAAAATTATAGTAGCTTGTACTTGCTATATATACTCCATAAGAGAAGAATAAAGCTACAACAAAGACAATATCTTTACCCATCTTTGTCACTTGTATCTTTTTCTTGTTCTTATCTTTCCTCCCATTTCATTCTTAGCTGTTTTTCTTGTGGTAAGTAATCGTAGTAATGGCTGAGATCGATGGAATTAATGGCAATGGAAACCATGGAGGAGTTGTTTTGGATATTAAATATAATTATCCTTCATCTAGCTCCATCAAGGAAGTTTCTGTCTTGAACTTCTCTATGCCTTTCATGCAAAAGGGTTGTAAAATCTATCTTCTTTCTGTGCGGCTGTGCCTGTGTTTTCTCCTTGCCATATGAAAAATCCGGATGATAGGATTGGATTTCCCGGTTTTTTTGCAAAAAAACCGGATTTAACCGAACCGGACCGGTTCGGTTAATATTTCATAAAATTAATGTAATTCGATTCGGTTGGTTTTTTTTGTCTGAACCGAACTGAACTAAACCGTGAATACCCCTAGTCAAAAGTGATAAGAAGGGTTTACTCTTGACAAGCAAGTATAAGATGGTTATGAAAACAAAATTACCATAAACTAATATAAATAAATGACAATTTAAATGACACTAATACTTTAGCTACATGTAATTAGGTTATATTCTTTCTTTTTTTTTACGCTAAACTTCATGTTATTAATATTCATATGTAACCCAAGTCATTAATTAATGTTGATGTCAATTTTAAATAGATATCATTAGCTTTCATCCCAATAACTTGCAATTCAATTTTCTAATACATGTTGATGTCAATAAACTTATTAATATCACTAGTCTTTTTATTTTTTGGAAATAGCTAAACAAATTTATTTTCCATTTATATCTTTTATATGAACCTCATCAGTATCGTTAATCTTCTAAACCGAGAATGACTAATCATGTTTAAAGAGTGTCGATCCCAATATAATTATTGATATTATTAGTCTCTCAAATCAGAAGTAACTAATCAAATTTAAGAAATGTCAATATCAATAAACTTATTGATATCATTAGTCTCTCGAACTGGAAACGACTAATCAAGTTCTTTACTATTGTAAATTATCCTGTTTACTAATATCGATGCCAATATACCCCTTGATATCATTAGCCTCTATAACTTGGAACAGCTAATCAATTCAAGTTGTCGCTCCCGACATCGCGGCGGCGTAAAGAAATTACAATCTTTGGAAAAGAACAGATTTCTGGCATCTTGTTCTTTTAGGGGGGAATGCCTTGTTTAAGGAGTCGCCACCTAGTATTATGGTCACTAGGAACCCTAACTGGTCAATAGAGATTCTATGGTACGGGACTGGTTACGTAAAAGGGAAGATATTATCACCCCTTAAACGTTCTGCCTAAGGCAGACTGCATTGCTGGTTTTGTCTTAAATTGCTAAACATTTATTCACTTATGCTATGATGAGTTGTTTATAATATTCCTGACTCTGGCGCCAGTGAATATTCGATCGCGAATAATTCCAACTCTGGCGTTGGTAAAAATTC
>Ga0325414_1008909_pt1 | contig 10602 bp, 7 predicted proteins | sample PopdelMetagenome_8_FD_206183 | JGI IMG/M metagenome (GOLD analysis project Ga0325414, IMG submission 206183) | Populus deltoides microbial communities from Bellville, Georgia, United States - Leaf-PdKOR-R3 | ecosystem: Host-associated > Plants > Phyllosphere > Phylloplane/Leaf | place: USA...
TTTTTTTTATGGATTTTTTTATGATAAAATTGCAAAGAATAAAGAAGAATTTAATATTTTAATTTGCTTACGGTTAAGGATTATGAACTTACACGTAAGTTGTATTTCTAATATCCGATGAAAAGACAATTTTTAAAACTTCTGTCACATCAAATCGCGAAGCAGTTTACCTCAGGTAGGGTGCGTTAGGGGTGCTTATACCTTCCTTAACCACAACCAGTCCCTTACCCGTGAATCTCTGACAAGACCAGTACATTTGGGTTTCCTAGTAACCTTCAATTAAATACTAGGTGGCGAATCCAAAGAACAAACAACGAAATGAAAATCGCCGAGGGATGAAGCTCATTCACACGAGTGGATGCTAGGGAGCTTGTCACACTACCAAGCCTAACATGTTAGGGTTCGATTGGCATCAGACTTGGCATGCCCGGGGCTTGACACTCTGCTAAGCAAATCTAAGATTAAAAAACAAAAGAAAAAATAAAAATAAAAAAATTAAACACCTTTTATGTATACTCACGATTCCTCTTATATTACCTGACTTGACGTACTTCTAGACAATGTAGAAGGGGTAGAAATGTAATCTCATAAAAGTAAAATAATATTATTTTACTGCTCGTGTTATCACATCTAATTAATATAAACATGCATTGCTTATTTGGATTTAATAGGATATGATAGATGTTATAATTACTAGCCCAGGCCTAGAGTATAGAGAAAGTATAATGTAATTAACCTATAAAAAAAAGTAGTGGAAGAAGGAATGAATACTCTTACCACCTTCTGCTTAATTCAGGGGAGATCGAATTGATAATCAACCATATCAAAGCAAGCAGGAAACAAGCAGACGTAGTAAGCAATGACAAGCAGACACAAAGATTAGAAGATTATGCAGAACTAAAAAGAATTTCTGAGATAGGCAAGTTCCTCATCTGTAGGTGGAATTTGTCAAATCTTGCCTGAGCTACTTAGACCATATATTTACACGGGCATCGAGGAGGATGTACATATAAATTAGACAAAAAAATGGTTTTAGTAAATTAGTCAATGGCTAAACCGGCCGTTAAACATAAAGAACTGGTATCTGAAAAGGGTACATGAAGGGTTTTTTCTTTTTCTATTTGACTAGGTGGTGTTAAGTGAGGCACAAAACAGAACAAACAGGGATACACAAGGAAAACAACATCTGCAATTCTATAACCAAAATAAAACGACCCAGAAAGGACAGTTCAAAGACAGACAAGACAGAATACCTAGACTCCTCCTAATTAGTGATAAGCAGTTCCCTGGAGGGAGAGTCTATTCCAGTCGTTCTTGAGCTAGGCAACTAGTTCACCGGATACATGTCTATACAATCTTCCCAGGGACAATTACAAGATGGCTTCACATCTCTGAGTGCCTCCCACACTGCACTATTACATTTAAAACCACTTCCAAATGCAATCTGCCACACACGATTGCCCTTTTGCATCCTTAGTTTAGCCTCAATATAGGCTAATTCATACCAAATGGAACTTGATGAAGTATTCCCAAACCGGTGCAGAGTCATCCTAGAAGCCTCAACATGCACCGGCAAGAGTTGCAAATTCTTCTCCAGCTCATCAATCACAGCCCTCCCTCCAGCATGTATACAGAAATGATCAAACGCCAATTTAAAATCCGGAATATAAGGCATCATCTTCTTATTTAATAACTTCTTAACCACCAAAGTTGTAAAGAACAAAAGCTGCTCACTAATCGGAAGCACAAGAGGACCCAGAGTAGTAATATTAGTCTTCAAAGCCCCTCCTGCAATCGCCATCAAATCTTTCGAAAGCGAAACACCAGTCTTCCCCGCATCATCCTGTTCTTGATATACACATCGAAATGCCTTACCATCCGCTCCTCGATGCGTCCTCACAACATGAACAAGCTTATACTTACCCTTCCTTTTATCACCAGACTCATTTGAAAGCAAAACCGCCGAACCCCCAACTCGAAACAAACAATTGGGAATCAACATAGACTTCTTATTCCCAAAATACCAATTCTGAGTAATGTTCTCAGTACTCACAACGACCGCGTAAGTATTCCTATGAACTTGTAACATATCCTTAGCAAGATCAATTGCAATAACACCAGCACTACAACCCATCCCACCTAAATTAAAACTCCTAATATTTCCCCTTAATCTATACTTGTTCACAATCATTGCCGAAAGGGATGGTGTAGGATTAAATAAACTACAATTAACAACAAGAATACCAATACTTTTTGGATTAACTTGAGTACTAGTAAATAAATTATCCAAGGCACCAAACATAACCTGTTCAGCTTCTTCTCTAGCCGCTGCCATCGACGGCCTAGGAGGAACGTAATGCATCGCTTCAGGGACATAAGTCTCCTCTCCAAGCCCAGACCGCTCCAAAATCTTGCGTTGAAACTCAAGCGAAGTGTCGTCGAAGTCTCCAGTCAATCTCGAATGCTCCATGAACTGATTAAACGGTGCTTTTAAATGATCCGGAGCGCGATAACAGGAGTAATCGATTAAGTAAACGGGTTTGGGTCGGGTCATAATGAAAACGGTAAAACCGAAGACGAGAAAAGCGGAGCAAGTGATGACTGTGACTAAATTGTATTGAAGATGGATCCATAATTGGCGGAGATCTTTGATATTCATTTGCGAGGATTCGATGGAGATAATTATGATTAAGGGAATAAAACATAAGGTTAGTAGGTTGGAGATTAGGTAGTGGTACCCTAATTTGACGTACTTTAGATTTACACTTTGTAAGAAATCTGGAAGCCCGCGTTGTTGGTGGATCCGGATCTCGCCGCCGGAGTCCATGGCGGTGGTGAAGGTAGTTGAGAGGGAGTGAGGGTGTTTGGGTGGAGCAGTGACTTCTTCTTTTTTTATTGGGAGGGAAGTAGTTAGTAGCCAACCGTGCTGCTGCAGACCGTTAACAGCATGTTTGGTATTATTGAAAAAAAATATTAAAATAAATTTTTTTATTTTAAATATTAAAATATTAAAATGATATAAAAAATTAATTTAAATAAAAATTTAAAAAAATATTTAAAACAAAAAAAAAGGTTTGAATCAAAGTTGTCAAAAACGTTTTTTTGATGAAATATACAATATAAACTTGAATTGTAAAATTATAAAATCAAAATAAAAATATTTTAACTAATTATATATTGACAATTTTAGTAAAGTAGTAAATAATAATATAACACAATTAAAATAAAAGTAAAATAAATAATACAAATATCCAAACACTTTAAAATACATAATTCAAATAAAAATTCATACATGGTTTAAACTTAAAAATACAAAAAGAAAAAAAAAGATTGAATAACTATGTTTAACATTTTCTAGATAACAGGTCTTGAAACACACTACAGGTAACTAGTGAGATGATATAACATTCTAAGGTATATCACCAACTTCAAAAAAAAATTAATAGAGACCAATATAGTGAACCCGTGATAACGAGACCAAAAACATACAAAATGACATCAATTCACCTCACCATCCACCTTTTTTATGTAAATAAAAAGTTCTAGAAATAATGTCCAAATATCCCACCAAGCAAGACATGTATTTCAAGTTCTATCTGAGTCTTTGTCGTCTCTCTTTATAGTTAATAATGGTTAGTCTAAAACACAGTATTTCTCTCTCTATATAAGTATTCATATCTCTTATTTTACTTATTTGATTCCTCACCGTCTACCTCTATCTTCACATGGTTTCGATCCTCCAATCATGCATTCCCAGCCTAAAATATAGTATAAGGCTTTCACATTCCTAAGATCCTCTAATGCTAGTGTTAGTTTGCTAAGGTTGAAAATTTGAGATTTGGGCAACGAGGAAAGGGGAGACTGAGGAGTGGAGACTATGTAGTGGAGTGTCAGGGAACTCGGACAGGGAGGTAGTAAATTTTTGAACTTTTATGGGTTAAAACTCGAAATCGGTCAAACTCGTCCTTGAAATCGGTCAAACTCGGTCAAAATCAATTTTACGAGTTTGACCGAGTTTGACCGATTTCGAGTTTTAACCCAATTTGACACGTTATATACATGTTGACTCGTAAAATCGTAAAATTTTAAGAGTCAACTCGCAATTTTGACAACAATAATTTGAATAACTGATTGTTTTTTAGTTAAATAAGATGTAGGTAGTGAGCTAAAATATACAGTTTCATATACACTGCAAATACTAGGTTTTGGAATTGAATACCACAGTTGCTACAATACAACCTTCCAATGATTAAGTATGTGACTTTTTAATAAGAAATTATAATAAATTAAATAATGCACATTAAATAATAGGAACCAGAGTGTTTGTTCTTAGTTTTTTGTATGATAAATGCTTTAAAAATATATGATAAGATAATAGAATTGTGAACCTTTTACCTGAGTGGTTTAAATGATATTTATAGCCCTCAAACTTTGTCATTTTGTTGAAGAGGTGGATAATCATTTTCTTTTAAAGACTATGCCGAGAAGAAATATCTCTTACACAACATTAATGTTAATGAAACAACCCTTGCATCAATATTAATATTGATATGAATATTCTTTTACACAACATTAATATTAATGAAAATAACCCTTACACAACATTAATGTTGATTTGAATATAACAGGCTTTTTGAAGAGTTTTATACACCTAAAGGTGCAGAGAAATGACTATCCTAGATTTTTAGAATCATAAAAATAGCCTTGTGACCCAATATAGGGCTCATAAAGACTATCAATTCTATATATTTTGTCTTGGAACAATTTGAAATCCAAGGATGATAAGTCTGAACATCTTGTCAGACTCATGACTCAGTATGTAGCTGAACTTAAGGGCATTAGGTCTGATATCATGTCAAACCACATGCACTTGGGCTTAAGGCGTAGCTGAACCCAAGAGTATTGAGTATGATATCTTGTCAAATTCACATGTTCTTAGTCTTAGTGCGTAGCTAAACCGAAAGGTGTTGGGTTCGACAACAAGTCAGATCCACATCATCTCGGTTTGGCATTTTGTCAAACCTAAGTATGTTGGGTTAATATCTTGCCTTTGACCCATTCAATCATGGGTTTCTTAAACAAACAAATCATGTATAAAATATATTGATCCATTAGTTTGGAAGTTCTAATGAGCATTTTCAATATATCTAGTCATTGTAAAATTAAGAGTAGATTTGATATCATTTGCTATTTAAAAAAAATTAAAAATTTGTTTGAAATTTTTATTGAAAAAAAACCAAAACCAATACCAAAACCAATAATCATTTATACAATATTTGAAAATCATTTTGTTTGATTTTGAAAAATTTAAACTATTTGTCATTTTTTTTTTTTACATTTTTGAAAAAGTAGAAGAAAATATACAAGTTTTATGTTTTTAATTTTTTTTAAATAGAAAATTAAAATAATACCAAAAATTTTCTAAAATGTCAATAGTATTGTTTGAATACTTCAATAATAAATTTATGTTTATTGCTAAAAAAATAAAAATACAAAAACTAACAAACGGTTAGGAAATTTTTTAAAACAAAAATAGTGAAGTGTTTGTATTAGGTTGGTTGCCTTCTATCTCAATAAACTCCATTTCTCTCCAAGTCTTGGTTTAGATGGTAAATATTATACGCCATGTCAATATTTATCTCAATTAATTATACTCAAATATTTACAATAATTCTACAAAACATTACAAAATCCCTTTTCTTTTTCCTTTTTTAGAAAGGAATTTTTTCTTATATATATATATATATGTATATTGTGTAGGATTAAAAAAATATAATATGATAAATACAATAAAATAATAAAGATCGATTTCCTTTATACATTAAATATAACCCTTAATTAACTTTATTAACTAAAAAAACATTTGAATGAATGTGGTGAAGTAAAGGTTACGAAACAAGTGGTGATTATGTTTGCTATTGGGAAGTATTCTAATAAGGTTATGTATGATGTAGCTGCATGCTAGTCACTTGCGCTTGGGGCGTTCATGGCAATTCATGATGGTTTTGAAATAGGTTCACTATTGTAAAATATGGTAAAACCATCACTCTTATACCTATTTCTCGAAAACAAGTGTATGATGATCAAATGAAATTAAAAAAGGAATATAAGGATGAGAAGAGTGAAAATTCACGAGTGTGGAAAAATTAAAGAAACAATCTAATTTTTAAGCAAAAAAAGTTCAAATCAGATATGTGTTTTTCAATAACAAGCCGATGATCTTACTTATTATATATAAGAATGCTTATTTTAACATTAATGATCTTGATCCTGTTATTCCTAGTGTGGTTGTTTCGTTGTTGCAGGAGTTTAATAGTGTATTCCCTGAAGAAACCCCTAGCGAAATACCATCATTATGGGGAATTAAACATCAAATCGACCTTGTACTTGAAGCTTCGGTTCCTAATCGTCTAGCCTATAGAAGCAATCCGAGGAGACGAAGGAGCTTCAAAGGCAAGTAAATGAGTTGATGATGAAGGGATACATTTATGAGAGTATGAGTCCTTGTGTTGTACTAGTGTTACTTGTGTTAAAAAAATATAACTTAGAGGATGTGTGCTAATTGTCGCACCGTCAACAACATAACAGTAAAGTACTGACATCCTATCCCTAGGCTTGATGACATGTTGGATGAATTGTATGGAGCATATAGTTTCTCTAAAATTGACTTAAAAAGTGGGTACCATTAGATTATGATGAAAGAAGATGATGAATGAAAAACAACTTTTAAGATTAAACATGGATTGTATGAATGGTTAGTCATGCTGTTTAGGCTTACAAATGCACCTGACATGTTTATGATATTGATGAATCATGTTTTACATGCATTCATTGGTAAATTCATGGTTGTGTACTTTGATGACATCCTAATTTATAGCAAGAATTTGAACGAGCATCTTGATCATTTACATAGTGTACTTAGTGTATTGGGTGTTGAGAAACTATATCCTAATGTTAGTAAGTGTACTTTTTGCATGCAAAAAATTATGTTTCTTGGATATGTAATAACTGCACAAGGTATTGAGATGGATGAAGCGAAGGTTAAGGCCATTTAGGATTGGCCTACACCTAAGTCTGTGACTAAGGTAAGGAGTTTTCATGGACTTGCTAGCTTTTATAGAAGGTTTGTGAAGGACTTTAGTACTATTGCAACACCTTTAACTGAAATTATGAAATAGTCTATTGGATTTAAATGGAATGATGAACAAGATAAAGCTTTTAATTTATTGAAGGAAAAACTTTGTTAGGAACCTGTTTTAGCTTTGCCAGACTTTATAAAAGCTTTTGAAGTTGAATGTGATGCTTCAAATATAGTTATAGGAGTTATGTTAATGCAGGATAGGAGACCCATTGCGTATTTTAGTGAGAAACATAAGAGGGCAGCCTTGAATTACCCTACATATGACAAGGAGCTCTATGCCTTGGTAAGAACTTTAGAGCTTGTGGCCCAAGGAGTTCGTGATACATTCAGATCATGAATCATTGAAGCACTTGATAGGACAAGCTAAGTTGAATCAGAGACATGCTAAATGAGTTGAATTTATTGAAACTTTTCCATATGTAATCAAGTATAAGCAAGGTAAAGAAAACATTATGGCTAATGCACTATCGCATATGTATGTTCTTTTATCTACTTTAGATGCTTGATTTCTAGGATTTGAACACATACAAGAATTGTATAAGGATGATAGTGGTTTTGCTAATATGTACAATGCTTGTGAAACTTTGGCTTTTGGTAAGTTCTATAAACTTAATGGATATTTGTTTAAAGAGAATCATTTGTGTTCCAATAAGTTCTATGCATGAATTACTTGTATGTGAAGCATATAGGGGTGGGTTGATGGGGCATTTTGGTGTTGTTAAGACTTTGGATGCGTTGCATAAATATTTTTATTATCTTAAAATAAAAAAGATGTGCAACACATATATGACAAATGCATAACTTGTAGGAAAGCAAAGTCTAAGACTTAACCACATGGCTTGTATACCCCTTTGCATATACCTAAGAAACCATGGGTAGATATTTCAATGGACTTCGTCTAAGCTATGCTTAGGTCAAAATAGGGTAGGGATTCAATCTTTGTAGTTGTTGATAGGTTTTCAAAGATGGCACACTATATTCCATGTTATAAAACCGATGATGCAACTAACATTATTGATTTGTTCTTTAGGGAGACAATACGACTTCCTGGGGTCCCTAGGAGCATTATTTCTGATAGAGATATTAAGTTCTTTAGCTATTTCTGGAAGGTGTTATAGGGGAAACTAGGTACTAAACTGTTGTTTTTAACTACTTGTCATCCCCAAATAGATAGGCAAACCTTAACATAACTTTTGCATGCTGTCATTCATAAGAACTTAAAGAATTGAGAAGATTGTTTGTCATTCATAGAGTTTGCATAGAATTGTAGTGTGCATTTTACTATAGAATTTTTACCATTTGAAATTGTGTGTGGATTTAACCCTTTAACTCCCATGGATTTGATTCATTTGCCTGTTGATAAAAGGGTTAGTTTGGATGGTAATTGTAAAGCACAGGTGGTTGTTGCGATATCGCGGCCGCACAAATTAATTATCCTAGCTTAAAACACAACACACAAGATAATATAGAGCAAGCAAAGGGTCGATCCCACGAGGAAGGTTCAAGTCAGATTTTTATACTAGATGATATGCAATTTGGGGGGGTTTGGACATTATCTAGGCTAAAGCAAAAGAAAATAGAAAATTATCAAGCAAAATTAAATAAGATAAGAAAATTATCAAGAGAACAAACCTTGGTCATAAGTAAACATCCACCTACAGAAATCGGAACTGATCAAGGAAACGAGACATCAATTTATATTCTAAATATTTATCTCTTCTTAACATTGGTTAGTTAACAGATCCACCATATAACTAACCCTAACCATCAAACAACCACAGTGTCCGCACTAGTAATTTAATTCAATAGCAGTCTTAAGAACTAGATAAATTGATTAATCAAGAAAACATAACTGTCCACAGTCTATGTTTGATTTGATTGAATGTTCTTCCTAAGATTAATAACATAGATCCGCCACAATTATTAAACTTAGTTGTTTCACAAGTTCATATACCACAACTCCGGTTTTCATATCAAACATAGTAATAAATTGTCTACTATAATAACTTAGAGTCCGCTCTAGCAATTAAAATAAATAATCATAGAAAAAATAAGCATAAGAGAACAAACATATTCATCATACAAACTGAAAAGAAAAAGGTGAAATAAATCTCATAGTTCTTGAAATCCGAAGGTTTCCGTGTCTTTGCAACCATGAAAAAGAGTTTAGGATTGCATGTTTGTTGAACAACTAATCAAAAAGAAAGAGGAATGCATGATTGCGAGTTTGTGGAGGAGAAGGGGGCGTTTTTCTCCTCTTGGCTGGTTGCCCCCCTTCTCTTCTCTCATTCTTTTTATATCCTAGGAAATCCTAATCTCTATTTTACAAAATAGTCCTCCCTTAAGCAGACAGTTTACATTTAAGTACTTCAATAACTATTTTCCTAAAAAAGAAGAATAGCCTTGCATGAAATCTTCAAGATTTGACTTAGAGGAGCTAAACTTCTGAAATAAAAACTTGGATATCGGTTTAGATGCTTCGGAATGTAATTTGGATTCGTTTCTTCACGACACATGTTTGCTGGCAGAATTCAGTTGTCATCTTTGAAAAATCATATCTCCCTCATATGACATCGTTTTTTGCTTAAATTTGGAGCGTTGATACGTCTTTGAGTCAGGAATCCAAAACAATTAGGCTTACATCAATTGGACTTCTGTAGCTCTAGATATTCAAGTCAAAATGGCCAAAGGTCAACACTGGTATATTGCAAGATTTGACTTTGAAGGCTGTGATTTCCATGCTCTTCCTCATTTTATTTTCTTGCCTTTGATGTCCAAAAAATTATGGATGTTAAATTTTTAATGCCACTAGAATCACTTCAAGTCGATCTCCAGAGCTCACGTTCTGCGCAAAACATCGATTGAAGATCAAATCTATCAATTACCTCCAATTTACTCCTTTTTGCATCTTTCATCCAAAAATGTCTTCAAAACATAAAATAAAGAATATCAAGGCATTTTATATATAAAATATAGGTAAAACACTAGTTAAATATGGGTGAAACTATCAAATAATATGGTTGCATCAGTGGTGAAGACACTCCATGAGAGTGTGCGACAACTGATTGGAAAGAGGAACCGTATGTACGTAACTAAAGCCAATAAAGGGCGCAAACATGTTGTCTTTTAGCCCGACGATTGGGTTTGGGTGCATATGCGTAAAGAGAGATTTCCAGTCCAAAGGAAATCCTAGCTACACCCACGAGGAAATGGCCATTTTTGATTCTTAAGCAGATCAATAACAATGCTTATAAAGTTGATTTGCTAGGTGAGTATAGTGTTAGTGCTACCTTTAATGTTTCTGATCTTAGAGTGTGTTTGGCAGTGTGGTAGTGGTTGCTTTTCAAATAGCTTTTCGTGCCGAAATACATGCCAATGATGTTTTTTCATTTTTTAAAAATCATTTTTGACATCAGCACATCAAAACGATCCAAAAAGTACAAACCGCACTCAATTTTAGC
>Ga0325414_1008915_pt1 | contig 10597 bp, 2 predicted proteins | sample PopdelMetagenome_8_FD_206183 | JGI IMG/M metagenome (GOLD analysis project Ga0325414, IMG submission 206183) | Populus deltoides microbial communities from Bellville, Georgia, United States - Leaf-PdKOR-R3 | ecosystem: Host-associated > Plants > Phyllosphere > Phylloplane/Leaf | place: USA...
CAGTCTGTCAGTCCGGTTTGCCAGCTACAATACCACTTTGTTAGTGGGACCCACCCTCCACCCACCTCTTCCTTCCCTCTTCTCTATTTTATTCTCTAACCGCTATATGGTTGGTCCTTTTTTTTTTTTTCTTTTCTCTTTCTTAAAATTTTGACATATATATATATATATATATGACATATATATATATATATATTTACTTTTATATATATATATATATATATAGAATATGCATAGTTATAAGATACTTAATATAATATAATATAATTCAAGATGTGAGATAATTATCTAAATTTTTAATTAAAATAAATTTTTTTTATATTTTTAAATAATTTTATTTTGATAAAAAAAAATTAACGTTGTTTCAAATAAAACCTGATGTAAATTGAATTCAATAAATACAATCAAATGATTTAAACATGTTTTTAAAATGAAATAAAAGTAATTATAATTAATATTCAAGTTATTTGAAAATATCTCCATCGTATCACTAAATGAAATAATTATTAAATAAGAGAATAAATTAGAGATGAGATTTTTTAAAAGGAAATTTGGTGGGAAGGAAAAAGATTGTGGAAGGATTTTTCAATAAAAGAATCATAAAAAGCAATTCAACTTTACAACTCATTGCCACGAATACCACCTGTCATTTGAATCTTGTACTACTTCCAATTAATTAATTAATTAATTAATTAATTAATACACCGTATATTCTTAACTTTCGTCCCTCCATCAAGGGGATTTATTACATCTTTCTCCATTTATTGTGCTGCGGCATAATCAGAGGATGTATTTTTCACATTTGATTTTCTCCGAGCAATATGATTTTGCTTTGATTCCTCGATTCTTTTTTAAAAATAGCATAGTTTGCTGAAACATTTATGAAAGTAGCACATGTTAAAAAAATTATTTGAAAAATAATATAGTTTGAACACAACTATATTTTGAAATATTATTTTTATACACAGCTGTTATTTAGAATAATAGTCGCATCTCATGATATGTTTATCTGCACCACTACTATTTGAAATAGCGGCTGCTTAATGAATGTTTCGAAAAATCTTCTTTTTGTAAATTGATTAAGTTATACAAAAGTCAATTAAATTTTTATAAAAATTCAATGATCAGAAGATGAGATTCAAGATCTAATTTCCAAGAAAAATAAAAGAGATAAGGTGATATGGCAAGAGAGATAAATGGAAGAAGAAGAAAAGAAAAAAAGAAAGAAAGGGTCATGGGGAACACACTGAGACTCTATTTCAACACACTCGATACTGTTAGAAAGATCTCGACGAGACAACTCTAACTACACCTTAGAAGAACACTAAATGAGATCATAATTAACTCCGAACAAAACCTCTAACAAATTACGACTATGTTTGGTGATATTTTAATGTGTGGTTAGAATCGTCTCATCGGGATCTTTCTAACGGTACTGGGTGTGTCGAAAATGGAGCTCTAGTGTGTCCCCGGAGACCCATTCTTTCTTGGTCATTTGATATTGAATCTCATTTATCGACCATTAGATCTTCATAAAATTTTAAATTGATTTTTCATGCATGCTAATTAAGGGCATGTTCGTTTTTGCGTTTCAAAAATATTTTTTAAAAAAATTTGATTTTGTTTTATTTTTTTATTTACTTCAAATTAATTTTTTTGATATTTTGAGATCGTTTAGATGTGCTCATGTTAAAAATAATTTTTAAAAAATAAAAAATACTTTAAAAATATAATTGCTACCACACTTTTAAACATCTTTTAAAATGGGAGGGAGATAAGTTTTGAAAAAATCGCTATTTTTAATAGCATGTGTGTTTTCAACTGTTATTCTCAGTAGCAATTGTATTCAAACTATGTTCAGCTCGCTATTTTTCTAATATTTTTATAAAATATGTTATTTCTTTTATATTAAAATTCTAAAATAGACTCAATTCCTTCCCATTATTTCATCTTTTAGTATTTTGAAGCTCGTTAATATTTAATAGTGGAGAAACTTTAAATTACTGTAAGTAATTACCAATAATTATTACACGGTCAAATTTGAGATGAGCTGTAACTATTTTTCTCCTCAAAACAAGCCGATGTAATAAATCTTAGTAGTTACTTTTGGATTAAAAAATAAATAAAAAAAAGGCATAGAATTTCGTTAGCTGCGTTTTAATCCTTAAAGATTTAGTAATGTTTCACTCCATAATTTGTATTTAATTTTTTTTTTAACAATAGCCCATAAAAGTTTATTTTGATATAATGGAAAATTTTGAAAAATTTTGAGTTTTTTTTTTAAAAAAATTTTATATTTCTTTAAATCATTTTAATGTGTCAGTGTTAAAATAAATTTTAAAAAATAAAAAATATATTTTACTATATTTTACTAATACAACAACATAAAAATGTAGAAATAATGTTTCCGTGTTAATTCCCTATATTTTACTGAATGATGAACAAAAACACTTAGTAAATTAAACAAAACACTAAAAGAGTTGAGCAATTGCCTATAATATCAATTTGTAAGATGTAATTTATGAAAATATATTATAATAATATTTTATTTTATTTTATTTTCTAGAATTTATTTTTAATATTGACATATTAAAATGATCTAACATATAAAAAATTAATATAAAAATATAAAAAATTAAATTTAAAAAAAAACACGATACAACCACAATCACAAAAATCCGTATATGTTATTTATAGATGTTGTTTATTACTGTAAATTTTAGCCTATACGAAGTCCACGTATCATGTATTACAAAAATTGTTATCTTTTATTCTTTTTAATTAATTACAAAAATATAGTATCGTATCGTTGTCAATTCATGATTACACAATTTGATGTCGCCAGCAACGGGCAGCACAACCTCAAGGGCATTATAGGAAAGGAAAAAAAAACCGGTACGCACGTAATGCCTTAACAAGATACATACATACATACATACATACATACATATTTATTTATTTATTTATTATATCCACAAAACAGCCACTCAAATAAATAATCCAATACCAACAAACAAAGTACATCGTGACGGAGCTGTCATTGGAGGATTTAACTGTTAGGTTAGCTTAACTAATAAAATAAAGCATAAAAAACATGAAACCTAGCCTCATAATTCTTCAATAATGTTAACATCTCAAGCTTTTTTTTTTTAAATAAAACATAAATTACAGGAATTAACTATTTATTTACAATTTCTTTTAGATTTAATAAATGCTTATATTTTAATTTACTAGTTAATATAATCTAGTTATAATTCAATCATTCACTTTATGTTCTAATTTATTAGTTAAGTCTAATTTATTAAATAATTAGTTTGATTAAATTTGCACAGTACAGGAGCATTTGATGGTTTTTAGAATGAATATGTGTTTATGTCTAATTGATTAAGAGTTGGTCAATTGAAATCATTAACAAAACTAATAGACTTCTCTTTTATATATATATATATATATATATATATATATATATATATATATATATATATATATATCCTGATGATTATGAGACTCTATGAAATTTAAGGAGAAAATATTAAATGATATTAGAAATCTTAAAATAAAGACTGATTTTAAAGATTTAGGTACTATATTAGTTATGTCTAATGGAAGATTAATGTCATTCGTACCACATTTTTTCTAACAAAAGGTTACTTGCCACTTATTAACCAAAACCTAAAGAAACACTCTCTAAAATAAAAAATTTCATCGTTTTGAGATTTTTAACAAAAAATATTGATGTTAACCCTGAAAATAGATAACTTCGTTGATTTGAAAAATTTAACAATTTTTTTTATATTAATCCCTAAAAGTAGAAGATTTTATTAATTTGAGAATTTTAACGAAAACTTTGACGTTAATCTCTAAAAATAGAAGATTTCATTGATTTAGAAATTTTAACAAAAAAATATTGATATTAATCCCTAAAAATAGAAGATCTCATTGATTTAGAAAATTTAACAAAAACTCTGATGTTAAACCTTAAAAATAAAAAATTTCATTGATTTAAAAAAAACTTTGATTTCTTCCTTTTAAACAAAAAAGATTTAATTTTAATAACTTCAAAGATTAGCCTAAAAATAAAAAATCTTAATTAATCCAATTCTTTTCCTAACCAACAAACCTTAAATAAACAAACCAAACCCTAAATAAAAATGTTTCAAGTTTCCTCTTATTCATTCATGTATCATTTAAACAAGCAAAAACATGTATATATTCTATAAATTTCATATTCATAATCAAAGAAATATACAAAATCCAGATTCAAGCATAACTAAAACCTAATAAACTTCAAAGATTTCTTTCATGCACCATCATTCAAAGAGACAAAACACATTTCCAAACCTTAATTCTACCTTCATTATTTTTATTGTCAAACAAACATATCATTTTTAGATCACAACTAAGCCCTAAAAATAATTTAGTTTTTATTTTATGTATTTTTTCTAATAAAAAACACATATTTGACCTTTTATTTTTTTTATAATAAAGGTCATGTAAAACCTAAATTAAACACAACTAAGTCATAAAAACTCAAGCTCTAAGTTTTCATCCATGCATTTTTTTCCACGCATATTAGCTACTATTTGTTTTTTAATATTTTGTGATAAAAAAATAAAGTGTCTAGATTAAACCTAACAAAAACTTAAAAATACAATGTTTATTTTCCATTCATGCATTTATTTTCTAAGAAATCCAAAACTCATAGTTAGGCACATATCTTTATATTTTTGTGACAAACAAAATATTTAGATTAAACCTAACAAAAGCATAAAACATAAAATTTAGCTTATTTTTGCACAAGAACCCTGAGAAAAGAAAAAGAAGGAAGAGATGATGTAACTTACCTCAAATATAATTCTACCTGAGTAGAAAGGTGCTTTGGTGGTCCTTGGTGATAGCAACGGTGGATAGCCGGTTGTGGTGGGATGTTTTTAATGTTTTTCTCTCTTTAGCCTTAGGTAGCCTTTTCTTTTTGGTTTTGGCTCCCTTTTCTCTTCTCTTATTTTACATTTCTTTCTCTTTTCTTTCTGATACTCCCTAGTTCTAGTTCAAAATGAACCAGTTTATGACTCAAAATCCCAACTTTTGTTTTTACCATATTAAGATCTTGGTGGTTTTCTCTTGTTTTTCTTTATTTTCTTAATCTCCTCATTTCTCTCTTACCCTTTGGACAAATATTCTCAGCTCAACCCACTTTCTTCTTCTTCCTTTTCTCCTCCCCCCCCTCTCTCTCTCTCTAATTCAAGTTTTTCTCTATTTAAGCTAGCTCTCCCTTTCTTTCTTTGTCTCTTTATTTATAGGCAAGAGAAGGTCCTAAAACCTTTCTATGTGGACCAACTTTGTTTGTTGATTTTCTTGAGTCGATCTTAACCTTTCACCATTATACAACACGTTTGGGTTTGCTATTTTGACATGTTTTTTCAACCATCTTAAGAAGGCAATGCAATGGTTTTTAGGCTGAGGGTGAAGTACATGTTTCATGTGTGGTGAAAGTGTGTCCTTTGGCCCTTTATGGGACGTAGAAGTGTGTGAGAGAGAGAGATATGGTTCAAAGTTTGGTCAAAATAGAAGAAAAAAAACAAGGCATGCACTAGGACATTCACGCGAGGGGGGAAGATGACCTGAAGTGATGTCGTTTAGTATCATTTCACTAAAGCTTTTTTTTTCCTTTTTATTTCAAGTTTGGTCTTTTTACTTCTAATTTATTTATTTTTAATAAATTTAGATTTTTTTTCTTTAAGACTTCTTTCAATTTAGCCTCTGATTAGTCCCCTAATATTGATGCCTTTCACAATATGGTCTTTGAATTTCTAATTTGTGCATTTTTGATCAAATTGACCCCAAATCTCAATTTTTTCTTCAATTACACCTGTAATTGATTTAATAAGACCCCTACATTTTAACACCACTTCTGTTTTGGTCTTTGGTCCTTAAACTCTTTTATTTTTGGTCAAATTGACTGTAAAATATATAATTTTTTCTCTTCAATTAAGTCACCAATTCAATTAATAAGACCTTGAAACTTTTCCATCTATTTCATTTTGATCTTTTAATTCAAGAAAATTCAACCATTTCTTCAATCTTCTCTTCAATCAAAAGCCTAATTATTTCTCAAAATTATAAAATTATCTTTGACCTAATTGTACATGCTTTGGCTTAATTCTTACTTTAAAAAAATTATTATCTGTTTGATTTTATACCAAATCATATTTTTTTATCCTCTTGTTTTATTTTTTATGATTCTTTTAAAAGCTAACTTTTTAAAAAAAAAACTACCAAATTTTATCTGCAAAAGGCTTTTGATACAAATTTTTATATTTTAAAGAAGGTAAAAATTGGATTATTACAACAGAAATGGATTGAAAGCTTAAAAAATTTCAAAAATTTAAGTTAAAGGGTTTTGATGACTCAAAATAAAATAAAGCGTTTGATATGATAAACAATTGAAAGTATATATAATTCTGAGAGGTAGCTTAACTGGTCAGGTCTTGGGTATAAAGACTAACAAAATTACTTTGCATGTTTATATTTGAAAGGTATAAAGACCAACAAAATTAAAGTGATGGATATATTATGAAGATGAAATTAACTTCATCACTTTGACTTAATTTGGTATTGCTCAAAACCTTTTACCTTATGCAAAGATCATTATATGCTTTGTACAATAAATTAAAAAAATATTATATCTTGTTATATTAATTTTGGTCTCTCTTAACAAATAATCCTAGCTCCACCCCGATCGTAGTGTCTTGTGATTAAAATCTCATTTTTCCATTTTTTTCTGCTTGGAAAATTCTCAAGATCCCCGTACCCCTTTGCATTATGGTTGTTACTGGTTCTAGCAGTACAAAAGTAATACAAACATACTATGATCCCGTTTGTTTGCTCGAAAGTAGTGTTTTTTGAAAAGTAAATTCTGGGAAAGTGAATTATTTTTCGATATTTGGTAGTGTTATGGAAAAAAAGTTGGAAAACACTTTCCAGCGTTTGGTTATATCATGGAAAATGAGCTGAAAAATAACTTATTAATGTTTTATTTTTTTCAAGTTTATTAAAATAATGAGGAACAAATTTAACAAATTAAAAAGTTGAATGAGAATGAAATTGAAAAAAAATATAATTTCATAAATTATCTCAAATAAAATAAATAATAATCAAAATAATAGAGATCAAATCTAAAAAATAAAAAAAATAAAAAATGAAGAAATTAAAATAATAATAATTACCATTTCATAAATTATTTCAAATAGAATAAGTAACAATCAAAATAATGATGATCAAATTTGATAGATAAAAAATTTCAATTAAAAAATAATAAGGAAAAAGAAAATAATAATTATAAAAATAAGGACCAAAGTTAATATAAAAATTAAATTTTAAGCGATGAAATTAAAAAAATATTCAAAATAATATATATATATATATATATATATATATATATATAGCAATCAAAAGTTTGTGGATCAAATTTGATATAATCAGCAAATAATATAATATTTCTAAATATTTCACAACTTTTAGAAAGTGTTTTCCGTCCAAAATAAAAGGAAAACACTTTCCTGAAAATCAAGCTAAATTTTTCTTTAACTGGAAAGTATTTTTCGTTGACCAAAAAGTATTTTTCATTAACCAACTTTTTTAATAACAAATAAATACAAAAAAATTTAAAAATAATTTTTCAAAAATCAATTTTTAAAAAACATACACCCCATATATAATTTCTAGCTAGACGCGCACTCCCTATAACTTATTTTTTATTTTTTTTTCTCCTTTTCCTTCATTATATCAATCTTTATTTTATGCTGACTTAAGAATTGAAGTGTTCCTTATTCCCATGTACGACTGATTTTCCAGAAACAAGTCAAATCATGCAAGACAAAGGTTAATATTCACCAGATCAGAACATAGCCATGAAAAACTCAGTTTCTATGGCAATCCACCATAAATGGCGCCAGTATAAACAGTATGAACAGGGGCAGGGGAAAAGAAGATCTGAGAGTGGGGCTCACAAATAGCAAAGAGGCCATTGAGTTCTCTTGCTCCTTAAAAGCAAGCCGAAGCTGTTGACTGGTTATTTGCCGTCCGTCCGTTCCTCTTTTTTGAATTTTAAAATGGAAATGAATCCGATTTGTTTTCCAGCAAGTTTCTTTCATGGGAAATTCAAAAGGAGAGGTTACGTGTGGGACTGTAAACTGTAAAGTAGAGCGAGAGAGAGAGAGAGAGAGGTTGCTTGCAAATTAATCAACACAAAAGCTTTAGTGCCTGTTCTGCGAGGAAATGACAGGTAGTTTGTGAAGAAGCACTGTCAACAAACCATAAAGAACATGATGCCGTTGATCAAAAGTGATACAAAGAGAAAAAGAAGGATGCCGTTTTGAAATCATTATAGCCCGTTTATGTTTTTGAAATCATTTTTTTATTTAATTTTTTTAGATTGTTCAAAAACTAATTTTTAAAAATAAAAAAATATTATTTTAATATATTTTCAAATAAAAAACATCTTAAAAAACAATCGTTATCGCACTTCTAAACACCTCTAAACTTATATCAAGGTATAATATTTATTTTTTTTACCATCAACCCATACCGCCATTAGATGATCATATTTCAAATTAAACCACCCGGAACAATCCAAATTTAATCCGGTTCAAGGTGAATAGAATATTAAGCAAAATTATAAACGAAGTTTTTAAAAATATTTAAAATCTTCTAGGGATTTTTCCTTTGCTGAAGAGGATAAATACACATTATATAGAAATAATAACCAGAAGGTTAATTGGTTGAAACACTCCCTGATTAATCAGTCAATGGAAATTAAAATCCCAATCTTTTTCAATTTTTTTCTTTGTCTCTTGTAGTTTTGCATTAAGACAACGCAGAGCTTCCATCAGTTATTTGTCTAATTGAGAATATAGTTGCGATTATTTTTTAAAATATTTTTCATGTTAAAATATATTAAAATAATATTTTTTAATTTTTAAAAATTATTTTTAAAATCAGTGTATCAAAACGATTCAAAACATATAAAATACTAATTTTTAATAAAAAAATTAAATTTTTATAAAAAAACGATTTATACCGGGTTCCAAACGGTTAAGGGAACGTTTGGGAACGCGGCTGCGGTTGCGTTCCCAAAAAATTTAAATTTTTTTTACTAAAATTTAATATGGTTTGTATGTTTTGGATCGTTTTGATGTGCTGATGTCAAAAATAATTTTTAAAAAACAAAAAAAACATTATTAGCATATATTTTATCACGAAAAGTTATTTAAAAAATACCTACAATTACACCCACACTATCAAACACGCTCTCAGATTCCATCTAAAAAGAAACAGAAGGTGACACAAGGCAATATTTGTTTTTTAAAAAGCAAAACAAATACTCCTCCATTAATGAAAGACCGTTCAACTTCAAACTTGAAATTCAATGCTATTCATTGACTTCGTTTTGTTTTGTTTTTTTTTTAAAGAACAAAAGATAGAGATCGAGATAGAGATAGACAACAAAAACCGTGTTGGTTTGATGCCACTGTCGTAGGTGGAATAATTGTTTTTAATTAAAAAAAATATGTTGGTTTTTAATGTATTTTTTTTACAAACATATCTTGATTATAAATAAAAAAATTTATATATATATTTAATTAAATAAATCAGAACTATATATATCAATAAATACAAAAAAAAATTATTAGTGATAACTAGAGATGAAATATGAAAAATAAAGAGATAAATGCAAATCAAAATATCAAAAAAAAAAATTATTATTTTATGTGTAAGCCAAATAAAAACTAAATGATATTTAATCAAAGACTAAATAAAAATATTGAGAGATAGATGTTAATGGAGTTATTTAATCTTGAAAAATAAATCATAAAAAAATGACAATAAAAAAAATAAAACGTAAAGGAAAGCAATCAAATAAAATTAAAAAAAATAAATATAAATAGGGCTACACAAAAAGAATGTTTTCTAATATTAGAAAAAAAATACTTAAATCTTATTCATAGACTAAGTAAAGATTAAATTATATTATATTAAAAAACATAATAAAATTTTGTTAAAAAATTATTAAAATAAAAAATAATCAATAAAAAACCGACATTCATTGAAGGATGAAAGCAGAATAAAAATAATGAAAGGATAAAAAAATAAAAAAATAAAGTTTTGTACCACAATTGATTTTTAAAAAAAATGGAAGGACCAAAAAGTTATAATGTAAAAAGTAAGAAGATCAAAGTGAACATTTTGCTTTATTTTTTGAACCACCACACCTTTTCTCCTGTTTTTTATATTTTGGTTCCCTCTTTTCTAATTTTATCCCTCCTCAACAATTCTTGATAATTTGGTCATGAATTTGGGTATAAAAAGATACAATTAGAGAGAAACAAAATTTGAGTATCGAGTTGTAATAATAATAATAATAATAATAATAATAATAATAATAATAATGAGGTATGAATATAAAGAGAGTTTCGCACACGCATACAATTCAAAAACATAAAAAGGTAATTATGATCAACATCGATAGCAATCACCAATAATTACAAATTACTAAAGGGCTGCTTTCTGGGCATAATCTCGTAGCTGGCTTCAATTT
>Ga0325414_1008918_pt1 | contig 10596 bp, 8 predicted proteins | sample PopdelMetagenome_8_FD_206183 | JGI IMG/M metagenome (GOLD analysis project Ga0325414, IMG submission 206183) | Populus deltoides microbial communities from Bellville, Georgia, United States - Leaf-PdKOR-R3 | ecosystem: Host-associated > Plants > Phyllosphere > Phylloplane/Leaf | place: USA...
AACAAACAGGTGAGAGGCGCGCAAAAGATAAATGACATCCGGCGTCGCCTTAGGGAAGCCCACCCTAGCTGGATTTCTGGCAAACAGAAACGAGTAGTTCATGCCACGACGACATAGAACGAAGCTTCGTGCCGCTAGTCCTCGAACAAATTAAAACGTTGTTAGGTAGCGCATAAGAAACGAGAGAAAAACAAAACGGGACAATTGTTGGTAATATCTTATAGTTTCAAGCGGATGGAAATCAGACATCCTTGGATGTGGAGGAGATTACTGGATTGAGTGTTCGAATGGTTGGTGAAATGTCTCAATTTTCTTAGTGAAAAAGTAAGTAACGTAGTTCTACTTATATAATTGCAGTTAAAAACTAATATATTAATGTTGACTGTTTGTTTTTTACTCTTCTCTTGGATCTTGCCATTCTATCACGTGTTGCTGTTTGCTAACCCTACAAATAGGAAAGGATCTGCAGCAGCTAGTCAATTTTCTACTGCTGCCTCTGCTGCAAGTTCTTGATCTCTCCATTTCATTCTTAATCAATTACTATAGTCTTATAGATAGACAGATAGGTCCTGTCTTTAACTTTAAGTGAAACCTTTCTGCTCTAATATTAGTTAGTTTCAAATAGTAGTAGTAGTATTAAGTTCATTCTCGGCAGTCCTTTTCTATTCTCAAAATTCTAGTAATTAAAAAGAAAAAAAAAGGTGGGATTTCATTCTTTTGCTTTGTTTATCCTTCAATGATGATATACTAACTGGGTTTTGTAATATGAGTTCTAAATGGTAATTTTATTTTATTATTATTTTTTTTTGTCTGCCATGGGATTTAAGAGAACGCCTTCTTTGAATTCAGGCTAATGGGTGAAGCAGAAGTGAGAAGAGCTAGCATAGGGATTCCCAAGAGCAAGTGCAATGGAACCCACAAATCTTTTGATCCATCATTTCTTGTGCAGCTCCCAAACAAGCTTCAAGATTGTATTAAGGTTAGCTTTTTTCCATCCATGTTGGATAAATTAGCATTTTGATAGTTTAATGAAAGGAAATTCTACTGTAATCTTGCAACAGTCACAACTCAAGAACTTATTAAAAGATGGCAAGGGCGAAAACTTGGTGAGAAAAGAGAAAGGATCATCTGCTTCTGCCGCTGCTCCTGCCTTGGGGATTGATTTGGAGAGGCAATTGCAAGCCTGGAGAGAAAATCCTGCCTGGACTGATCAACCTCCACAAATAAAGGTGAACAACTTTTAAAGAAACTGCAGGTCGTATTGGCCAGTGTGTTGCCTTTCAATGCTAAGGAGTAGCAGGGTTGATTGAGTCATAAAAAATTAATGTGCTTGGAATCTCATGTTATTCTTGGCAGGTCAGTGTACCAAGAGGTTCTCTCTGCAACCTCAATGCCAGAGTGGATATCGGGTTGCCCCCAGATGCAGTGTATGATATTGTGACTGACCCAGATAATAGGAGAGTTTTCAAAAATATCAAGGTAAGTAGAGTCTTTTTCATCATCTGCTGCTTTCATTTCAACCGAAGTATAACTATTTGTTAAAACGCTGGTTAGATCATCTAAGTTTGGCATTCTCCTTAGTTGTGGGAATTAGTCTTCAATTTAAAAGTAAAAAAGAAAAGAAAAGAAAAGACGTCCATTTGGTTTGTTCTTGTAACTATTATTTGCTTGATTAAATAGTATTAAGCATCCAATTGAAATTCCATTTTGATGTGAGGAAAAACTGTTTTATGTCTAGGAAGTGGTATCCAGGAGAGTTTTGCTTGATGAAGGTCACAGGCAGGTGGTTGATGTAGAGCAAGCTGCTATTTGGAAATTTCTTTGGTGGTCAGGGACTATATCAGTTCATGTTTCGGTTGATCAGAACAGACAAGATCACTCAGTAAGGATCAACATTTTTCTTTCCACTGTTTCTATTGCTGCCAAACAGATCTTCACCATCTGGTGAAGATCTGTTTGTTCTCTTCATGGCATGTTATCTGTGAGTCAGAAATCTTGAATAAATCCTTAATGTGGAAATGCAAGTGGGAATGCATTTCACAACGTATATGGATGGTTTTTCACTTTGGGGAGTGGTAGTTGTGGGAATGCATGTAGATTGGGTGAATTTGGTGAGATATCATTGGATAACTTTGCTCCTTAGGAAACTCAAATTCCACAAGACCAAAATTTCTCTGTTCACCTCAGAAAACGGATGTTTTAGAGAACTTTTAACAGTAACAATAACAAAAACCTAGTTGATACAAAAACTGATTCATCTAATTATGTTGGCTAACCACCATCTAATTCCTGATTTACCTTGTAGTCATAGTTTTAGTTCTACCATAATAGGGCACCATCATTACCATAAACTTGTCTAATCCAATGGCAATTCTCTTATGTCTGGTACTTGCTTGACAGATGAACTTCAAGCAAGTGAAAACTGGGTTCATGAAAAGATTCGAAGGTTGCTGGAAAGTGGAACCTATATTTGTTGATGAAGCAATCTGCTATCCATTTAAACCTAAAACATTGGCGGACTATTGTTCATGTACAAGGGGGAAAGGAAGGATAGGGTCAAAGGTAAGCTTGGAGCAGTTAATCCAACCAGCAATTGTTCCACCGCCACCAATTTCCTGGTACCTAAGAGGAATCACCACCAGGACTACTGAAATGATTGTGAATGATCTGGTTGCTGAAGCAGGCAGAATCAGGGTAGGTTTTGATGCTGAAAAATGTGAAGATTGGAGCTTGTATGATGAAAAACAACCTATCAAATCATCTAATATTAAAGAAAGATGGGCTCTACATAGAAGAAATGCAAAGAAGCGTCCTAGAAAATTGTTGACTGCTGAAAGATCATCTTTTGGTTCAAGTAACAGATAAACTACAATTTGTATTCCAATTGTATTTGTATCAGTTCAACAGAGATAAACAGCAATACCTATTTATATTATGATCTGTCTAAAGAATGAGATTGTTGTGACTGCTCTTTAAAATGCTCAGTTGTATCACCTCCGATAACCCTACTTCGAAATATGCAGAGCGCAATTTACTTGTTAGAGGAGGGAGAGCTTTCATCATCCTTCTTGATGCCTGTGCTTGCTGGTTATCTGCTGCCCTTTGTTATTATAATCCTTGAAGGAAGTGGTTATCGAAAGAGGATCTAGTGAGCTGCAGCTCATGGGCGAAGTACCGTTCTCATGAATGAGTAGTGGTCACCGCATCATGGCTGCTTTATTTTTTACCAGGCAATGAGAGTGTTGGGCAAAACCCAATGTTGTTTAACGTAACGAGATTTCTCTAATTTTAAAAACACGGGAATATATGAGCTACAATTTGCATTAGGTTTCCCCAGAAAGTTAAAAATCAAAATGGAATTCTAATCAGTTCTAGTATAATGTAATATGTTGAAGTAAAAGCCCGCAAGGACAGGTCCTGGCTTTAAATTCAATCCTTGGATAGCATGTGGATTTTCATGGAATACCAGGTGAGCAAACTTTCCCGCAACAGACAAGGTGGAGCCTTGTCAGTCCAAGGGTTGCACGACCAGGTATGATAGGACAACTTGTTCAAACTTCAAAGTAGTGGAGAACTAGTTGTGGTGATTCCTAGGAATCCTCAAATACCCCAACGCTTGTAAATATCAACAAAAAGAAAATTAGTTGAAGTAAAAGTTCACATGTTAAACTAATCTGCAATGATGAAATTGATTTTATTGAAGGATGAAGTTACAGAATGTAGCACTGTAAATTACAACGGGGCTATAGATTACATAAATAATCAGGCAAAGTAACAAGTATTGCTTTGACATCTCTCTCTCTCTCTCTCTCTCTCTCTCTCTCTCTCTCTGTATTTTGTCACTGATACTTTTATGCTACGGGTGCTAAAATCTTTCTATAAAAATTGTTGGTCCCGGGATGTTTTAACTATGTTACACTAGCTATGAACTTCTTCGACCTGTAAGTCTGCCCAGTGGTGCCAACAAATTTCCTTCAAACACCAAAGTACAAAGAAGGGAAGTTTCAGCTAATTCTAAGCTTGATAGACACTACACTGCATGCTCTCAGTCTCATTCAAATCCCGCTCTAGTGGATTATAATTTGTATCTGTACTAGAGGATGCATCCACTGGGATCTGCACTGATTGATTGACCATCAAGTCACCAAGGCTGTGCCGTTCATAGCTCATGAATGCACCTAGAGCTCCAAGAAATCCTTCATGCCGCAAAAACATTGCTTTTGCCTCACCTTTAGACCTGCCAAATAAAATAAAATAAAATGATTAGAGTGTAAGGAGAAAATATGAACTGGGAGAAGGATAATATCACCAAACAATGATGAACTTGTTTCAGTTTTATCAGAACAAAATGAATTTCTAAATAGTTGAGTGCATGGAATCTCCGGTAATGTTTAATTGCATTTCACTTTTCATTAAACATTATTGATGATTTTTTTCACTTTTAATTACCAGGACTGGTAGTTTTTTATTATGTAAGAATATCTCCATGACAAGTTTCCCTTCCTTGCTTGCTGGCAAATCTCATTCTGTACAGGCTGGATGGTATTCATTATCAAAATATGAAGATCCACCACAGAACTTCTCGACAGTCACAATGCCCTCCAAATAGGGGAAGTGATTTTTTTGTTCAAATAGAAAAATTATTTTGTTGTTGACATGTGAAACCCCAGATAATTACCAGAAATGAACTGCAACGGAAATGGTGTCCATAGTATAAGAATGACCCCGGGTGAAAAATCCTCCAAAAAATATGCGCTTGAGCCCAAATTGAAGTGCATTCAAGTAAGAGATCTGGGAGAAGAGAAATAAGATGCAATGAGAGAATAAAAATGTGCACTAATTAAAAATAACTCAGGGTATCTCTGTTAATTTAAGTGATCAATACTGCAGATATAAAACAATAAAATTTAAAATGGCGAGTCATGGAACAAATGAGAGGATATAGAAGAAAAAAGCAGAGTGCAGAAAATAATCAATTATGTCAAGCAAAGTTTTCTATATGTGCCACATAAGGTCTTGTAAATTTATTTTCTATGGCAGTGAATAGCATATGAAACTCAGTCAAGTTGAATTTTGGATACGACTTCCAGCTCTCAGGTATTCTATGCCTTTCTTAATCGTGACTAAACAGCACTGTAGGTGATGGGAACCATCTCTAAGTATTAAATATCCAAAGGTAAGATGAATCCAGCTACAAAAGCCTTGGCTAATGGTTTTAATCTTATTTCTCCAAGCTAACTTGGTAAAAGGATGGCAAAGCACTAAATCTGTAACAACCAATTGAGGTGTATGGTTGTCAGAATGACTCCGTTCAATGACTAAGGCAATACAAACAAAAATTTCCTACAAGAAAATCTTACTAATAGAAATAGCATTTAATGCAAGGATGCCATCCTGTGAAATCATTACTTGGCAAGTTCATCATACATCACTTGCCATGTTAGTTTGTGAGATTTTTTGCATGTAAATACTTTTCCTATGTTAAATTTTAACACCATATAAATCTTATGGCGTACTTCTTGACAAGATACAACAGATCTGCCTACTGAAAGTTACCTGTCCAATATTATTTGAAATCATTCTTAGAAGAGACCGGGAGACATCTTCAGGTTTATAATCATGAAGTTCATTACTGTTAGAAATTGCCCTCCCAAAGCTGGAAGCAATGGCTGTAGATGAGAGACCAATCTGTCATCATACAAAATGAACTGTGCAGTTAAATTTTAAAGATTGAAAATCAGTGTGAAGCATGAAGCTGTTAGGAACCTGAATGGGCACTTCAACATAACAAATGAAAATATGTGAACTGGCAAAAAATAATCTTATAAATTAAAGAAAGGACTTGAATATACCTTTGAATAGTCCATCCCACCATAGATATCCCCAACAAGCATGTCTAGAACTCTGTTATTTCCCCGTTGACTTAACTCCAGCAACTCATCAAAACTGAGAAAGAAAATGCATTGGTATCCACTAATATGAAACTATATACAAGAGAATTTGTAATGGCCATAGATGAGGAAACAAACCAAACTACCTCTGGCATTTTGTTAATAACTTTCCCAAACCCCAAAAAGTGCCACCACCAACACTTGTTCCACTGACTCGCTCAAACTTTCCATCTCCATCCACCTGTATTGGCACAAAACTGAATATCATTTAACATATAAAAACATTTTAAATACATAAAACAAATCATAAACAATGAAGGTAAACTGATCTGATACTGATATGAGTACCTTGATCATGCTAACTCCAGAACCAATATTAACGAGTAGATATGGATACAAATCATTATGGTCAATCTGCACAAATTCCTTCTGACCATTCAAGTATGTAAAAGCTTCATGATTGACTGCCTACTCAAAATAACAATCAGCATGCAGCTAAGACATTAGTAAAGTGAACAAGAAACAGAATGGGCAATTACTAATTATTATCAAGCAAGGGAGGAAAACAAATATGGCATGGTAGGTAAAAGTTTCCCTCCTGAACAAACACACACGAACAAAGGAAGTCTTCCTTTTGTTGAAGAGGGAAGAGAGGCACAGTTATACAATGACATTTTCCAACTGCAAACAAATCCGAACAGGAGGAGAAATTTGAACCTCTTTCTTTTCTAAGATGTAGATGCTCATTTCAATAGTGGCATCAGAATACCACTTGCAATACCCTCTACCAAGAATCAGGACCTAGGGCTAGATCTATTGCCATATTCTCAAACCTCAAGCATACATTTCCTTGGGATGGGGTTTATATTATGGCAACTTACTAATGCATGACAGAGTCAGCAAATGCCCTCTGCAGCATGAAGTTTATTCTTTTGAAGATTCAACACTTTCTAGAACTCCCAATATCAGGGCCACACCATACAAAAACATCTCCAAGTTATTGCATTGTTCAATTTTCTAAAAGGTTGAATTCATGAGCACATCCTCCCAGGGCCCATAGCAACTAATACGTGGCATTTATCATGATGCATTTATAACTTTCATCAAAAAGAAAAAAGATCAATATAAATTGAGATGAGACATTTGTCTACAGAGTGTGACCAACTGAAACAATATTTTGTACAGACCAAATGCTTGAGAGAATTACATGCAAGCTAAGTGTTTTTTGCATGTATACACACGAGCAATCAGAAACAGTAGGTTCTACATAGACAAAGGGCAGGAGATTGTTTTGCATATGAAGCTTTCTTAATGTTTGAATGAAAGACAACAACTTGCTGATATTAAATGTACGTGACTATGTGGTGCTAGAATCCCACCTTAAGCAAAAAATTTGCTCCCGTCACAAGACAATCCATTTCATCTTCCTTTTCGAGACTAATGCCAAGCTTTTCTTTGAAAAGATCAGAGAACTTGTATGCCCCACCACCTGTGGCCTTCAAATGGATTGTAACTAGTTAACAATGTAGCATATTTAGTACCTATTCCAAACCCAAAACTACCTTGCAACATAAAAATGAACTAAACAATTCATCAGATTAAAAACAAGTTTTTCCACCATGGGAATCAAACACCAGAAGCTAACTTTAAAATAATTGTTCAGCTTAGTGGGAAGCTATGTATGACAGGCAATCTATGATCACAGAGAAGGAAATCTGGATTTAAGACAGAAAACAATGAATAGTTGTTTCCTAAAAAAACTTGCATTTTCTCTCAATAAATTTATGTTTATAATTATAATTATATAACAGAGCTTTAGAGATTTAGCTTCTTCAAAATCAAAGTTTGGCAACAAACAACAATTATATCTTACCTTAATAAAGCTCCTGTCATTGGTAGGGTTTTCTTGATGCTGGAAACCTGAGTTCACCTTCATTTTGTAAGCAAGAAACAAAACCGGCCAAAAAAAATCACATAAATGAGGAAGAAGTTATCAACATGAAGCAACTCCAAGAAAGACGCCTCTGCTAAGTAATATAATCACAGAATGAGTTATAATAGCCTGTTTGCCACCCCCCCCCCCCCCCCACCCCCACCCCAAGCTACTGCAAGTAGCATTTTGATTAAAGACCGTAGCAATGGCATGATACATGATACATGTCTGTGTAGGCAAAATTTGAAAAAATCTATCTGCATGTGACGGCTTCCATGTTTATGCATTATCCCGAAAAGGCATCAGAATGAAGTAAGATACAAAATTTAGCCAGGTTGTCAACCTGGCAGGCCAAGCTTACCCAAAAAAAAAAAATGCTTCAGAACATCAAATTAAAGCATTAATGTACACGACCAGCAAGACTTCGGAGCATAACGAAATAAGCGCAAGCCAAGCCGAGTATGAAACTATCAGTTCAGCTTAAATCAAACTCAGCCCTAAAGTTTGCAAGGAAGAAAACCACACCATACTGTTGCTAACATCTAGAGTTTCAAGAAATGAGAAAGACAAAAGGATAAAAAGAAAAGGGCAACAAGGATGGTCATGGTCACGATAGTGAACATACCACCAAAGAAGAGTTTGTTGGCACTAATAAACTGCAAGCAATCATTGATATTGGTCGTCTCAAACTTGGCAAAATGAAGCCTTCCATTAACACCATTGGAAATCCGAACACTATCATTCAATGGGTCCTCATGATCACCAGAATCTCTCGAGAAATAGACCAATTTTATTAAAGACCCTGCAAAGCAAGATAAGCATTTCTTTTTGTTTGCTTATTATTATTGATTGAAAAGACGAAAAGAAAGGAAATTACAGATACATACCTCCAATATCGAGGGCCAAACGAGATATTTGAATTGGATTTGAATTCCCATCAGTTTCAATCTCTCTGAGACAATCCATCAAAGTAGTTCGTCTGCCCTTTATCTCTCTATCTATCTTTATCAGTGATGAATGGATTGAGCTGCTCTGGGTGTTTGTTGTTTCTTTTCTTGGTTTCTGAAACGGATTCTTTGAACCTAAGGAATTGCCAGACTCATATTATATAGAAAGAACATGACAGAGAATAATTGAAGTAGTTTGGTTTTTGTGCAGGTCTGATAACACTTTGAAGAGAGGAATAATTTTGATTCTCTTTCTTCCTATTATGTTAGACTTTCCCCTGTCTGCAGATGAGATGATGGTACAGTGACTACACGTCACGACAAATAATCGGGGCCGCCTGCCTGCATAGTTATAGAAGTTAAAACACGACTTAGAGCGCGTCTGGTCGCTTTTAAAAATTTTTGAATTTTTTTTAAATTAATATATTTTTAAATTATTTTAATATGTTAATTTTAAAAATAAAAAATATTATTAACATATATTTTTAAATAAAAAATATTTTAAAAAGTAACTGCAATCATATTTCCAAACACGCTTTAAAGAGTTGATTCTCCAATTTATTTTAAAATAATTCTATCTTAATAAAATAGAAAAGGTCAACTAATTAATTTGTTTGATGAATTAATTAGTTCACAAGTTCTTGTAATTTCATGAGTTTCTTAACCTGGTACTCGATCAATTAATTTTCATTATCAAACACAAAAGGGTTACGATTTAGTTAATTTCCTCTTATTAATCTGGCCTATCAACATGAAACATGAATTCAAGTTTCCAATTACTCTCAATTTTTTATTTATTATCTCTTGAAAAACTTGTTGACTATACAAATTCGATTAAAAGGTGTTTGAGTGTGTAGTAGTAATTGTTTTTTAAAGTTTTTTTCTTTATATTTTTTTAGTAATGATTGTTTTTTAAAGTATTTTTTAAAAATTATTTTTAATATCATCACATTTAACTAATTTAAAAACATTAAAATTAATTATAAATAAAAAAATCAAATTTTACCCTAACCGTTTAGGAGAAATGCACCTCTAAATAGTGTTTATTTTAGTTTTTATGGTTAGATACAATCTAATTATCTAATTAAACGCAATACTCAACCATAAAAACTGATTTTTCTTGTATTATTTGACGAGCAACAAGGTGCACCGTTGGATAGGAGGTTTTTGCTGACTTTTGAAGGATGGGCTATTGCAAGCCAAGTTTGACCGGCACTACCCTCGACTCGAGCACGCTTGGGCGGCTTCTTTTACTAGTGAAGAGGAAATGATTAGTTTAAAGAGCAATAAGAATATGATCCTTCGAGTCAAATTATGAGAAAGGGAGAGAATATTCCGATGAATTGTTAGCCTTTATCCTACCCTAATAACGAAGGGAGTCCTCAAACTTTGAGGGAACATATCAAGATACAGGTAGGAAAAATAATATTATTTGAAGAAAAAAAATTCAGATCGGAACATATTAAATTTATTTTATTTTATTTTTATTAATATTAAAATCCAGCTCAACGTAGAGTTTAAGTTAATTGGTTCGTGGATAGTTTTTAAACAATGATGCCACCCCGATAGAATCAATCGCCGTGACGTTTCATATTTTCTAGTCTCGCCAGCTCTACCTTAAGCATGTTTCACATGAGATAGTTTATAATTATTATTGATGCAGATCATTTAACTATATATTTAATATATTTATTAATTTTTCATAAATTAATTACATAATTTATAATTCTGTCTAGTTTTGTCTAGAAGTGCAGGTGGTGGGTTCGTGACGGCCCTCTAGTCCCCACGGCGTTTTATCTAAAGGTGTAAAATAGGTTGTGGAGGA
>Ga0325414_1008919_pt1 | contig 10595 bp, 6 predicted proteins | sample PopdelMetagenome_8_FD_206183 | JGI IMG/M metagenome (GOLD analysis project Ga0325414, IMG submission 206183) | Populus deltoides microbial communities from Bellville, Georgia, United States - Leaf-PdKOR-R3 | ecosystem: Host-associated > Plants > Phyllosphere > Phylloplane/Leaf | place: USA...
CTCTTATTTTTTACATAGGCTCTCTGTGCTCTGTACTGTCTGTTGTTTTGACTGCTACTGAGTACTGCTTTGTTTTCATTAATCATGCTTCTTCTTTTCCGTTTTTTCCTGCTCTTTCCATTCTTTTGTTCATATATATAAAACACCACAGGCATCCATCCATATTTTTTATGTGAGTTATCATGTTTTATACATATTATTTTCTTCTTTTTTTATTGATTCTTGAATCAGATTTATTTTCATGCTGTAATATTTGGATCGATGGTTGATTTTTCTTTCCTTTTTTTATTAGTTTTTAGTATCTCTTCTTCTCTTTATCGTTCCAATGAGGGATTGATGATATGGATCATGACGGGATTTAGGTTGATAATAATTAAAATTCACGATTTATTACCCCCTTTAAAGAGTTCATTAACCACTGACTCCCAAAAGCATGGTGCAAGTCAAGACAAGGGAGAGAAAAAAAAGGGGGGGAAGATATATAAATTAAATTCTATTTATTTTTCTTTTTTTCTGGCCACTCTTTGTAGGAAAAAATAAGATGGAAAAAGAAATTTAGAATTCGGATCCTATTTCCAGAATAGGACACTGTGTAGTTTAAGCCTGGTGGAAACTTCAGGGCTGGCCATGTTGCGAGGTCTGGTTTATTAGGTGAACGTGATCGCAAGCTCAGTCAATATTCTTCTTTAGGTGGATTTGTTTTTTTTTAAAAAAAAAGAAATTGTTGAGATTGATCCGCAAGTTGGATATCTCGCCGAACCAAAATTGTATTCCTTTTAATTTTTATTACCATCAAATTCTTTTACTTTGGACCTACATATATAATAGTGTATTATTTTTAATTACATCCTATTCTTTTAATTTGAAACAATTTAGGGCAAATTCTAAGGTGTTGGTATGTTTAAGAAGGTTTTACTCTTTTTTTTAGTTTAAATTTTGAAAAATTATTAATTTTTCTTCATGTTGTTTTGAGCCAATTCTAACTCTACTGTTATTGAATTTAGTGTTTAATTTGAATTTAATTGATAAATAAATTAAATATGTTTAGAGGAGAGAAAATTCAATTTATTTTGTTTTTTATATTACATTCATCACTTTCATCTCATATGAGTATTTTAGAAAAGCTAATTTTAACATTAATTTATCATTTTTAATATAGTATATCAGAGTGTTTGCCTCTAGTTTATTTTTGTATCATTTTTAGAGATTGAGTTTCATTTAAAATTTAATTATTCACCTTCAAAATAGTTTCAAACAAGAGATTTCATTAAAATCTTTGAATTAAAACAATTCAAAGTGTTTCAAATATGCTTTAAATATATCAGGTTAATGTGAGGGGTGTATTTTTAAGATAGAACGTGAAAGCTGGTTTGAAATAATATTCTTATTATCAAAAAAAAAAAAAAAAAAACATTGAGAGCAATATTAACATGCATTGATATATTGAAATATGTAATAGAAATCAAAATATAAACCGCATACTAATTATATATTGATATATTGAAATATGTAATAGAAATCAAAATATAAACCGCATACTAATTATATAAAACCATTATTAAACTTGAAATGAAGTTCATAAGTAAAGTAAAACACTTAAAATTAGATTCAAATGAAAATTGGTATCATAAAGGATAAATTATTTACCCTTTAAACGATATTGCTTGTCTTTTAGTACAACTTCAATAACACTATCTTAATTAGCTGTATTATTTATAAGCATTTTAAAACTCCAAAAAAATTACCATGATTAGTTGCACTATTTGTCAAGGTCCATGAACCAAAAAAAAGAAACTCATAATCTCTTTATAAAGTAATAGAATGAATTCCCACTATTTTGCCTTTATTACTTGCCATGAAAAGGAAAAAAAAAATATGATAATTTTTTACCTTAAAAACCATATATTTTTTCCCTTTGAAAATAATTTTTTCAAAAGTAAGAAGACTATTCAAACTCTTTATCCATGGCTAGATGTATAAATAGGCAAGCAAAAAATAGTTTCTTATAGGCCAAAGAATTAATTTATAATAAAACTCAAATCTAAGTCTAAAATATGTTAGCAAAACACAAACTCAAATTCAAGCAACCCATGCTTAGCCTGAGCCACAAATAGGTTAGATCCATATTATGTTGTTTAAACTCATTTATAATCCTTCAACTTCCCACTATACAAACCATAAAACAATTTTAATTTTTTTTTCTATGAGGTATGGAGGGTTTTGGATTTTATAAAAACATATTAATCAATAATTTTTTAAAATTAACTTCTTATTCACTTAAAATTTATTTTAATATGTTAATGTTTCATGTTAATATAAACTTTTGTTGGATCATGACTTGCGTAGATGAACTTTTATTTCAACAAAGTTTTAATTCTAAAAGTGAATGAAACACACTTTAAATTTGGCTTCAAATATACTCACTCAATAGCCTTGTTTTTAAAATAGATTTCCTAACATAAAATTCAAAGATAGAGCTAAACTATCATCAATTATTTATAGAAATTAAAAGATAAACATAAAACTAAAAGTCAATGGAAACCAAATAAAATGACAGAACAAATTCACAAATTATCGCAGTGCCATAATTTGAAAGTAGCAAAACCACATAAAATTAATTTGAAAACATTTCAAAATTTAAAATGGAAACTAGTTAGGCTATTTCAAAGAGAAATCACAAGATAAACTCCATAGGACTTGCCCTCAATTATAACTTGGTTCTTTCATTAATTTCATATTTTTTTTCTAATTTATTTTATTTTTTATTTCTTTGAGAAATAGTTAAAAGAAAGGAGAACTAGATACAAGAGTGAAAATTTTCAAGGAGGAACAAGATATGTTTTTTTGGAATAAAATGCTACTACATTGAGGATGGTCAGTGTCGATTAAAAGCCTTGATGACTGTGTTTTATCATGGGGTCGAATTATTTTTTTATATAAAAAACAATATTTATTTATTGAAATAGGATAAAAAAAGATATAAAAACGTTCATAATAAACGTATACTCATGCTAATTAGGGTTGGGTCAACCTGGAACATCCTGTCAAACCCGCAGCCTAGATAATATGATTTGAATAACGCAATAAAAAACTAAAGAGAACTATAAAGCCCTATTTTTTATATAAAAAAACAATACAAACTTTTAAAACTCATGACCCGAGTCCCTAGACGCGAAGCACTCAATCTAAAAAAACCATGAAGTCCGATTCTCAATTAATTATATATTGAAAGATGAAATTGAAAAGAAATTTTAATTATTAAAAAGGATTTTTAAAAAAATATCAATTAAAAAAATAAGGATAAAAATTAAAATACAAAATAAATTTTATACTTAATTGAAGGGTGAAATTGAAAAAAAATCTATAAAGTAAAAGGATAAAAAAATAAAAAGAATAATGATCAAAATTGACATAAAAAATAAAAATAATGTTATAATTAAAGGATGAAATTGAAAAGAATAGTAACTTTTATAAAAAGCCAAGAAAAAATTAGAAATCAAAACATTGAGGACCAAATTGAAAACCACAATACCATCAATGTAAATTGAATGATTAAATTAAAAACCACTAAAACTTTTACAAAAGGTTCTAAGAAAAAAAATGAAATTCAAAGAATGAGGACCACATTAGAGAATATAATATTTGGTAAATTAAGATTGAATGATAAAATTAAAAACAAATAAAACTTCTACAAATGGGCCGCGATAAAAAATAAAAAATAAAAAAATAAGGACTAATGTTGAAATATTAACAATTAAGAGAGCCCATCTGTAATTTTTAGTGGAGGAGAGAGAAAAAAAAGAGGGGAAAAAAAGGCTCACCAACGCTAAACCGGACCACCACTAATAACACACACCGCACTAACAAAAAGAGGACATAACAACACTTTCAACAATATAGTGGAAGGGTTTTTTTATGCTAGAAGGCGTCTCCTAAAGGGAGCAGACACCTCTTATTTTCCCACATGTGTGTCCATCTTTTTTGTTTTTTCTTTATTTAGCCAAATACAAAATTGCCCCTAAGCTGAATTTATAATTACAAAAAAACCATTGTGAAAAAAAAAATGCCCCCTAACACCAAGCTTAATCTTTTTTACTTTAAAGGTAGTGTCGTCATTATAACGTGCAATTTAATTATTTATTTTTTTATTTGATAAAATACCAAGGTGTCCCTTAGCTTAAATTATAATAACAAAAAAACTATTATGAAAATACAAAAATATTCATTGGCGTCAAGTTGAAATTTTTTGCTTTTAAAGATATTCTAGTTGTTTCACTATATAATCAAGATGGAAAAATACTTATTTTTCTCCGCTCTATTTAAAAATGATAAATGAGCCATGTGAAAAGACTTCAATGCCCTTGAAAGTTAACGTTAAGTTTTTTGGGTGGAGTGACAAAAACATTATTACATTGTTCTAGTGAACAATGTTTTTTAGTGTTCATCTACATGGATTTTCTAAGGTGTTTTAGGTTCTTTTAATTATAATTATACGTTATATTAGAATTAAAAGTTACAATTATATTATAAGATAAAATAAATTGAAATATAACCTTGTTTTACTTATTATTTCATTATGGCACCAGACTTAACATCATTTTAGATATGACCAGTGCTCCTCTTTCTTTCTTTTTTTATTCATTCTTGCAAAATTTACTCAGTTTTTTCCCTTATTGTTTTTTCAATTTTGTCGTCTTGCTTTATATTGAAAAGATTTTAACACAATTATTTTTCTCAATTCATGTGCAATATTATGTTCACGATGTAAAAAATACAACAATATTGGATTTCTCTTCGATTTTGCAACATAGGATTTGATTTATCAATCTTAGAAATTGAAACAACAAGGATCAACATTGACACATCTAAACAAATGCAACCCTTTTTTCACTTTGGTGTAGAAAATTACAATTTTGTCTCTATAGTTTAACGTTTTTTCTTTTTAGTCCCTATTTGTTTTTTTAAGTTTCATGGTTTAGTATTAAACTTTATTTATTTTACATTTCATTCTCTGAAATTTGAGAGGAAAGAGATAGATGTCAAAAAATGACGAGGAAAGAAAAAGTTGTTAGTCAGTCACATATCAGACACTAAAAAAGTTGATCTTGTTGTCATTTAGTTCCTTTTAATGAGAGAGAATTTCATTAAAGTAATTTTTAACCTCCTTCTTGTCGGAAAACACATATTAAACTTAGGAAATAATTTATTTTTTCAATTTGATTTGTGTTGTTTTGACCAATTTTAAGGGTTTTTTAGGATTATAAATTGGTTTATTATGATTTTTAGGGTTTTGTTAGGTAAAAGTATATTGAAAATAGGTTTTTAGATAAAAAAGAAAATGACTTTTCAGCCACCTCTTTTACCATCGAAAACGTGGATGATGTGTCCTCCTACCTTAAACATTAAAAAAAAAAATATAAAAGGCTACAATACTTTTTTGATGTATTTTTTTCCAAATTTCATTAATATTTTTTTTATTGATATGCAATATAAATAAAATACTTAACATGATATTTAAATTATTGTTCAAATTTGGCATAATTCTTATACAAAGTTATAAGTTTTGATGATCATGTTAACAATTCTTCTTCTTCTTCTTCTTCTTCTTCTTCTTCTTCTTCTTCTTCTTCTTCTTATTATTATTATTATTATTATTATTATTATTATTATTATTATTACACACCTAATATGAAGTAAAATTAAAAGTTTATTCTTGAATATTCAATGAAAATGAATTTTCTATTTATGTTATTTTTCAATATATTTTTTACATTATTTTTTCAAATTAATTAAGTTCCTTTTCCTTCAATTACATACAAAATCTTCAAATATTTTTTTAATTTTTTTATTAAAACTTGTTTTTGAAATCATGATAGTTTTTTTTAATCTAAAAAACAATGTTTCTGATTAAAAAACATGTTTTCATCAAAACAATAAAGAAATGAACTAATAAGGTAATGTAATCTAGATTAAAGAGGTATGTTTTTGTATTTGAAATGATTGAAAATTTTAACAAAGTTTTATTTTAATTGTTTCTACCTTTTATTAAAAAAAACCTTTTGCTAATATAAATTCATGTAGTTGTTTTTAAGAAGATTAGGGCTTTTTGTGATGATATCATAGATTATTTTATGCATAATTATATGTTAGCATGATATATAGAATTCTTAAAATAAATTGTTGCTTAACATTGAATGACAATAAAATACCTATTTTTTTAGTCTTTTATTCTAAATATTTCTCAAATTTGTTGTTCAACCTTTTTGTTTTCCATGGAAGTGCATAAAAATGATCAATTCTTAAATTTTTAATTTTTCATGATCGTAATAAGTTTTTGTTTAAAACACAATGTTCTCATAAAAATAAAAAGAAATATGTGAATGGAAAAATTAGGTTTTTGATTAAAAATACTTTTTTTTTCTTTTTAGTTCAAATTGTTATAGTTTTACCAAACTTTTTTTTCATATAGTTATTGCTTTTCATTCAATGAACTATCTTGCCAAATAAATAAATAAAAAAACCCTTTTGTTATAAAAAAATATCATTTTAATGAAACCTTTTTGTAGAAAAAAAAAACTAATTAGGTTTCGACTAGTCAATCAAGTTGTTGATGCACCTGCCAAATCAACTAGGTTACATCGAATTAACCTTTACATGCTTTAATTTGAAACTTAGCCCAAATCAAATACTGGGTTCGTTAGCCACCATGTTGACCCATTGGATTGAGATGAATTCAATAATATTGTCAAAAAGTTACTTGTGGCATCATGTGGGGCAACTAAATATATGATAATCTTTTTTTATAGAAGAACATGAAAATATAGGTAGGTTATCTCATATATTTTGACATAGAAATTGTGTATACATTTATATTTCTAAATAAGCATTTCTTCTTCTTCTTAGGTTTATAATTTATCATTTTCATATTCTTGTAGGCTATAAACCTATTAGATTTTATTATTATTAATCACATTGCTAAAGTTTATTTAGAAATTATTTAATTTAACCATATTTCTTATTAGAGTTTATATACAACTACTCTCTTACCTAACCTAAAGTTTAAGATGTGTATTTTCAAAAAGTGATACATGAAAATATAAATAGGAATGTGCTAAAGTTGTAAGGAAAAAAAAACATAACAAATAAAATAGAAATTGAAAAACAAATAACAAAGCTTAGTCTTAAAAAGTTCTTTAGTGAAGTCGTCACTATATCGCTACCCGACATCACAACAACTATATATAAAAAAAAAATAGATATCTGACATCATGTTCTTCAAAGGAAAAAAATCTTGTTTAAGGAGTAGTTACCATGAATTGTGGTGTATGGAGGAGACTCTCTTACGGCCTGGAGTGCACATGAGAGTGGATCGTGTAGTTCTCTCTTACCTCCTTACATCAAGATTAGTTGTGGCCTACCACGCTTCTGTAAGTGATAGACTTAACTGCCCAAAAATACATTCTTTCTTATATTTTCTCATGGTCTCTCCATTGATATTTTTATTGTCGCTTTCATTATTACTGTTGTTGATGAGGCTGGTCAAAAGTGTGGGTTTTCTAAGAAAAATAATGACCAATGTTAACTAATGATGTAAAGGGCAAGGATGTCTCAGTTGTTGGAGGATAATGGATGAGAGGAGGTTGTTTCATAAGAAGAGAGAACCCAATGATCAATGGTTTTCTTGTTAGAGGAAAGGTTAGTTGTGGTCGTCAGTCTAGTAGCTGGAGAATGTTGAATCAATCACGAGTATGTTGAGATGATAAAAAAAAATCAATGTGAGAGGAACAACCAGTTGCAGGAGGCTGACTATCGTAGGCAAGGTGACAAAATTAGTACTGGTTTGTGGTGCTACTGAGAGAGACATCATGGGTGATATAAATGGATAGCCACTAAGGAGGAAACCAATAAGTCACTAGAAAGATGAAAGGTCACCAGTGGGAGCTGAGAAGTCGGGTAGTTAAGATAAGAGATGAATCATCCGCTGCTTTTTGGTTTTTGAATATTAAAGATAAAGGGTTGGTTTTCTTTTAGGTTTTTTTAGTATACCTTTTAAGTGTTTGTATGCTTAGTGTTAGAGAGAAAGATGAGGGCTATGTTTTATTTTTAGTGTGTATTTTTAGAAGAATGTAATAAAATAGAGGTTATAATGTTTTTTTCCCCTTAAAATGATGGACTCTCTTTTCTCTTACAAGATTCCTTTAGTATTTACTAGATTGATAACCCGCTCTTTACTTGGGCTGAGCTAATTTCTTTGCAGCGGAAAAAAAATGATGCTAAAGCTCTATCATTGCATTTTTAAAGAGCAAAAAAAAAAAAAATCAATAACTTGACATAATAGAAAGAGAAATAAAAAAATGGTTGTCAAACTCCAAGAATCAAATTGTAAAATGATTAAAGTGGGGAAAAAATCAATGAAAAAAATATTAAAAAACAAAACACTAATAAAACCAAATGAGGTCGTCAAAACCCGCAAGTAGTATCATGTCAAACCTTAAATATAAAAACAAATATTGAATTGAAGGGAAAAATCAAATTCACAAAAGAATCCAAAATATAAAAAAACAAAGAAAATCAGTTTTTAACGAACTCAATGATGATGGATGAAATTTTTTAAAAAAATAAAAAAAATGATTGAATCAAACCTTGTTCAACCTTCAAAATTTATGACATAAATCATGAGACTGAATCACAACGTAAAAGGCAAACAAAAAAAAAATAACAATGTAAAATTTTATACCAATCAAAATAATTAGGGATAAACTTGAAAAAAGCAAATTAAAAATTTGATTTAAAAATATAAATTTTTTAAAAAAAGAGAACCAAATTTGAGACAAAAAGAAAATAAAACCAAATCATAAAGGATGAAATTGAAAAACAATTTCAATTAAGAAAATGATAAAAATAACTAAAAATAACAATCAAAAGAATAAGGACCATATTTGATATAAAAAAAATATCAAGGGATGAAATTCAAAGACAAATTAATTCAATAATGGATTCAAGACCAAAAACATCATAATTAAAAGAATGAGTATCAAATCTAATATAAAAACAAAGTATAAAAAGATGTAATAGAAAAAATAATTAACTTAATAAATGAAATAAGACCACATACATTGCAATTAAAAGAATAGGGATCAAATCTAAAATGACTTTGCATCCATAATAAAGAGAGTTTAATTTTTAGAGACATTTAAGTACAATACATACACAAAAAATAGAAAAAACCTGAAAAGCTCATGAACGAAAATGAGTGTTTTTCAAGGATTATTTGGTAATTATACTATAAAAAAAACATGAAATTACTAATTAATACCCTTTTTTAACATAATTATCAATAAACCCCATGAAAAAGACTCTTGTACTCCTAAAACCAAGTTTTCTACCAAGGAAAAAATTAAGCTTTCACTGTGGTACTGAAAGGCTGGTCTCTTTTAGTTTATAGTTAATAGACCAATATTTTTATTTTTTTTTTAATTGCTTGGTCTTCAATTAACTTGATTTCACTTTGATATTTTATATTTTTTATGTACTTTTGTTTTTTTTTTTTATTTTACTCTAATTTTTTTTTGTATTTTGATATTTTTTATTAAAAAAAATCAATATCAATTATATGAGAAAAATAATTGAAGATCTTGGAATGAACATCTCGAAAATGACACGAATGTATAAACTATATATATTTTTTTGGATTTTTGGAAAAATATTTCAAAACAAAATTAAAATTAAATTATAACAACGTATATAAACAACGAAGGTGGTGGAGAATGAACACTCTTGGAGTACCGTAGGTACTGTCTTAAAAAAAAAAAAAAAAAAAAACAAGAAGAAGAAGAAGGCACGTGGGTGAGATTGGAAAAGATCATTATCTTTGTTTTCTGGTAAACAGAAAGAATAAAAGAATGGATATTGGTGCCAGGTAAGGTGATCATCCATGTGGAAATTATATGTTCCCAAGAAAAAAAGATGATGTGCGTGCGGGGCTGGGTGCTTGACTGCTGCTGCTCTGCTCTGCTCTGCTCTGCTCTGCTCGTCTTTAATACCAGGAAATCGGTGGTGTACTGTGCATAATTGAATTATATTATGTCCATTAATATTATCCTCCCAACGCAATTTTAATCCCATAAGCAAAGTGCCAAAGCTTAGACAGATTGCTTTTGTTTATGAACTTTTTGCCAAGGAGATTAAAAAACACCATGCACATGTGAGACTAGGGTTCAGCCACTTGAGGAGGAGGAGGAGGAGGAGGAGGAGGAGGATAAAAAACTCTTATCTGAACTTCTCTATTTCGATTACAAATGAGTTTACGATTTGATTGGAAATTGAAATGTTGGGAAAGACGAACAAGTTATATGTTTTTTATTAAAAAAGAAAAGAAAAGAGAAACTAGTAGAGTGGAGGAACAACAAATTAATTTCTACTTTGAGCACATTTATATTTGTGTTTTTAAAAATTGATAATTTTTTATTTTTTTTAATTTTAAATTAATATTTTCAAATCATTTTAATATACTAATATTAAAAATAACATTATTTCTCAATATATTCATAAATAAATTAAAAAACAATTTAAAAGCAACCCCAACAGCTCTTTGT
>Ga0325414_1008924_pt1 | contig 10592 bp, 10 predicted proteins | sample PopdelMetagenome_8_FD_206183 | JGI IMG/M metagenome (GOLD analysis project Ga0325414, IMG submission 206183) | Populus deltoides microbial communities from Bellville, Georgia, United States - Leaf-PdKOR-R3 | ecosystem: Host-associated > Plants > Phyllosphere > Phylloplane/Leaf | place: USA...
ACCTTGTTTTGAGGATTTATTCGTAGTGCACTAAATTGTCTGTCATCACGTTTCTCGCAGCTTAGTACTCTCAGCATTTTTCAATATCCATAAGAATGCAGAATGCAGAATGCAGAATGCAGAATGCAGAATGCAGAATGCGCATTATTTCCTCAAGGGCAACGCTCAAAGCTCGCCAACTTAAAACTACAGATATCATTCTTTTTCTTTCATTGCCCCCAAAACTTATCATACAATCTCTAGATGCCACTTCTGAAGGTTAGCTACCGCCCCATCTCATATTCATTATATGCAAGTTTCTGTAGCAGCATATCCTGCGCTAATGGGACTGATGGTTTCTTTCTCATCAATGAACATACAGACTTAGGACCAGGAAGCCATTTGGACACGTGTCTTTTGTAACTGATTTGCCAAATATTCAACACTCGGTAATATGTGGGCACCAAATCAAAAGAATGATCCAGAGATGCATCTATTAATTCTGGTAAGGGATTTTTTATTCGTCTAATGGGCATGTCCCCCCACTTGCAGCAACATTAGAAAAGGTGAGCTTCTTCTACTTGGGATTTTGACTGTATCCAGCAACTCACAAGAAAAACAGGAAAAAAAAATGCACTGCAGTGATTATGAATAAGAAAAAGGAAAAAGGAAAATTCATGGTAAATTGTCCTCAGTCATCTATAAAACCAGGCTGCAGTTAACAGTGACAAAAAAACCTGTTTTTCCAGCTCTTCCCACGGTAACAAATAAAAATGATGCTTGTTACATAACTAGTATCACCAAAACATGCAAAGAAATTTGTCTAGCCCCAGATGTTTGTGCCCTCTATTTTGGAAAAGAAGAAAGAGATTATGCTATTAGTACATATCTTCATAAAAACACAACCAGCTGGCTCTTTCTTTGCATTCCAAAATTTCCCTATCAAACTACCAGTCAGATAGCAAATTCTCTAATTTCTTCAGATTTTTTATAACCTAATATTTTATAGTTATGAATTCATACCAATTGTCAAAGATAGCCATTTGCTAGTATATTTTCCTCTTCTGCCTTTTGTTTTTCTAAAACGAAATCCAGCTAAATGGTAGAAGCAGAAATTAAAGAAAAGAGTCAATTGTCATACACTGCAAGCTGTCTTCAGAACTGTAAATTCAGCAGTCGTGACAGGAACAGTAAATCGTTCAGTAGTTTTCAGGATGTTGTTGACAACACCTGCAAACAGTAATTGCATATGATATGATGTCAGGTGGGAATTCTACCCAAATAAACTTTAACTTAAAGCAACAAATTAAGAGGCCACACAAGACAACAAGGAACTATCAACATCAAGTTATCATGATGCACATGCAAAAGAAGAGACTAGTGTAGGTGAAAATTTTCAACTCCGGAACTCTAAAACCAAAACTAATGCAGCAGAAGTGGCATGGGCTATTCTGAAAAAATAGATAGGTTAGAAACTCTTCTCGTCATTTGGTATCAAAGCAAGTTCTAGTCCTCCTTTTCTCATTACTCATTTATTCTCTAGATTTTTCTCCATTCAAGATCCTAGAATTCATAACTAGGCTCCCTATACAAATCAAACCTATTCTAGGCAGCTTCAGTCACAAGATTCGATCAATTTGTTGTATTGTTGTGACCAGTGCAAATTTAATCACTTTTGCTATATTTTTGTTCAAGATTTTGAGCTTAAAATGGCACAAAGACAAACGGGTAGAGCAAGGTGGAATCAAATGGATGTTTGAAAAGGAGTTGAAACCAGCCTTCTAGTAAGGACAATGGTGGACATCAAAAAGATGATGATAGAGTTGACAAGATTGTTGAATTATGAAGACAAGTTAAGCTACTTACAATACAACGAATGTTCCCTCCTAGCAAGGTTGATCATAAACTTGAGGATTCTCATTTTCAGTTTGAGAATCCTTCTAATGCAATGCAGTTTGACAAACCTAATATTAATGGATCTAAGCCACAACTTGAACAAAGCTTCAAGGTTCAACTTCTAGATTTTCAAGGAAGTTTGAACCCGAATGACTTTGTAGATTGATTGAACACTATGAAAAGAGTTTTTTACTACTGTGATGTAGTTGATGAAAGAAAAGTTAACCTTATAGTTATCTGCCTCCATGAAAGTGTTTCAGCTTTGTAGGAACTTTTGCAAGTCTCTCGTCAAGAAATGGTAAAGGTAAGAGTAATAATTGGGAGAAGATAAAGAAAAAGTTGTGTGAGCAATTTTTCTCTTTTAACTACAGTCAAGTCCTCTACAAAAGCTTGCTAAACATCAAGCAAGTAGGAAGCACGGAAAAGTATACCAATTTATTCTATCAACTCATTTCTAGAGTTGATTTGAATAAAAATAAGCAACAAAAGACTATAAAAATAAGCAACCATTTGTTGATAGAACAACTTGAAGATAAACAACTCATTTTTATAAAAGAAAAATGCCTTTGAAACATTCTACAAGCTTTGCAAGACAAGAACATCTTGAATTGAGGGTTTAATCAACTCAACTAATAAGCAACCATTTGTTGTTTATTTTCATTCAAATCAACTCTAGAGATGAGTTGATAGAATGAATTGGTATACTCTTTCATACTCCTTATTTGTTTGAGGTTGTGTAAGGATTTGTTGAGGATTTGAGTGTAGTTAAAAGGGAGAAATTACCAATGCTACTTTTTCTTCATCTTCTCCCAATTATTAATCTTACCCTTATCATTCCTCTGGCAAGAGACTTGCAAATGTTCCTTCCCAGCTAAAGCACTTTCCTTGAGGCAAATAATCACAAATCTATTGACATCAAGCCTGTCAAGCTACATTGCACCAAAATGATTCTCAAACTAGGAATGAGAATCCTAAAATTCATAATCAACCTCACTAAGAGAGACCATCCATTGTACAAGCCCTATTAAGGAGCTCAACTTTCCTTTGTAATTCAGCAATCTTGTCAATTCTACCATCATTTTGTTGTTGTCCACCATTCCCTCCCTACTTAAAAGGTTGGCTTCAATTCCTTCCCAAACATCCATTTGACACCCCTTGCTCTACCCCTCCATCCTCTCCCTTTTTGTGTCATTTTAAGCTCAAAATCTTGAACAAAAATCCAGCACAAATGATTAAATCTGCTGATCAAATCTCATGACCGAAATTGTCTAGAACAAGTTGAATTTGTATAGGAAGCCTAGATGTGAATTCTGAATGGAGAAAAATCTAGGGATCAAATGATTAATGGGAAAAGGAGGACCAAAATTTGTTCTGATACCAAATGATGTGATCCTAGTTTGGAACAAAGGAAAGTTGGAAGTAGAAATGCTAGAATTGATAGGAAGTGAGAAGAAATACAGAAACTTTAGAGAGAAACTCTTTTCTTACAATTGAGATTACCAAATAATATTCAGGATTGACCAAGAATACAATCTAAGACCTAATTTATTATGTTTTCTACAGCTGTAAACAAGCAACAACAATAGTAAGGGAAAAAAAACTACAGCCATAACTTAACATTAAAAGAGATAAAAGTGAAGAACTACGGCTCAAAATCCAGCTGTAAACCCAATCACATTCAACCCACAAATCCTGCTAGAAATCAGCAAGGAAATCAACAATTTAGTCTACATTTCTAGGTGCACATCAGCTTTAAAGGCTATTGTAAAAAACTAGGTAGGTTAGTCAAATAAATAAATAAAATACAAATGGTTTGAAACTAGATGGGATGAATAAGTAAGAACTATTGATTAATAGAGAGGATAAATAGCATCATTAGACTCTTCCTATGAATCACCTACTTAGTTACTTCCACATGAAGTACTTTAAAGCTAAGTGATTAAAGCAAATAAAATCAAGGTGTTACCTACCTTGATTAACTATTTCTCATCAAAGTTACATGAACCAATCAACCAGTTAGCTATTTCTTCTATGCATTTCAAAATGAAGAATATAATGTAATGCCATCAGGCTTTCAAACTATAAGTTACAGAATCCCACTGGATGCCACACCCTTACAAAACAAATTGATTACAAAACAGTCATCAATTCATTACACGGTGCTCAAGACACGTCAACTGGGAAATGTCCACATTCAAAATATATGGTCCGAGAATGAAACTCGGTTAAGCAGCCTGTGATATTGCCAATCTCAGTTAATTTCAAAGAGAGTGCTGCATTCAGCAAAGTTTGAGAGTGCAGCCACTACAATCAAATGCTAGTGAGTGCCTTAAAGCCTACAAGTTATCATCCCTTGTTTCCCATCCCATAATAGTTTCATCAAGGAGTAGGGTACCCATCAAGGATATTCACAAGCATTCCTCATTAGGTAAAAAAGATATTACATTTAAAATCACAACAATTAGCTTCTTTTCAAAAAAAAAGAAAAAACTCATAGGTGTCTGAACTTAGAATAGGATTTTATTCTTTTCAATAAATTCCAAGATTTCATAGCTTAGAACATGGTTTAATACAAAAGCAGAGTTGACAATGGCATAATCTCTGTTTTTCTTTGTTCCAAGCTTCTTCTCATACATTTTAGTCATCTAGAACAATTTGCTTCTAATTTGAGATCTCATAGTATGAGCAACAATGTTTGCAAATGAAACAAAAATTTGCAGCATGAATATAGTTACGTAGAAATTTCTTAGTTGAAACAAATTATGCATAGGACTAAATAAGCATAGGTTAGCTTCAACATGATTGTTAGTAATGGCAATGATGTTCCATTTGAGGGCATGGTAACAATATCTAAAATGTAATAGAAAGTACAAAAAAGTAGTTAAAAAGAGAATTCCAAAGAGAATAGTTTTCATACATCCTTTTATTTAAATCCATTTTAGGCTTAATTAAATTACAATAAAAAATGGTGGCATTAATGATTCTAAGATAAGGGAAAATAGGAATCACTTCTGTGGAACTGTAGTAGATACTTTGAATAGTAGACTAACAAGGTTAGCTCACAAGTCAGCTGGCAACAGCTAAGGAAAGGGGGAATCTCTAAAGCATATAGGATTTCCTTGATATAACAGTACTCGTTCAACTATGAATAAAAATTTTGTAGTTCTTAAACTTGCACAAAATATTTTATGTTGGTCCATTAAAATATCTATTTTTGGATTTAAAATATTTAAGAAAAGCCCAAAAAAATCTAAAATGAACACAAGACAAAAGGAGATTAAAAATTTCAAACCAAACAAGATCATGAGCAGGATCAAAAGCTTACTTAATGAAACGAAATAGCCACTACCATCTGCGTGTGGCTTAATTGATAAGTTCTTTCTCACTTGGCCAGCATTGCTGTGGCAAAAATTAGCTGCTTAGAAATGGATGGTATCACAACAGAAACAATAGCATAACTGTCTCGAGAAACAGCGCATGATCTTGAACTAATTGTACAGATTACCCCCACACACACATGTGAATATGGTGATGCAGAAAATTAACCTTGACAACATTGAGGGATCATGGAAGAATTCACAGGAATCTTTGGGACCCGTGCTTATCAAAGATCCCACTTCTGTTGCTGATAGAGCAAACTTCTACAAAATATCAACAGAACCTGTCATTAATCTTCATAGAGCTTGCAGAGATACAAATGAGGGTGGGGGGATTTCTAGGTCATCTCCTGATGAGTCAATGGCTAAAACTAGACTCTTTTCTAAGCTCAAATCTGGTATGAGTGATTTGTTTTTAACAAAGTTCGAATAAAGAAAGATGAATGGGGAGGTCAAGTCCGTCCTGTGGTGAAAAAATCACATGGCATGGGAATCATTTGAGTAAGATAGTAGTGATGGAAAAATCAAGAAAATTTACCTGTCTCTTTTCATAGTCATACTTACGCTCACCTATAGCAGGCAAGAAAGTTAACATCATAGAACCACGTCGGTCAACTCTAAGATTCCCAGACTGTTAAGAAAGAAGAAAGATGAGGAGCAACCCTACTTGAGCTAGACAGAAAAAGTATATGAGCAACATAAGGTTATACTTACACCAAACTTAGAGAAAGTTGGAAGAACAGGTTCAACAGAGAGTGCAGCTTTACCCTTGAAAACAGAATAAGGAGCAAATACACGATCTGCAAACTTTTCAGTTTTAGTTGCATAACAAGACATGGTATCCAAACTTGCAAGACACCTAGGAAACCATTTGTATGGATGCCTCAGTACCTTGAATAGAACTCTTCCCACCAGTAGAAATGCCTGCCTGGAAAGTTAAAGCATGCAATGCTGAACCATCTCTAACATCAGTAGGTTTCCCAAGTGCATTCCTGTTTAGACAATAATAATCACCATAAAGTGCAGAAACCAATACAACCAATAATGAAATGAACTCAAAGAGTTTGAAACAACTCCAAAACACCATCAGATTCATGAATTACTTCAGACAACATGTTCTGTTTAAAGGGTATGTAGCTAAAATCAAATTGAATAAAATATATATAATAAAGAAACAAAAACCTAAACATTTCAAAAGTTAGAAACAACTTCTATATATGGAGCAGCATTATAAGAAATTAGCTACCAGCAAGAGAATGGTAAAAGAAAATTAACATAAAAAGATCGGAAACCATGATATACAATGTACTTTCAGCAGGTAAGGTATCAAAATGTTTATAAATCCTCTTTATCCAGAAATTAACACTAGGATTCCAAAGATGGAGTAAAGAAACTCCAAAAACACAGGGAGAGACGGGGAGGGGAACCTTCTAAAAGCACAATTTAAGTTGACATTCAGATGCAGAAGTTTCAAGGTTTCCAATAAAGTAAAGATTCATAAGCCAACTTTTTAGTAGCACATCCCTTTATCAGTTAAAAAGGAGGACGAGCAGGACGGGAATTTTTGATAGGGAAGAGAGAAGAAGAAAGCAACTTCCTAACCAAATTCAGATGGAATAGCATTCCTCTTACAGCCATATATCCAAAGCTATTGAAAATGAACGGGAAAAAAAAGAAAAGAATTATGACCACAATTACCTCAATATTCTGGGATTAGTGAAAGAATAGTTTTCAATCAAAAGGACTATAACAGGTGTATACTTAAAATTACAAAAATTCTCTCCTGCTGGTTATTTGTGTGCATTGTGCTATACTCATGCATATAAGTACGAAAAATGCCAATCAAGTCAAAACCCACTCCAAAGTGGCACTCTCATGGACTGAAGCCAAGCTGAAAAATCTTCGAGTGTTTCCATAAGTTTTTACCCTTTCAAAATCACTGCCAAAGTATTTATTAACATCGAGAATTATGTTAACACAAAGGAAATAGAAAGTCCTAATAACGCTTTCAAGGTCTAAGAATTATGCCTTCTAATAATGCTGGGGTTCAACGGCAAAAAATTTTAACCTCGTTCCCCACACACCACTACTGCTAAGATAATAGTATAGTTCATACAATGTAGAATTTCTTGTTCAAGGTGTAATAATAATGGGAAAACGAGGATATAGATTTCCTCCTATAGAACTTCTACTAAAGAGATCGTGCAGGCAAGCAGCGCTTTTTGGTAGATGGGAGAACCCAATTTATTTTTATTTTATTTTATTTTTTGAAAAAAGTAATCAAGAAATGAAGAGCATGATTTATGACAAGCCAAACCCAAAGTCCACCTCAAAGAAAGATTGAGAACTAACTAGGCATTCCATTTAAACACAACCATAAAAAGCATTGGGTAAAAGTTAGTCCAATCTTCCACATTTCAATCTAAAAACAATAAAAAAAATTTTAATTTGCGTGAAAAAGCAGGGAGGAGAGCATTTTATGAGGGATGGAGAGGAAGATGAGAATGGAGCTAGCTAACTAGGGTTTTATTATTTTCAGTTATAATAATAATAAGAAGAAGAAGAAGAAGAATACCTGTTGGAGTTCAGAAATCTCGATAGTTTCATCATCTTTGATGCAGAGAGTGAGAAAGGGGAGGGTTTCGAAGAGTGTGGATGAGTTAGGGTTCTAGAGTGAGGATGGGCAAAACGAAGAGAGTGGAAGCGGTAGCAAATGGGCCGCGCGGGTCTATTTTCAAAAAACTTATTTTTTTTATTTGTGATCATTGGAATAAGTATTAATAAAAATAGGTTAATTAATTACATAAAATCTTTATGCAAGTTACGTTTTTTTTTACCTCAATTCCTTTAAAATTATACTTTAGATCTTATATTTTATAAGTTAATAACATTTTATAATCTCAATTACTCACACAAAGAAAAAATTAATAAAAATAAATAAATTATTTATCTAATTATATTATATTATATTATAATTAATTACTAAAAAGTTTTTATATTAAATTCTCGATGGTTAGAGAGAGTAGGAAGACATAATGACTCATATTTGCTAGCATTGGTGATGGATAAAAAGAAAGACTAGTCTGTTGTTGGACACATGTTGGTTGTTGTGGTAGGGATTGGGGTTAAGTTGTGATGGTTTGTGTTGATTCAGTGATAGAAGAAAAAAGATGAAGAAGGGTTGTTAGGTTGGTTCAATTTAGGTTGATTCAATGGTGGTAGTGTGTTGATGTCGAGCTGATTGGTTGATGAAGGTGGGTTGGTCGGTGGCGGGTGGTTGTTATCTGTGGGTGGTGGTGGTCACAGTAGCTTCAACTCCTCTCTTCGATGGTCTCTTATATGAAAACAACAAGCATCATGATTCAAATATAAAGGTATCACTTTTAATTCATGCTATATTTTTGCTCAAATGTTTGTTACTTCCATGGTGAATACCATTGGACTTGACCCAGCATTGTTGGCCCTTTAGAAATCTCCTATTATTTTCTTTTAGAATCATTCTTGTTTCATCTAGTGATATAAAGAAAGAAAGTTGGGTTGTTAGAGAGAGTCCAAACCCCAATTACGGATGTTTAGATAGAGATACAATCGTCGTTGTGGAGATTGCATTTATTAGTACATGTTGAAACCTTTCTGGTGTGTTTGGTATTGTGGTAGCTTAAGTGGTTGTAGTTTGAAAAAAGTTGTTTTATAAAAAGTATTTTTAGTTGAGGTTGGTTTATTAAAATATATGTTTGGTTAAAACTGTAGTTAAAATTTAGGTTGAATAAAAAGTTATTTAATGTGTTTGGTTAAGAATGCTTTTGAAATTGAGGTTATAAAATAACTAAAAAAGATATATATTAATATTTCTGGTTTTTAATTTCAATATTATAAACGTAACTACTGTTATTACATCATGAAATAAATAATACTTTATATAAAATATTTTTTATTATTCCATTAAACTATATGCAATTCCATCACGTATGAAATCCATCCGCCAAGGACTGCAGTTTCCATGGCTTCCTGAGCATGCAACAACATCGGGTAAAATATCATCGGAACAAATTGGGATTGCGATCAAATTCTACAAATGTTACGCCATCATGCGATCTCCTTTTAATATAATTGTGTAGTGGCATTGATTAATATTAAACACTATTTTTGTTAATAAAACACAATATCTGAGAAATTGTTTATGGATTTTTTTTATTTTACTGGGTCGAACTGGTCTAACGCATTTAGGTTTAGGTCAGACTCGGTCCAGCCATGAACAGTAGAAACACTCTCCACTGTTCACTTTGCAGAATAGTGGAGAGTAGCCCAAACAAAGGAGAAGGGGAAGAGCAACGCAATGGTGATGGACTGAGGGACGGTGGAAAAGCTGGAGGCCGGTCACTCTTCACTGTTCACATGCAACGTGAACAGTGGAGAGTGAATTAATTCACTCTCCACTATTCACGTTGCAGAATAGTGGAGAATGCAGAAGAAAAAAGGAGAAGGGGAAGGGGAAGGGGAAGAGCAACGCGACAGTGGGAACGGCGGAGGCAATGGTGAAAGGGAGCTGTTCTCCATTGATGGACGACGGTCCTTCTTTTTTCCTCTGTTTTTGCTCTTCTCCTTCTCTCTTTCTTGCGGCCTCCTGTCTGCAAAATAAATAGAGTAGAAATGTAGCATTGCGAAAAGCATGTAGAAATAGCTTCTACAAAACTGACTTTTGAACGCATTTCATGGTTATGCATGAAAATTGCATTCTGTTTTGTAACCAAACAAGATGAAATCACGGTTAAATAAAAAAGTTGCCGCAAACACATAGCTAAATGGGTTCTTAGTAAATGATTCTATCATGGATTTATATTCTTATTTTTTTAGGGAGTCCGCTGTTTTGTGGGTTGTGGAGTGAGTGGTTTCTGGCTCAAAAATACATAAACCTGACAAAAAGAAAGGTTAAGGATAAAAAAATCAAACAACTTTCATAACACAAGATTCTCGCCAAAATTCCTAACTTTATATAAAAGTACAAAAGATTAAATTTTGATTTTGGTGAGATTTTTTGTTCTGAGAGATGAAAGAAAGAAATCATATATAAAGAGAGAAATTTTATTGAACTAATTTGTTATTTGTGGTATTTTTGATATATTATATATGAGGGCAGTTTTTTATCAATTTAAAAATTTAAGTTAACTTATATATAAAATTTAATTTTAAAAAAGTAAAAATAACATGAAAAAAGTTTACCTAAAAAAATAGTTTAAATTAAAAAAATGTTAAAGTAATAAAAGTTCTTCTATTATGAATTATCACGTAAAAAATTATAGATTGTATTATTGAAAATATTATCCGTTACTTCACAAACAT
>Ga0325414_1008925_pt1 | contig 10590 bp, 5 predicted proteins | sample PopdelMetagenome_8_FD_206183 | JGI IMG/M metagenome (GOLD analysis project Ga0325414, IMG submission 206183) | Populus deltoides microbial communities from Bellville, Georgia, United States - Leaf-PdKOR-R3 | ecosystem: Host-associated > Plants > Phyllosphere > Phylloplane/Leaf | place: USA...
AAAAAAAATAGATAATAAAAAAGAAGTTTTGGATAACAATACATTTTTTTCTAATGAATTTAAATTATTAAATTCTTATGAGTTTTAACTTTAATAACCATGAAATTATTTTGGATAAACAAATACATTTTTTCTCTCTTAAATTTAAACTATAAAAATTCTTATAAATATTTATTTTAAATATCATAAAATAAAATAGAAATTATTTTACAAAATGACCCCAGCATTATGTTGTCATACTATCTAGTGATTTCTAAACCATTAATAAAACACTAAAAGAGATGGTAATTATATAGTTCATTGCCTCCACAAAACACTATTCATTTTAATAATATTTTTTTAAAATCTATTTTTTTTTTCAATTTCAACTTCATCCTCTAACTTATGGTTTATTAAGGATTAAATTTTATTTTTTTTCAATTTATTTTTATTGAGTTATATTAGTCTAATGATCTAGGTCACAAGGTTAACCCGATTGACTCAAATTTTTTTATTGACTTACTTTTTCAATTCTATTATTCAATATTTTATTGATTGTGAATTAGGTTTCATGATTTGTTTTGAATTATTTTTTGCAGGGTTATCTCAATCCCATAACTTAAGTCAAGGTTTTAACCGGTTAATCCGAGTTGACTCGGATCATTTTTTAGTCCTTTTTAATTTTTATTTTTAATTTTTTCCTTCAACATTGAGTTGATTGAGAATTGTGTTTTATAACTTATTTTAATTTGTTTTCTACGAGGTTATCCTAGTCTCATGATCAAAGTCGTGAGTTTGGTAGGTTAATCTCGGGTTGACTCGGGTCATCTTTTTGTTTGCTTTCTATAATGTTATCTTGGTCTCAAGACCCAGGTCACAGGTTTGGTGTGTTAACACAGGTTAACTCGAGTATTTTTTTTCTTTTTTTTAATTGATTTTTTTTTAAATTTCATCCTTTAACATTTGATTGATAAAGAATTGAGTTTCGTAATTTGTCTTGATTTACTTTTTATGAGGTTATCTTAATCCCATGACCCGAGTTGCGAGTTTATTAAGTTAACTCGGGTTAAATCATGTTATTTTTCTCATGCTTTTTTAATTGAGTTCTTTTTCAGTTTTATTCTTCAACATTTAATTAATTAGAATTATACTTCATAATATGTTTCGATTTGCTTCTTATTGGTTTATCATGGTCTTATGATCGTGGTTGCAGATTTGACAAGTTAACCAGAGACGATCCAATATGTTGTAATCTAATTATTATTTTAAAAAAAAAGATGTCTTGATTTTTTAATAAAACTATATTTTTATCATTCATCTAAAATGTATTTGTGTCCATCAAGTTGACAAAATCACATTGGATCAATACAAGCATATTTTTTTTCTATTAAAAAAAACTTTAGCAATACCTAAATATATTTTTATATTCAATTTTGTTTTAATAACTCGCAATAGAGCACGCTGCCAATCATGTAGTTTATGACGATAAGCACATGGCCCATGGCCCATGGCTTCAGCCGGAGGACAAGTTGGGCTGCTTAATTCGTGGGATCAAAGAACCAACTACTGTCCATGTACGGACAAGGCAGAAACCGGAGACACGGATGCATCTCCAATCCAGGACCATTGCACAGCAATCTCCTTGACACTCTCAATCCTGCCTTGTAGTCCCGCAAATTGGGAGCCTCACTCTAGTTATTATGCTCTTGTAAAAGTATCATAAGATAGCAGTAGCACAGGTCAAGGCCTCTAGATTCATCCACTAATCGGTTGGTCTTGATATAAAAATAGAAAAACACACCTTAACAAGGTCTTAGATTGCATTAATGGTGGCAGAACTATCATGGTCACGAGGAGATTGACATATTCATAATCTCATGAAATCTCTGTATTTGTTGTTCAACACCAAGCAAGAGACCACCCTATAGAGAGAGATCAAGTGCATAGACGTCAAATTGATTTCTTTTAGCCTGAAACCAATAAAAATTACAAGCTCCTTTTTAGTTTTCTACATAGGACATGAAATTCAGTCATCAATAGTGACAACAGGAGAAGGATTTTTTTGTTTTTTTTTTGGTGTGTAGAAGGTGATTCAAAGAGAGGGTTGTCCACACATGCATGAAAATAGAACTGGTACTGCAATTTCACCACAGTGCTCTAGTTCTTCATTTCCTCTCCTTTCAGCTTCGGCACTGCAGCTTTGACTTGGTCTAGGAGGAGCAACATGGCCATTAACAAATAGTGAGTTGGGTTCCGTAACAGGCTGAGCAAGTTCAAGCTCATCATGAGGTCCATGAATAATTGGGTCGTGATTCCTTCTATATTCACTAGATGCTCTTCTCTCCACAGCAAGAAAATGGCCAAGAGATGGAGTATTATTCACAACTTCGGCATCAGTAGTGTCTCTTGAACATAAAGAGAAAATCCATGTTTTGGATTTGCAGCTCTTCTTGTCTTCAACTACTTCAACTTTCCTTGCCCTTGTTGATTTTCTAGAGAGCTCTAGTATGTTGGAAACACCTATAAGACTCCCCAGTGTAATGCTCTTGTCATGGAAGAAAGATCCTGTAGACTGGAATCAATCATGAATAGATGAGCAATATTAACTCTAGATTGACAAGACATTAAGTTTATCTATTTAATTACACGGCCAAGTCAAAAGATTGAAAAACTGCAAACCAGGTAGCAGCTTCTACAGAAGAGGTCCATTAAGGACTGCAAAGCTAGGCAGCTGGGTTTTGGTTCAGATGGACATGTACAAGGTGATTGAATCCTTTCTTAGGAGTCTCTTATTCTATTTTCTATACTGTATGTTCTGCACTTTATTTCTCCTATTAGCAAAAAATTCAAGCTTTGATCCTAAAAATGGAATACTACATAGGATCTGAAATTGATGTTAACACAAATAGGACAACGGAAATCAATTGGCAGGCGTTGATTTGTGCCCTCTTCTGTAATATATATCACAAGGGATGCCTGATATGACAATTATGAAGTGCTGGTGCATTGAACTGACCACTGATTATGAAAGGTACCTAATTGTTAGTCATTGCACCCTAAAAAAAGAAAGGAAAAGGCACTTTGAGAGCGAATTAACAAACAAGATTGATGAACAAGGTCACCAACCCTAACCACTACCATACTTTCTGGTATGGAGGAAAGAGATTTTCAATGCTGCATTATTACTCATTCAAAGAAAATGTCGAAGGAAACACTAACCAGTCTTCATTCAAATCAATGACATTGTTCATTAAGGTCACTTGCTATATTTCAAAATGGAGAAGAAAAATCAGGAAACCAAAATCTCCTTGTCAAACCCCATAATTACCAAGAAAATTAAGGTATGTGAACAAACCAAACTGAAAAGAAAAGGGGGGAAAAATACGTACATTTTTATAGAAAAGACTATGAAAAAACGTACTGAAGAAAATTTCACGGTAAAGTTTTGTCATTTTACTGACCTCGGTGTCTAAATCTGATGAGGAATCTGTTGAGGAACCAGTGAGTAAAGTGTTGAATGATATTGATCCAGAAAAATCACCATTTCTAGCTATTCCAACTCTCACATTCAGGGGGTGCAAACCCAGAGGCCAACCTTCTTCCTGCAATCAAATCAGTCAGTGAAATTATTCGAAACCGTTCAACCTCAACATCATGTACACAAAAAAAATAAAGAAGATAATTGTACTTTAATCAGAAACAAGAACAACTTGACAAAGAAAAGGTAGACCCTTTAATCAGGTAAATGATAGGAAAAGAACACACGCCCTCATCGGAAAATCAGAGAAACATGAAAATCTAAGAGACAATCCATGTGGGATCATCCAAGAAGTGAAAAGGAAGACAAAGCTATACCTGCTGAGCCATATCTGCCAAGAGTAATTGTGATAATTGTATAAATATGGTGATCGAAGTAAAAGAAAGTCACAGTGAGGAGGTCATTTCCTTTGTGTTTTCTACCCTCCAAGACGAGATAAGACAACTCACGAGGTGTGATTGATTATGAGAAGTTTAAAGTTAATTCCAAAATAGATGTACTTCACTTATACAGTAGTGCAATAACCAATGGTTAATAATTATTAACCTCCTTAAGTAGCTGGTTCTCGGTCAAACGGGTTAACTCAGTTTAACCTGAAAAAATTTAAAAACATATTTAAGATTTTAATATTTTATATGGAAAATTTTTGAAATAATACATATGAATATAAATTATAAAAAAAATATAAGTTATGCAGTGTAATATAGTTATTATATATCTAAAAGTTAAGAAATAATTCATGTGAGTATATACTATATAAAAAAATATAAAGTGTAATAAAATTATCCCACATAAAAAAAAAACAATAGCCATATATAATTTTCTCAAGTCAAAAAATTTAAAAAAAATGCATATAGATATAAGCTATAAAAAAAAGAAATGTGAGGCATTAAGTGTAGTATTGTTATCCTATGTAGATTATATAGAGTTATCCCATATATTAAAAAAAAAAACAATTCATATAGATGTAGACTATATATATAATTATCCCACGTCAAAAAATTAGAAAAACATTTCATGTGGTTATAGGCTATATATAACTATTCATGTAAAAAAAGTTAAGAAATATTTTGTGAATGTAGGCTATAAAAAGAAGTAAGGTTAAATATTCATAGATTAATTTTATATTTTTTAATTTTATTTAAAAAAATATTAAAAAAATTAAGTCTCACTCGAGTTTTGGATTTTCCAAGACTAATTATAAACTCGAGTTTTGTCTATTTAGAACTCGATCAAGATCCTGGATCACCCAATTCCAAGGTTCGGGCTGGTTTTCGTAACACTGCATTGGTTACGTGTGGGACAGTAAAAAACAAGTAAACAAGTAGAAGAGGGTCAAAAGGAAAAATGACTTCTCATTTGTATGATTTCTTTTCTTTGCTTTAATGAAATTTTGTTGACTAGAAAGAGGAAACAAAATCATATTGTACCAATAAAAAAGATTAAAGAGAACCCACAATTTGACTGATGTTCATTGCAAGATCAAATATTGTGCACGGGAAAATCACAGAACTAGCCCTACATTCGATGTCCATGGCAAGATTGAATGTCGATATCTTTAATTAACTTTGTTCCAAGTACTGTGTTAGGTGAAATAATTAATTATAAACCTCTTGGTTTAAAATACCCCATAGTAAATCTCTGTGTTAATTTTCACATATTTTTATAATTTAGTCTTTCAATTTATTAGTTTTTTTTCACCTTCATGTCCTTATAACGACAATGTATTGGTGTTTTGAGAGAAAACCTCACAATCCTTTCCTAATAATTGGAGCATCCAAGCGTTGCCTTCATATATTCTCCTATCAAAATGGGAGGGAGGGGGATATATGTACTACAAAGACATCATGGCCATCTGAGAAAAAAGACTTGGAAAATATAGACATCCACAAAGATTTCATGGCTATTCATTTCATCATGAGACCTGTTTTCTAAGGAGGATCCCATGAAGATCACTGCGGTAAAAAGGACGACACTCCCTTAGGATTTGGTGGACGACAACATGTAGAACGTGGTGACAACTGTGTTCCTTTTGGTTTTCTATAGGAAAAAAAAACCATCTTTGTTTACGTGAATTGAGTGTGTTGATATGCAATCAGATAGTCATGGTTTAATTGATTATTTATATAATATAAAATATAATTTTGATAATAATTTCTCCCTTATTTCTTTCAATTATACATACAAAAGATGCTAGTGTTTTATGTAATTCTATTTCAAAATTCTTTTTAAGGGACGTGAGCAACTATCAAGGCGCATCATCCCTTACAAAATAGAGATCAACCACAATGTGTTTCATGCACGAAAGCAGGATGAGGTTAAGAATGAGATGGGTGGCACCCACGTATCATAAGTAAAAGTGATTTGACCATGTGATTAATTTGTTTTTGTATTTTAAAAATATTTTTAAAAAATTAATTTTTTTATTTTTTTATTTGCTTTAAATTAATATTTTTTTGATGTTTTCAAATCATTTTGATATGCTGATGTTAAAAATATTTTTTAAAAAATAAAAAATATATATTATTTTAATACATTTTCGAGCAAAAAACACTTTAAAAAACAACTATTACCACACTCCTAAACACCCTCTTTTAAACCAAGAAAAATAAGATAAGTAATAGTTGACATCTGATCAACATGGTTACCTGCCCAGTCAGTGTCTAAAAAGGCACGAAGATGTATAGGGGATGATCAACGATAAAGAAAGGTACTATGGTGAATGATGTGCTTTAAGTAATGTAGAAGTCGTTTAGTGGCTTACCAATGAGTGGAACTCGGGTTACTAACTATTCTCAGAGTCTATCTCTCTAAAATATCATTATATTTTCTCTCTCTACAAAGTTACTAACTAAAACATATAAAAGTCCTCACATTCATTAAAAAGGATCTTTTGTAGGTATTTGGGTTCCCACATCAAGCTATCAATTACCAGCCACATTGGCTTCCCATATCAAGCTATCAGCCACCCTGGCCTGAGAGAATGAGTCATTGCGAAAACTAAATGATCAACTTATTATCCAACCATATAAGCCTTATTCTTAAGCACCTTAGTTTTTTTTAATATCATCAATTGGCGTCATATGTGGAAAACTAATTAAAAAGCCATATGTTTCTTCTTAGAACTTATTTATAACATTTTTAAGTCATCCTATAATAGACAATCAAGACATATCTGGGTCAAAACACCTGACGGATTCATCGATCACCAGGGGCACTTCTACCCAATTGGATTTTTAACAACTCATCAATGGGCAAAATAACATCCAGAAAAGTATTTTGCCTCGATGTTTCCCAAATCCCTTAAAGTAGGCACTCTAGACGCACTCTCACTCCTACTAGACATTAATTATTAAACTTATCATTCCACGCCAAACTCCTTGGGTTACCTAGAGCTCAATAAACAAAGGATTGAGAGACGATATGTATTTGAACAGCCCTAACAAAATGTCTACAACCCCTATCAAGTGCGAGGCTTTTCTTTATCCTGATGAGTTTTGAATACTTGAATCTCCTAAGACTACATTTCCATAAAAATAAGCCCGAACAACTATGATGGCCTCGCCGACCTGATAGGCATATGTAAAATATATGTAGTAGCTTGGAGCTGGTCATCCAAGGTAGTGACTCAATGTGTAAGATCTTTTCCACAATCCTTAGAGGGTCTATGCGTTCCTGGTACAACAATTTAGAGTCAGACTCTATTGGAGGGTTTAGTGACCTCTACGCCAAGATAGTAATATACTTTAGCATGAGAATACCCGCTAAGAAAAGCTTCACGAAGCTATTTAGTATTACTCAGTTAGAGGGTCATTCCACGAAGGTATACTTAAAGAGGTTTAATAAGGAGATACAAAATGTGAAAGAGTTGATTAAAACAATGGCCTCAAAGGCATTGATAAATGAGGTAAGAGAATGTGCTCTATAAAGAAAACTTTATGTTTTACAAGATAAAAGCTTGTTCAAGGTGAAGCAAGTAATGAAAAATTATATACGGGTGGAAAAAGTAAGAGTGCTACTGCATGAGTCTTTCTTTCTTCTTCTTTTTTACAGCGATAGCCAATATGAAGGACCTTTGAAGTGAAATCATTATCCTGATGGGAATGAAATCTCAAAGAAAACCCAAGAGGGAATAGTTCATGGGCGCTTGGTGTATCCTAAAGGTTTGCTACACCCTTGAGTTAAAGTGGTATGACTTATTTAAAGTTATCAAAGCAATCAAGATAAATACTTACCATCTCAAAGATAAAGAAGGAAAACATCTCTCTCATACTTAGCACTTAGATCACCTCTAGATATATTATCCTTGATAAGAATGTAAGGTTATTTCTAAAATAAAAATATTTTATCTCTGATATGCATTTCCCAACTTCCACTCTCTAATGTTGTATTGAACTAACACAATTCTCTAGTAGAGCTTCCGAGCCTCATGCTATCTTCAGGGATTGATATTGATCTCCCGCTCTTTAGTATAGTCTCAGATTGATAGGCCTCCCACTATAGTGTGATCATTGATTAGAAGGCCACAAACCTCCCTCTCTCTAGTATAATTTTGGATTGGTACGGGGATTTCAAGCCTCATGCCATCGCCAAAGCTTACCCTTTATGGATTCCTCTCAACCTCTTAAAATTTTTCTAAGTATGAGCTTCCTCTTTATGGTTCCCTCAACCTTTTAGAATTGTTTTTCAAGTATAAGCTCCTTATCATTGGGTTACCCTTACCCTCATAAAATTTTTTCTAATTATGGTTTTCTTCATGGTTTTCCTCTACATACTTAGAAATTATTTCCATCATGAAGCACACCTCTACACACGGGTTTTCCAATAAATAACACCAAGGTTTCCACCATTCTTTTTATGCAAAGAAAAAATCAACGAATACATCATAATAACCAGACATTTTTATAAAGTATTTGCGTATCAATATTATAAAGATTCAGGAAACTACTGATGGATGAAGATTTATTTGTAGTTTCAAAAACAAATTTTTTAATAAATCCTAAGTCTAGATTTAATGGGCCTAAAAACCCACGGGTCCAGACAACCTGCTTAAGCCCAATTGCCTATGGGCTCAACCTTAGAGAGCCCAATACCCATGGACTCTGTATAGAGAAAGAGTCCAACTCCCATGGGTTCATCCTTGGAAAAAAACCTAACACCTATGGAGTTAGCCTATAGAAAGAGCCCAACCTCCATGGGCTCAACCTTGGAGAAGAGCCCAGCCCCCATGGGCTCATCCTAAGGGAATAGCCTAACATGTTTGGTCATAGAGCCCATCATTTTTTAGCTCAGGTGATGCATCATTTTTTGGATACCTCCTAGGCTTAACCGCGTGACCCAAGCCCAATCCTATAAGCTTGATTTCTTGGGACCCACATGGACCCTGGAGATTTTTTACTAACCCAATATATTTTGTATCTTATTCTCTTTACACCTCTAGGTATATAAAAACCTCTCGTGGTCTACCACTTTTTCATCTCATTAATTTTTATATAAGAGATATTTATCTCATATTAATGCATGTGTAAGGGATATTTATCCCTTATTAATGTTATCAAGATAAAATTACACTCTAGTCCCTCCACATAAACAAAAAGATAATATTTATGGGTTATAAATACAACATGAATAACTCGTGTAAAAAGTTCACAATCTTTTCATTCTCAATATTTTTAGCATATATATTTTCAAAGTCTATCTCTTTAAAATATCATTGTATTTTCTCTCTATAAAGTTGCTAACTTAAGTATCTAAAAGTCGCCATATTTATCAAATAAGACCTTTTGTATGTATTTGGTTTCACATCAAGTTATCAGTTACCAACAAACTTGGCTAGGAAGAATAAATCAAATTGCAAGAATTAAATGATCGGAGTAGTATCCAATCACATAAATCTTATTCTTAAGCACTTGAATTTTTTAACATCATCAATTATATATATGAATATTTATTTAGTTAAGTAATTAAATATTATGTAAAACTTGAGATAATGGATATACAAAAAAATAAAAATTAAAAATAAAAGTACTTAGAAACATAATATTGGAATAAGCAAGTATCAAAATATTTTGTATAAATAAAAAATATCTAAGACATCTACTGAAACAATAATCAGAATGTTGCTAATACCTTTCATATCTTTCTAAGACACTAACAAAATATCTTTCTTCATTATTCATATAAAAAATGTAAGTAGTGAGTCGGCATCCCATCTCTGCTAGACTCAGTAAGCAATGCTTTGATCTAATTGACTCAAGTCCATGTGTTATTTTTATGATTTTGAAATGCCCAGGACAGATTTTTGTGATCCCATAGCTTTGTTGATAATTTAATTTTTCAGCAATGCTGTTGATAAATATATAATAATATATTTGTCTATTATTTATTATATATACAAGTCCATACCATGATGAAATATTGATCAAAGAAATATCATGATGATTTTTCAAGAGTAATGGCAGGTGCCTAGATTTCTTTAATACTACCATGGCAACTCCTCCACAATTGTAATGCAGCATTAAAGGTGACAGCTAGCATTCAAATGCCATGATTTCAACTTTTCCACAGCATGATAATATTCTTTTTGTATAATTATTTTGCTGTAGTGGGAAATCAGAACTTTGTTTTTGGGAGAATGGGGCAAACAGAAGAATTGGTAAAAGTTAATCGATGGCTCAGAGCCATCACCCAGAAGAAGAAGCCGCCTGCTAGAGAGAAATGACCCTTTGCGATTTTGGAACGCTTCAGGACCGAGAGTGGCTCGTGGCTCGTGGGAGAATTAAAGCTAACAATTAGCCCATTGAGAATTTCAAATGGTTAACCCAATTCAGATGGACCACGGCAGGTATGGAGTTCAAGGGCCAGAGATTCTTATGTGGCCCATGATCATCATCATAATGCTAGAACATTAGTTTAAAAAACTCCAAGAAGATTGAATTTATTATTTAAACGTGTTTTTTTGCATGAAATTGAATGAGAGTGGGTATAATATGATTCAAGATTTTTATATTTTTTTTTCAATAAAAGCTTCAGTTCCTGGAGTTAACCCAATATAGCAAAGTTTCCATTTTTTT
>Ga0325414_1008928_pt1 | contig 10589 bp, 3 predicted proteins | sample PopdelMetagenome_8_FD_206183 | JGI IMG/M metagenome (GOLD analysis project Ga0325414, IMG submission 206183) | Populus deltoides microbial communities from Bellville, Georgia, United States - Leaf-PdKOR-R3 | ecosystem: Host-associated > Plants > Phyllosphere > Phylloplane/Leaf | place: USA...
TTGTGTTCAAGTTCTGATACCGTACATTTCGTCAATGGTCGGTTTCTGGGTGTATGCTGATGGTGGTTGTGGCTGTGTTAATGGTGTTTGAAGTACACTCTTCTTCTGGTTGCCTTTTAAACAGGCAATACTTATTTTAGTGCAGTTTACATGGGCGCTTCAGTTTCTTTTTGAATAGCCCAAATTGTCCTTATTGGAGCAGCCGAAGCATTTGTGGTCAAGAGGGGTAGTGTTGAACTTTCGCTGTTCTGTGGTAGAGTTTTTTTTTTAATTTAAATAATATTTTTTTTATTTTTAAAATAATTTTAAATAAAAAAATCAAATTTTAAATAAATCGTATTTTAACTCCAACACCCAACACTCTACCCAAGCCAGGTTTTAAATAAAGTCAATATAAAATTGACTTGGTACGGCTAATTTAACCTAAAAACAGTAAAATCTTAATTTGTTTTTATGCTAACATCAGTTTCTTTATCCTTACATATACACGTGTCAGAATTGGGGAGATGCACAAGTCGGTGGGCCATTAGTGATGGGGCCCAATAGCTGACATGGAGAAATCGTGACTGTTAAATAACTGAGTATTAAATGCCAGCTGAGCTTTGATTAATGTCGAAAGAGAAAGATGGGTCGAAGTAATCCAACGGGTAAGATTACTTCAAAGTGGGACTAATGGCCGGCATGGCTAACACGTGTGAATAACAGTTCAACGACTACTGAAAATTAGACGAGAGTGACCAAAACACCCTTCCCGACAAGACGAAAGATGAGGAAATTTTTGGACATGAACGTGGGTCAATTCATGAAGACAAGATTCGAGAGTTTCAGAGTCAATTATCCATTTTAACCCTAAACCAAAACAAATAAATAAAAAATAGTAAAAAACAAAAAACAAAATTGTAATGGCAAGCGAGTTTGCCTAGAGAAGAGAAGAGAAGAGTTTGATGATGAGGAGGACGAGAGGAGGAGTGAGGCAGCTTGGGAGACTGTGAAAGGTAAAAAGGGTTTGGAGGAAGCAACCAATTTCCTTTAGAATATGGCGGAAACCATATGATCTTAAACGTGGTCTGCGTTATATAATAAAGGGCTAGGCTTAGGAGTGGCGTGGAGATAGAGGAAATCTCATTGGAGCATCTTGTTGTCAAGGGCCGAATATTTTTTTATTTTTTTATTTTTTATTTTTACCGTGGTGAATTTAAGCTATTTGGTTACCGAGGAAGAGATGGTGGGTCTGTTTCGGGAGTGGGGCTCTAAAGATTAGGTAACACAGAGGGTCACATGAGGGAGGGAGAGAGAGATGTGGATTTGGAATAAATTAGGGCACAGGTCACGATTAAGGTTTTTATTAGGGCTTTAGGTTTTGGCTGTGTATCCCACAATTTAGCCCCACGAGAAACTTCTCTCATTAATGTTGTGGAAATTTTACCGTGTTACTGTCATTATTTTTTTATTTTAAAATAATATTTTTTAAAAAAAAATTATTTTTAATTTTAGCACATTAAAATGATTTAAAAAAACTAAAAATATTAATCTAAAAAAAATTCATAATTTTTTTAGTAGAAGTTTTTTTTTTTAATGTTTTTTTCTTTAAAATAAATCAAAATAATTTTATTTTTGATATCAATATTTTAAAAAATTAAAAAAATCAATTTAATATTAATCGTGTAAACAAATATGATCTAAGTAAACAAATAATTATTCATTTCTCCAAAAGAAATTAATATCAACATGTTAAAAAAATTAAAAAAACCAATTTAAAATTAGTCGTGTAAACAAACATGATGTAAATAAACAGATAATTATTCATTTCTCCAAAAGAAATTAAATTATGTCGTAACTATTTCTGAAATCTAGCAACGTGTGCTTACTTAATTTGTTTTCACTGTTTAGGATTCAAATCTTGGATGATGTCTTCATGAATACTTGTAAATGATCCAAAATACATGGGATGGTCTCTGCTCGTACGTACAGGAGGATCAAGAAGATAAATAATGGTGTTCTTGATGTGAGAAATTAAGGACGCCTAGGATACTTTACCTCAAAATAATTGAAAATGTGCAGCTAGACTATATATACAATAAAGATACCATTATATATAACCTCAATAAGTTAATAATCTCATTTAAATAATATTTTTACTCGATCCGGACTTAAATTTAAATTTTAATTAATAATAAATTTGCATTATCCTAATCAATAGTATTATTTTATAACGGTTTAACTGTAGTTCTCTCTCAGTTACATGATAAAAGAAGAAGAGGGACATTATGAGACTCAAAATTACTTCATCGTGCCAAATCACTAATCTGTGCATGTTTTTGTACACCTCATGTTGCTCTATTAAGAAATTGAAGTTGGGGCACTTTCGTTCATGTCATCCCTGCTGTGTTTTATTTATTTATTAGGCTTACAGGGTGTTTATGGATCCGGAAATTAGTCATGGTATGCGTAAACCAATCCGGACATCTCGTGTTATTAAAAAAACAAAAAAGAAAAAGAAATTGAAGTTGGTTTTCCTAACACATGTAAAACCCTACCCTCTAGCCATCATTTCTCCCATTTGCTATAGGATTTGAGACTAAGTTAAATGTTAATGAAGGGATTAGTAAGTTAAAATCTGGATTTATGGTCCATCGCCACCATATATACCTCTTGTTGCATGCTCTGTTATTTTTAACCATTGTCATTGCTCTTAACACAAGTATTAACAATCTTGTCGTTCATGCCACAAATATATGCCAAGCAAGCAAGCGCACTCATAGATAGAGAGAGAGGATATTACACAATACAATGATTTTACAAGGTTTGGCTATGTTTACCTTCATCATTAATACAGTTTTTGATAGTGTAGTTACGGTTATTTTTTAAGTAACTTTTCATGCTAAAATATATGTTAATGATGTTTTTTTATTTTTTAAAAATTATTTTTGACATCAGCACATCAAAATGATTTAAAAACACTAAAAATATATTAATTTGAAGTTAATAAAAAAATAAAAAAAATTTAAATTTTATCAAAAATACTTTTAAAACACAGAAACACACAGGCTCTAAGCCCTTTAGAGCTGATTAGCCCTGTTGATGCTGGTCATAGAAATCAAGTTCTTTGTCAACCTATTAGCTCGATTATCTATAATACTAATCTTTTTCAAAATAAAATCATGTTACATAGTAACATCTCGAATGAAATGATATCTGATATTAATATATTTTTTTAAAAAAAAAAACATAAAATCTATAGCCAAATATATGACGCTTTGGCTATTATAATGTATAATAAACACATCCGAATTAAAACTAGGCTTATTAAATGAATCTTTCAGCTAAATAGTTTAATTATTTAATTACTTTAGTCGTTACTATGTGTTTTGTCTTTGTTATAAACAATGTCATAATAGATTGTAAAATGGCCTTCTTACTAATAGCATAATTACTAATGTTGAATACATTAATTCTTATGGTAAATTCCTACAATTAATATTTTTAGTACAATTAGAATCAACATAATCAACAACCAATCAGTATATCTTTTATAAGTAAAAAGGTATTCAAAGTATCTTCTAGTATTGAAAGATTCATTTCACAACCTATTGTTTTTTTTATTAATTAACATGAATAATCGGATCAATTTATGTACACCTTAACTAATTCCACAGGTCCTGAAGTTAACAATCATACAAGTCTCAAGTGACCATCATATTAGCAACCACATGACTCGAACTTAAAACTACAAACCATTTCACAGCTAATTGTTCATCATACCTAATTATATTATAGCCATTACTTAACCATAAAGATATCCAATATTTTATATCGTTGTCAAGAACAATATTTAAATCGATATAAAGACTTTCTCGATGGACACACATAATTTTCCTCATTATCACCATAAAACACTCAAGTTGCTATATATATATAGATTTTTTTTTTAAATTCTCCATATATGTATCTTATTAAAGTCAACAACAACTACTTAATATAGCTCTTTGCAACCGGTCAAGCTTTTTTATTTAGCATTTTGTGCTCTACAAATACCATCTTTTCTCTTGAAGATCCATTTACTGTCCATTATCCTTTTTTTTTAGAAGCCAGACAAGCTTCCAAGTTTAATTCTTATAAACAAACAAATTTTATATCTTCATGTATGATAATCAACCATTTATCATCAAACTTTTTTATTTTTTTGAATGGATACAATGGTTCAGAATCAAAATTAACCCTCTCATTAAACTTATATATATAGGATCCAAAGACTTCATATGCACTATTTATTATATAACGATAAAAGAAAGCATGATCTATGTTTACATTTCTTAAGGTTGACGTAACAATTTCATGGCGAGAAGTTGATGTCCCGTAGACTTTCATTGCCAGTTACATACGTCAGAGATATCAGCTGAATCTTTAAGAATCTGATGAGAGATTCCGTATTTAGTAGAGTGAGAATGGATAACACACAGCCGTATAAGACTTGGATTAAAAAAATGGAACCAAGTGTTAAAATAGTATATAAAAACTGCAGTAGAGAGGTCCAGCTAGTCCCCTGTCAAAGGAGCAAGACTCGCAGAAAGGGGTCCAAGATCACACTTTCAATTCAAGGCGCCGTTCCATGGTGTGTTTTATTATGAAAGCCATGATTAGAACGCACAGATTCTGAAGTGAAGTGCCCTTGAACTTGCCTGTTCTACGGAGATTAATTAGCTTTTCCCCATCTCGTATCTTTCCTTGATTCGTCCCTTTCATCATGTGCTTGGATGATCATGTCTGTATAAATACACACAGTGGAGTTCATCGATCCATCATGGAGCCAGGAAGCAACTGTGAGTGTGAGTGTGAGTGTGTGTCCACACACACACACACACACACACACACATATATATATTAGTTTTAGTGATTGTAAGCAACTTGAAGAAGAAACTAGAAAGCTCACTGATTCCTGGCTTGGACTCCATTAAAGAAGCAACTAGCAAGAGTTTAGGCATCGAGATGGGTCTGCACTCTGCAGAGTCACGGGATGTAAGGAACGTGCAATATTTTTTTAGCGAGTGTAATCTGGTACTTTCCTTTGGCGCAAACAAGGAAAAGCTATCGGAATGGATATCTTGGTCCCAGGCATCATGAAAATAAATAATTTGTACAGTTCATAGAAAGTGTTGGTTCGAATTAACAAAAGAAAACAGGAGAGATGTAAACCAATTATCCGTAACTAAATTGGACAGATCTTTTATTTCAGAATAGCTAAATAATCTTTGCATATATTCTGTAATTTTCTGTTAGAAATTAAATTAATGCAGGGGATGGTAACAGGCTGCAACCGTAAGAGGTCTTCCCTTTGTCGTTCCTTTTGTTTTTCCATTTTCCTTCAGGTTTTTTTAACCTTCTAACATAATGGAGGTATCAATCCTTGAACAAAAGGTTACACCCTTGCTATAAGAGAGAGAGAGAGAGAGAGAGAGAGAGAGAGAGAGAGAGAGCAATGGTTTTTACTACCACAGAAATTGACCTTAAAGGCTTTCTGAGCTCTTTTACTTTAAAATTCCTGGAGCCCCAAACCCTATTTAACTAGGACATCTCTACTTGGATATGGTTTGCAGACAGTACTTGAAAGCACCCACTGCTTGTAAACAAGAGAAAGACATCCTTGTTTAGTAACAGAAGAAAACATGAGGACAAAAATAGATAAGGTAGGGTTGGTAAGGCCTCGTAGCTTTCTGCTAAACGAAGGAAGATTGAATATCGGGTATTTCCTTCTGGTCATCAGCAAAAGTAGAGCTTAGTGAAGCTACCACATACCATGGAGTCAATGTAACATTAATTGCTAGGCAGAAAAGCAGTTACCTCGAGTTTTTTTTTATGTTTTCTAAGCATATGGAATCTTTCATAGCAAACTACATGGAATTAAACATCAGGAGTAAATCAACTGGTCCAAAAAGTTATGAGCAACGATATATCTATGTTAAAAAAGACTAGACAGATGAACAGGCTAAACACAGCCTCATCGGGCTAATTCAATGTAGCTGGAAAGAGACTACCTTTGAGGTGCCACAATACGCAGGTGCCTATGAAGGCAATAATATTTCAGTCACTTGACATGGTGAGCGAAAACACCATTTTAAACCATGCTTGCCCTTTAGAAGATCAAAAAAATATGGTGCTAAGAGCTATGAAAAAGAAGAATTGATGCATATCACATGTTTGTGTACAATAATTGGACAGAACTACGTACTTCCATGCTGTTGCAGACTTTCCAATCTGATTTTGAAACTGAAACACAACTCACAAGCCCAAAAATTTGATTTCTGTAGCACAGACAGAATAATGGCCTGTTAAGAGTTCTTCCCCTTTTCCATGATGAGGCGTTTTAAAGTTTTGGTGAGAGAAGAACAAGGTCCAATTCCTCCGCAAACTTAGTCCAGTCACACCCTTTCAAATTTGAACCACTTCCAGTTTGCATATAATGCTGCCTCAATGTCAGAAGATAGGGTATTCTTGCTTGAAGGGATTTCTGACTTCAAATTTGTTGAACTGGCTTGTAGATTTTGCTGGTACTTCTTTGCCATCTCTTCTGCCTCAGCAAACACTTTCTGTCCAGAAAAACATAAATCTCACCGATGAGATTCATAGTTAATCTCATATAAGACTCAATACCATGAGGAAAATGAAGATAAACCAGAAAAACACCTGACCTCCTTGTTTGATACAAACAGACCAGGCTCACTTTCAAGGTCAGCAATACTGCATGGTAAAGACAAGCAAAGGATATTGTTATCAGCCTCTTGGTGCAAAGGATATTGTTATCAGCCTCTTGGTGCCGCTATTTGGAACTTGTACAAGTTTAAAAAAAATGAAAAAACAAAAAAGATTTAGTACAAATTTGCAAATAAAGAAACTCTTCAAAAATGTTGGATGTTAAGGTAAGCAACAATCAAACAGTCCCATAAATGGAAAAGTAAAACACATAATTTCTTTCAATCAAGTACTCTCCGAGCTTCCTAGCAAAAGAATATTAAATGTGACTGCAAGCACAGCTGTGAGCTATATAAATGAAGAGGGTGCAATATCAAACGAAGTTACAATGTGTAGAGGGTGCAACATCAAGAGTCAATCATAGAAATCCAGTAATTCTGATGGGCTAGTTCCACTGATCAGAGATCCATAGCCCCACAGAAAGTCAAAATTTGCTAATGGGAACTAATAGGTAAACACTAAGAGGAAGGATAGCACAAATAAGAATAAGCGAAGGCCTTCACATCCAGTTTCTAAATGCATGATTCATTTAACAATTACATTGCAAATCTATGATGTTCGGAGAAAAAAAAAAGACTCTCACATTCTGAAATATGACACTGTATGCGTGTGCTATTTAGATAGCACTCTTTGTTACCCATTAAAAAGAGAAAGAAAGAAAGTTCTGGCATACATCATTCTTGATAGTTGATTGAGGGAAAAAAAGGTTATGATAGTTTCTTTCTATCATTGGACTGATCAGGATTCTGAAAATTAGACGCCTCAAGCAAGCATGGGATGAAACAGAAAAAGAAACCCAGCAGTTGATTCCTCAATTACCTGAGAGATATTTTGTCAGGAAACATTGACTTTACAACGAGGACTTTAACCTTTTCATCAACTTTAAGCAAGTCACTGACAGATGAAACACGAGTCCGTGTGATGTTTGAGACATGCAGCAGCCCGCTGAAATGCATTAGTACATATTAGGACACTTCTTTACTAGTGAAGAGCAGTAAGTTGTGACATTAATTAACATAAATTCAGATTGCGACAAAAAAGTACAAAGAACTCACCTACGGTTAGTTTCACCTATTCTTACTTGGGCTCCATATGGAAAAAGTTTCTTAACAGTTCCTTCAAGAAGTGTTCCCTCCCTGAGGTTTATCATTTCCTGCAATATTGTATACAAATTCAGAGAGCTTCTTAATTAGAAATTAACCAAAACCAAAATCACAAACAACACAAAGCAAAAGGTGAAATAGAATGCCACAAAGAAACTGACCCAAGCTTCCCTTTCACTGAGTATCAACTCATTATTAGACTCGTTTATTCGATTAATCAGTGCGTATATTCGGCGACCCACCTGCACCATAAAGAAACCAGTAATCCACAAGAACTAGCACAAAGGGGGCAAAGAAAAAAAATTAAGAACAAAAATCATAGAAGATGAATATAGTCAAGATGTAACCTAAGGGAGGCCAATAGCAAGACAGTTGATGAAGTGGACAAAGAGGAAGAACCTTTTAGGTGCATTGACAATGACTACTATCAAATCCAGGGTTAAATCTAGTTAAGTTATCTAATTAAAGAAACACCGATGCCTCGCCTTGGAAAATTAATCCATACAGGTGCCTTAGATAACTACAAACATGCACCAGGCTTTGAAATATCATTGTAAAGAGAGTATAATATGGGCTTCTCAAATCACAATTGCCTAATGACATGTTTGCTACAAATATATCAGAACTAAACTAGGCCTTCAATAACGTGTAGCACACAAACACTAAACTTCTCCAACCACGAGTACAGGTGACTTCTTATTTACCAAGCTCCAGGTAATACATAAATGTAAATCCAGAGGCAGAAGATTGTGTATTTTATACAGTTTTATTCCAGGAACAAGTTCTTGTAATTGATGCAAGGTGGCAACAACTATTGAATGATTAAAGAACAAGACCTGACAAAAACAAAAATAATAGAAGTAACTCAGGAACCAAAAATTCCAAAGTATTGCAGCTTACATTTTCTTTCAACTCCTTGAAATTGTTCACTCTATTCAACAACTCAGCCTTTGGCAGGAAAGCCCGCAATCCCTGAAAAAGCAAATTCCAAAAATTTATCATTACTACACATGCAATGCATTTACACACAAATAAAACACAAAAGGTACACAAACCTCAATTCTCGTAAGTAGGCCCCCAGTATTCCATTCTGAAATTTTAACCTCAATAGGTTCATTCAGATCTTTGATCTGCCTGGCGCAAAGTAAAATGTCATCAAGAATCCTCAATTTCAATATCAATTTAAAAAAAAAAAAAAACCGAACCTGATTATTTTATTTTAGAAAGAAGTTGCAAAGAAATGCATGGAAAAGGAACTATTTTATTATTTCACTCGATTACAAAGGCAATCGATGAATTTTCTCTCAGAAAGAAAAAGGCAAACAACAAAAAAGGCATTCCTATTTACGTCCGAAAACTCATTTTGGAAAACTTGTGAGAATTTTAGCAAGAAGCAAGTTCTGCACAAAAACAACAAAGTGAAAAAGAAAAAAGCGAGAAAAGAACCTGCCTCACTCGTTGCCAAGCTATCCGCCGGAAAAGTCGCCTAGTGGAAAGCAGTGGCCTTCCACTCAGCGTCCTTCCAAGAACCTCTGAAAACAACACAGTTCCAGTCTCCACAACAGGCTTCCCTAACCCTGGTGGGCCCCTGCTCATGGCAACATCATCCTTAACAATTCCCATCTTCCCTTTAACCATAAACTCCTTGGCATCCTTCTTCGTATCACACAACAAAAACTCGAACTCTTTGTCATACAAAGGCAGCACCTCCTTTGTTAGCATCGTACCCAACAAATCTGCCCCGATATTCACATCAAGTTTATTCTCATTACCAGAAACCACAACCCCAACCACAAAATCACCAGGTTTTGGGTTATAATAATCCACATTAATCTTCCTAGCCTCCTTATCTTCATTATCCATGTCAATTCTCTCCTCTACAACACCTGAATCACCATCATCCTCACTCACTCCATCCAATGAATCATTAGACTTAAAGAACTTCAAAAAAGGCGCCAAGGCCTCATCTTTACCAGGTTTTTCAGATTCCTTAACAGCTTCTACATCTAAACCATTATTAAAAACCACTGGAGATGGCTTATTTAACAATTCTAGCTCCTCATTCTCTTGAATTCTATCATCCTGTGCCTTTTCAGGCAGTTGGGTACTCGAGAAATCATCAAATACATCATTTTGAGAGCATAATGAAATGTGGGCACTTCTCCAAAGTGGGGGGTTCTTGGCCGAAGTCCCAAAAGTACAGAATGAGTGAAAACACGGGGATTTTGGACATTTGTTTTGATGGACTATGCTACTTTGCGTGATAACTAAGTTGTTGCTATGAGGTGGTAGCGAGGAGCTGAAGATAGTGAGAGACTTACAGGGTTGAAGAAGGGTTTGCATCTTTGATTATCCTGTTCCTTGGCACCTCATGAGCTGACCCCCCCTCTCTCTCTCTCTCCCCTTCAGGTTTTACTGGTTTGTTTTGGTTTTATCCACTTTTTAGTGTCCTGTGTGTTATCATGTTCGGTTCTTCATTGGGCTGAAAGTTGCTGTGAGGCTAAGTTCATGCTCGGTGTTTATGCCTAAGCAGGCTGGGCTTCCCTGACATATGCTACTGGTTGGTCTTAAAAGCCTCATAGAATGAGATATAGACACGTGATTTTAAACCTTTGCCTTGCTAATTTTACACAAAGGTTCTCATAAATCATTTTTCTTTTTCTTGTAATGTCATTGATTAAAATCTCAAAGAGTGAAACCTACTCTCGTAAATACTTCAAATCCAATATTTTAGATTTT
>Ga0325414_1008929_pt1 | contig 10588 bp, 3 predicted proteins | sample PopdelMetagenome_8_FD_206183 | JGI IMG/M metagenome (GOLD analysis project Ga0325414, IMG submission 206183) | Populus deltoides microbial communities from Bellville, Georgia, United States - Leaf-PdKOR-R3 | ecosystem: Host-associated > Plants > Phyllosphere > Phylloplane/Leaf | place: USA...
TACATGTGGTTAATTTAGGATTTGAGATCTTGGGATATATAATTAAGATCATGAAATGTAAATAAATAAGAAAATGGTAATGGTAAAAATTAATTAATAATTACGCACAAGGAAACTTACCAAAGCATCACCGCGGACGCAAGAGATAACCTGACAAAACTCCAGAGATTTTGAAAGGCCTTCCACGAGAAACCATTCCACGCCCGACCACAGGTTCCACTGATAATATACACAAACTGCGAGATGTCTATGATCACCCATGACGCATTCAACACCACAGCTGCACCCACCAGACCCCATTTCAACTTGATCATCAGCAACCAGCTGAAAACCGTATGCAAAATCAAGACCACAACCGAAATCACAGCCATGACCATGATCTTGCTCTGAGATTGCAAGAATTTTGCCATTGGGAAGTTAAACGCGTAGGCGAACAATTGTGGTATCATCCAGATCGAGAACATCCCTGCTGCTTTTGATATGGATGCAGTTTGGCCTATAAGCTTTAAGAGTTGAGCTGAGAAGATGTAAACCAGACTAAGTAACAAGGCTGTGGTATTGAGTATGAGCCATGATCTCTGCATATAAATTCCTAGCATATCAAGCTGTCCAGCTCCGAAAGCTTGCCCACATAATGTTTCAAGAGCACTTCCCATGCCAAGCTGATCACCATTCAACTCTATTTAATTAGTGCATGATCATATATATCCTTATAATTAACTATTAATTAAACTTGCATAGATGTGTTAATTAAATACATACATATAAACATAGTTAAGAGATGGATTTTAAATTTGTTTCTGTACCATGAGACCGAAGGAGAAGCCAGCGATGACTGAGTTCTCGATGGAGACGGCAGCAAGCGCGAGAGTGCCAACATGGCCTGAAAAGACTTGAGTGATAGCGCCAAGGGAATACTGGCATACGGAAGTGAAGATGGCAGGGGCGGCTAGGTACCAGAGCTTTATGAACTCCCTGCAGAATTCTCTAAAAAAATCGCGGACACTATTGATTGGTTGGATGTCATCGGCGTCTGCAACGAAGGAGGAGGCAAATGAATTGTTTGTGATTGATCTGGTAAGTGACAGGAGTTGCTCATCACTTTCGTTTTGGTTCCCTCTTGGAGAGAGAAGTGGCTGCCTGGAATCTGCCATGTTAGCTACTGAGAGAAAGGGAGATTTGCCTTTTCCCAACTTGAGGCGAATGCTTTGTGTATATGCTGCTCTGTGTGTGTGTCTATATATGCATTTAATTAATTAATTAAAAAAAACAAAATAACAAAATGCGGTAAAAATTATAATTTTTACAGGATACAAATATTATTTGGGAATCGATTAGGGGGAAAGTTATCGTTCACATTTATAGTGCAAAGTAAAAATATTCTTTTTCCTTTTAAATCTAATAAAAAATGTTTTTCTGCTAAGGGTTTTTACATTTTTATTTGTTTTGATTTTAATGCTTTTTGAAGTTTAATTTAATTTGTTTTTTTTTTGTAATTTGGTTCTCATTCTTTTGATTAGTGTTTTTTCATCCATTGTATTTATTTTATTTTTTTGATTTTTTCCTTTAGAATTTTAATTCATTTTTTTTTAATTTTGGTCCTCATTTGTTTCATCGCTTTTTTATCCTTTTCTTCATTTATTTTGTTTTAATTTAGTCCCTAATTAGTTTCTTTCAATTATTTTTTGAGCAAGATTTGGTCCTCATTGTTTATTTTTTTTAAAATTTTTATAATTAAGGATTTTGCTTTGTAATTATTTCTGCCTTTTACAGGGTTGTCTCGTTCTTATGATCGGGTTCACTAGTTTCAATGATTTATCTGGTTTGAGTTCGATATTTTTTAAAAATCCTTTTTAGAGTTTTTTTTTATTTTTCTCATTTGACATTGACTTATTAATCTGTTTTCTTTTTCATTCGACATTGAATTATTGGCTATGACCTTTGTGATTTGTTCAACTTTTTTTTTTGTGGGGTTATCCTCGTCTCATATCTCGAGTTGTAGGCTGGTCAGGTTAAGTTTTTTAATTTAGTCCATGTGGTAGAATTTAACAGTTTACAGGTTTAAGATATAGACTCTGATTAACAAAATTGACATGGATACAGGATTTCATGGTTTTTTTGCTTTTTTAAAAGCTTTTTTTTTTTCATCTTTTACCATTTTGTTATTTTGTTATTTGTTTTTATGAGATTTTTATGGTCAATTTTAAAATAATATGGGTCGCCTTGCTTTTAGTTTTTGTGGCTTTGTTAAATTTAGATTTTCTAAATGATTTTTTTTTTTGAATTAATTGATTTTATCATCCAACATTTAATGTTTTAGGTGTTAAGCTCTTGAGTTGAGCCTGGATCAAGAATTTAATGGATTGCAGGTTTAATAATTTAACCCGGGTTTATAAGGTTTGCATCATTTTAATATTTTTTTTCTTTAATAAAAAATAAGGTTGACCCTATTTTGGTTTATTAAATTTATTAATTGCATCCATGGCATTTAATTTGAGGCAATACTTGAAGTAATTATATTTTAATTTTTTTAAAATTAGTATTCTTTGTTTAATTACTATTTTTTTTCTATTTAGTTATCATAGTATCATGTCTTAAGTCATGGGTTCAAACAAGCTCACCAGGTTTGGATCGATCATTTTTTTATTGCTTTTTAATAATTTTTTTATCTCAAGTCAATGATGATTATTTTGGATTTTGTTCTTTCTAAAAAAATATGAATCGTCTTGATATCTTTTTTGCAATAAAAAATGATAGGTCCACAGCGTTGCGTGAGTCGCCTATCAAATAATTACTGTCCTTTTGGTTCTACTTGCATAATATTGACAACTTCACTTCGTTTTGTTGGTGCTTTGTTTTTTAATTTTTTTAATTGATTTTTTTTTTGATTTCATCCTTCTATATTTTTATTCCAGGGATTAACAATTATTTTTTAGCTCTCTTTCTATGGTGTCGAGTCATGAATTTTTTTTCGATCTTTAAAATCTAATAATAGCGCTTGGGCATCAATTTTTTATGTTGTAGAAAAAAATGGGCTCGGCCTATAGCAAAATACAGGTCATCTATCTAGTTATAAACTAAAAGAGAATGGAGTTTTACTCTACCATTCTCACAAAACTGTTTTATTCATTGTAACAGTGTTTTGTTTTTTTAAATTGATGTTTGTTTTTGTAATTTTATTCTTTAATGTTAATTTTTTTTTAATTATCATATTTTTATAATATGGATCACAGGTTTAGCAAGTTAACCTGATTTGACGGGTTAATCTGGTTGACTCAATTTTTTCTTAATTAATATTTTTTTCTTTTATATTTTAATATTGAGTTAATTAGGAATTAGATCTCATGATTTGTAGTTTTTTTTTTACTTTTTATTATGTTATTTCGGCATCATGATTCGAGAATAATGTTTAAAAGGTTAACCTGAGTAAACTCGATTTGTTTTTGGTGTCTTATTTTTAATTGAATTTTTTTCTAATTTAATTATTCAACATTGGGCTGATTGAGAATTGAGCTTCATAATCCATTTTTATTTGCTTTTATAGGGATATCTTGGTCTCATGATCAAAGTCGCTGGTTTTGGCATTTTAATGACAGTTAAGTCGGGTTGTTTATTTTTTCTAAAAGGTCATCATGGTCTCATAACCCGGGTTATGGATCCTTCAACATTAGATTTTTTTTATTGGGTTGTTCCCATCTCATTACCCAAGTTGCAAGTCTGACAAGTTAACCCATTTGACTCAATTTGTTTTTCTTAATTGACTTTGCCCCCAAATTCATCATTTAATATTGTGTTAAATCAAAAATTAAGTTTCATGATTTGTTTTTGTTTGCTTTTTATTAGATTATCTCGGCCTCATGATCCGAAAATAATGCTTAATACGTTAACCCGAGTTGACTTGAATAATTTTTTATGTTATTTTTTTAATTAAAATTTTTACAAATTTCATCATTCAACATTGGGTTCAATAGGAGTGATTGAGAATTGACCTTCATAATTTGTTTTGATTTGCTCTCTATAAAGTTATCTTAATCTGATAATCAAAGTTGCAGATTTGGTAGGTTATATTAGGTCATTTTTTTTCTATGGGTTATCTTAGTCTTATTACCCAGATCACGGGTTTAACAGGTTAACTCAAGTCTCCTTTTTAAGTCTTTTCTTAATTGATTTTTTTTTCAATCTCATCTTTCAACATTGATTTAATTGAGGAACAAGCTTTATAATTTATTTTTATTCGCTTTCTATAGGGTTATTATGATCTTATAACCCTGGTCGTGGATTTGACATGTTAAACTAGGTAAACTCAAGTCAATTCAATATGTTATTATTTTAATATTAAAAAAAATATCATCTTAAAATTTTTTTAGTCAAACTATGTTTTTATGAGTTGTGTGGATTGGTTTTAAACCCACTGGTTCAATCGGGTTATATCATATCAACCTTCATACAATTAATTTTTTTTGCTGAGAAAAAAGTTTAGCAACATCTTAATATTTTTTTATGTTAAAAAATTAACCCAACCTCCAATATAGCATGGTAAATCATCTAGTATAAACCAACACTTGTTATTGTGTAGATAAAATTTATTGCAGAATAAAATATTAACGCCGCCACGTACTTGGGTATTCACATGGTCAGCTGATGGCTGTCAAGGTGGCAGGGTCCTTTATAGGCATTATATGCTTAAATGAGATGTTCAAGGAAGATTTTACTTGACCCATTTAAAACACCAATAATCATTTAGACACTTATTTAATATTCTTCTCACATAGCTCTGGAGCCATTGATTTACTGTAGAGGAAGATTAAATATTTGAAATTGAACGTAATAAAGTGATGAGTTAAAAGAATATTCTATAGTTTGATAGCGGTTATTTTTTATAGTATTTTTTGTTTGGAAAAACATTAAAACAATGGTTTTTTATTTTTTTTAAATTTATTTTTAACATCAGTATATCAAAATAATTTTAAAAAAATAATTTAAAACAAAAAATATATATAAATTTTAACGAAAAGTAACTTGGCTCTATTAAATGGTATTTTTCATCAGAATATACATTAAAAAAATATATATTTATACTATTAATAAACTTTTTCTATTAAAGATGGTGTCGTAAACCAAAAAACTAGTAGAATCTTGATGGTGAAGTGTTATTATATATAGATAAACCATCCATTATTATATCATAAATGGGTTTCTGGTGAGTTTCTCTCTTGACTCACACTTTCTCACCTGTAGTTTGGTGCTTTCACTTTCTGATCCATGCTTTCTTCTTGAATTAACCTTTCTAGCCATGAGTAGACAATACGATTACACCTTTTTTCTGCCACAGCATCGTCACCTTCTACCCTTCCTTTTCTAGTAAGATCGCCTACTCTTCTTCCTTCCCTTCTCTCTGTAGCATCTGTTCTTTCTCTTAATATTGGTTTTTTTTTTTTAACTGTGAGTGTCTTGGTCAGTTTACACGTACATCGACTAATCTTCTGAGATCTTAAAGTTAACGATCATGTAAACCTCTAGTGGCTAGAGTTTGTAACACTCAAACTGGTAATTTTTAAAAAACAAATCTAAAATCTAACCAATTAAGTTACAAATTTAAAATTAAATATTGGTTTTTAATAGATAACAACGCTGCCTCACCCTGTGCCAACTCATAGAATCCCTTGTCAACATCCCATCATCCAACTCCAACTTAGAAGTCGTGTGCAGTTTCTTTTTCTGTTCTTGGTAGATGAAAGACACGTGGCCCCTTCCTCTCAGCCATATCCTGAAAAAGGAAGTTTTTCAATTTATTAGATAATATTAATAAATAATATTTTCAAATCAATTTGGACGTCAATTAAGGTTTTGTATCCTCTTTTAGTAATCTTAATAACACAACCTTTATATTAATTTAAGGGAATAAATCTTATGGCTAAAAGTCAAGAAAGACATGGTGACCACCAGTCACTAACGCTGTGCCCTACGTTTATACGATTGGCAACAAAATATGATGAATATATTTTTTTTTGTTTGTTTTTTTATCAAATCAGAGAGCACCCAAACCAAAAAAAAAAAAAACAAAGAAAGGAAGAGGACAAAGCTAGGGAGAAACCCATTTTGATGACACCATTAATGCAATAAGAAGGAGGAGGAGGTGAAGGTATATCTTTAGTGAGAATATGGACCACATGGACCACCTAGGTTTAACAACAGCTTCATATACAATCGCCTAAACTCGGTTATCTTGGATCTAAGCTCGGTCATCTCATTACCATGTTGAGTCGTCTGAGCTTTAATTTATTCTTGTATAATTGCTTGGACGACCAGAGATTAGGAGCTCGAACCCAATTGCGAGAAACCAACTATCAATACCGCAAACCCGATTTCTATTAGGTCCAACAGACGATGGGGCCCTTCCCTTCATTTCTCTCTCTCAGGTCTTGTTTTTCGTGCCAGGCCTCAAACAATTTAGTTTTGTCCTCCATTTTGCATTTGTTTTGGGTTAGTTCCTCATTCTTTTGATTTTTATTTCTTTGCTTTTAATGCTTCTTGAAGTTTAATTTAATTTGTTTTTTGTTTAGAATCTGGTTCTTATTCTTTTGATTGTTGTTTTTCATCCTTTGTATTTATTTTATTTTTTTGATTTTTTCCTTTAGAATTTTAATTCACTTTTTTTTTCAAATTTTGGTCCTCATTTTTTTCATCTCTTTTTCTATCCTTTTCTTCATTTATTTTGTTTTCAATTTAGTCCCTAATTAGTTTCTTTCAATTATTTTATAATTGAGGATTTTGCTTTGTGATTATTTCTGCCTTTTACAGGGTTGTCGCATTCTTATGACTTGGTTCACCAGTTTTAATGATTTACCTTATTTGAGTTTGATATTTTTTTAAAATCATTTTTAGAATTTTTTATTTATTTTTATCATTTGACATTGAATTATTAAAATATGAGTTTTGTGAATTTTCAGCTTTTCTTTTTGTGGGGTTATTCTTATCTCATATCTCGGACTGCAGGTTGGTCGGGTTAAGTTTCTTAGTTTAGTTCAGGTGTAGAATTTAACAGTTTACAAGTTCAAAAGATTGACTCCAATTAACAAAGTTGACACGGACACAGGTTTTTATAGTTTTTTAGCTTTTAATTTCATCTTTTACCATTTAGTTATTTTTTTATTAGCTTTCTAAAAAATTTTTGTGGTTAATTTTAAAATAACATAGGTCGCCTTGCTTTTAGTTTTTTTGGCTTTGTTAAATTTAGATTTTCTAAAGGAATTTTATTTTATTTTTGAATTGAATTAATTGATTTTATCATCCAATATTTTAATTTTTTAGGTGTTAAGCTCTTGGGTTGAGCCTGGGTCAAGAATTTAATGGATTACAGATTTGATAGTTTAACCCGAGTTTACAAGGTTTGCATCATTTTGATATTTTTTTTCTCCAATTAAAAATATGGTTGGCTCTATTTTGGTTGTTTATTAAATTTATTGATTGCATCTCTGGCATTTAATTTGAGGCAATACATGAAAGAATTTAGTTTTTTTAATTTTCTTTTTTGAAATTAGTATTCTTTGTTTATTTACCTTTTTTTTCTATTTAGTTATTCCAGTATCATGTCTCGAGTCAAAAATTCAGCAGTTTCACCAGGTTTGGCTCGACCATTTTTTTATTGCTTTTTAATACTTTTGGATCTCGAGTCAATGATCATAATCTTGGATTTTGTTCTTTTTAAAAAACATGAATCGTCTCAATATCTTTTTTGCGATAAAAAAATGATAGGTCCCCAGCATTGCGCGAGCCGCCTATCAAATAATTATCGTCCACTTGGTTCTGCTTGCGGGTTTTGACAACCTCACTTCGTTTTGCTGGTGCTTTGTTTTTTAATATTTTTTTATTAATCTTTTTTTTCTGATTTCATCCTTTTATATTTTTATTCTAGGGGATTAACGATCATTATTTTTTTTAGCTTTCTTTCTATGGAGTTGAGTCATGGATTTTTTTTCGATCTTTAAAATCTAATATTAGCACTTGGACATACTTGGACATTATTTTTTTACATTGTTGAAAAAAATCAGCTTGGCCTGCAGCAAAATGCCGGTCATCTAATCTAATTATAAACTAAAAGAGAATGTAGTTTTACTCTAACATTCTCACAAAACTGTTTATTCATTGTAAGAGTGTTATGTTTTCTGTTTGTTTTTTGAATTGAAGTTTTTTCGGTAATTTTATTTTTTAATATTAAATTTATTTTCTAAGTTATCATATTTTTATAATATGGATCATAGGTTTAGTAGGTTAACCTGATTTGATGGGTTAACCTAGTTAACTTATTTTTTTCTTAATTAATTTTTTTTCTTTTATCCTTTAATATTCGGTTAATTAGGAATTAGATTTCATGATTTGTATTTTTTTAACTTTTTATTATGTTATTTTGGCCTCATGATTCAGGAATAAAACTTAAAACGTTAATCTTAGTAGACTCAAGTAATTTTTTCTGTCTTATTTTTAATTGGATTTTTTTCTAATTTAATTTTTCAACATTTAGCTAGTTAAGAATTAAACTTCATAATCTATTTTTATTTGCTTTCATGAGGATATCTTGGTCTGATGATCAAGGTTGTCGGTTTTGGCATTTTAATGATAGTTAAGTCGGGTTGTTTTTTTTTTTAATTTTTTCTAAAAGGTCATCACGGTCTCATGATCCGGGTCATAGGTCCTTCAACATTGGATTTTTTTTTATTGGGTTGTTCCCTTCTTATGACCCGAGCCGCATGTTTGACAAGTTAATCCAATTGACTCAATTTGTTTTCTTAATTGACTTTTTCCCCAAATTCATCATTTAATATTGTGTTAGATTGGGAATTATCTTTCATGATTTGTTTTGGTTTACTTTTTACTAGGTTATCTCGGCCTCATGATCCGAGAATAATGCTTAATAAGTTAACTCGAGTTGACTTAGATAATTTTTTATGTCTTTTTTTTAATTAAAATCTTTACAAATTTCACCATTCAACATTGGGTTCAATAGAGGTGATTGAAAATTGAGTTTTATAATTTATTTTGATTTGCTCTTTATAGAGTTATCTTAGTCTCATGACCAAAGTCGTGGATTTGGTAGGTTAAATTAGGTCGTTTTTTCCTATGAGCTAGGTTATCTCGGTCAGATGACCCGGATCATGGGTTTAGCGGATTGACTAAAGTCATTTTCTATATATTTTTAATTGATTTCTTTTTTCATCAATTTATTTTTCATAAGATTATCTCAGTCCTATGATTTAGATCGCGAGTTTAATAGGTTAACTCAGCTTTTTTTTTTTAAGTTTCTTTTTAATTAATTTTTTTAATCTCATTTTTCAACATTGATTTAATTAAGGATCAGAATTCATAATTTATTTTGATTTATTTTTTATAGAGTTATTATAAGCAACACTTGTTACTGTGTAGATAAAATTTATTGCAGAATAAAATATTAACGTCACCACTTGGGTATTCACATGGTCAGCTGATGGCTATCAAGGTTTATTGAAGGCTAGGTGGCAGGGTCATTTATAGGCATTATTTAATGCATCTTCAACGAACCTAAAACAAAAGCCAAACAAAAAGAAAATATTATTCCTACATAGCTCTAGAGCCCTAGGTTTACTGTAGAGGAAGATTAAATATTAGAACTTTAACATGATAAAGTGATGAGTTAAAGCATATCTATTAGTATAATAAGGGTCTGTTTGTTTGCAGGAAAGTTGTTTTTTTTTGGAAAGTGAATTCCGGGGAAAGTGAATTTCTGGAATGTATTTTCCGATGTTTGGCAGTGTTATGGAAAATGAACTGGATAACACTTTCCAGTGTTTGTTTATGTTATGAAAAATGAACTGAAAAATAATTTATTAATGAATTTATTTTTTTTTCAAGTTTATCTAATATATATAAAATATTTAATCACTTACAATAAAAAAAATGAAATCTAAAAAGTATAATGATGAATTTTTTTTATTACATCCTATATTTATACATAGCTTATTTTATAAAATATTTTGATGGGTATTTTGGATAAATATTTTTTTTTTTACGGGTAAAGGCAATTATCCCTTTAATATCCCTTTAATATATATCAAATAAACATCAAGAAATAAATATAAATACCTAACATCAAACATAGTCATGCATAAATATTAAGTTTCGATGTCATATACATACATATTAGTTCAAATTACAAACATAAACATGCTAGACCGAATTAAACAAGTAAACATTCTCATCAAATAACAAACTTGTCAATACATACATATTCAGTAATGCCTTCTAATTAATTATACCCGACTTATAACCAAATAAGGAACCACTGATTCTACCCAAACCAATCTACTGTACAGCATCATCTACCATTCAGTATACTCGGCTTATAACCACTAATAAGGAACTACTGCCTATTGCTATTTTCTACTCAAACCAATCTACTCTGCAGCATCATCAACATCAACGGGCCTCTTCACAGTCAAGATTTCTACCGAAATCAATTCCCCCTTTCATCATCAACGCAGCATCATCAATGCATCATCATCAACACACACACATCACACCAACAAAGCACGGGAAATGCACAAAACACAGGAAA
>Ga0325414_1008930_pt1 | contig 10588 bp, 9 predicted proteins | sample PopdelMetagenome_8_FD_206183 | JGI IMG/M metagenome (GOLD analysis project Ga0325414, IMG submission 206183) | Populus deltoides microbial communities from Bellville, Georgia, United States - Leaf-PdKOR-R3 | ecosystem: Host-associated > Plants > Phyllosphere > Phylloplane/Leaf | place: USA...
TGGAAGGCTTCTGGGTCGCGGAAACAGTGGTGGCGTGTTGTTCCACGCGCCACCGCCACTGGTGGCGCGTGGGTTCACACGCCGCTGCCAATGAAGGTGACAGAACCGGTGGATCGGGAACATCTTCCTCTTCTCTGTCTCCCTACGCCGGCGGTGACCTGCAAAACAAACGAAAACACAACAGGCAGTTGATTCTAATTTTCTTTTCTCCTTCTCGGATCTAGTTCTTTCTCTGCAGCTCCTTTTTTTCTTTTTGTTTCCCCTTCTTCTCTGTTTTCAAGCCGCCGACTCTGAGGTCAAGGCATCTGTGGCTTGTAGTTGGCGGGTCCTGTGGGTTCGGCCGTGCTAGGACTGCTGCTGGAGGCCGGTTGAAAGAGATGGAGGAGTGGGGGCTGCTGCTGTTGTCGTCTGTTCGGCTGGCTTCATTGTGGAGAAGAGCTGCTGTTGGCCTCGGTTGTGAGGCAGATCGGAGGAACAGAGGGAGTTGTGGCCGATTTAGGCGAAGACGTCCGTGGAGGGGAATGGTCTGTGTGCAGCCGAGAGATGAAAGTGGCTGGCGGCTGTGGTGAAGGTTGGGCCGGTTGTGGAAGAAGGAGATGAGAGGCTATGGTTCTGTTTCTGTGTGGGGGAGGGGGGCTTGGCAGGTCTGTGTTGATGAATGGAGATGGGACCGTGTATGGGGCTGCTGGAGATGATGGGAGAAGATGAGAAGAAATGGGGGAATAGTGATGGCTAGCTTGGCAAAGGGAGAGGGTGAGCAAGAAGGTTTGTCCGACTCAAGGAAGAAGAAACTGAATCCGGGGGTGGGGGGGCGCCGCTTCTCTTGGCTTGGAGAAAAAAAATTAGGTTTTGTCTTAGTGTTTTGCCTTCTTTTTCTATTTTAAAATTGCTCCCCTCCGTGTGTGTTGTATAAACTAGTATTTATAAGTAAAAATATTGCTAGGTTTTTAAACTTGATCTCTCAATTTTTTTTTTATAAATCTTATTTTTTTAGATTTTTCTTATCAACATCGACTTGAATGAGGAAAATCGGTGATTTTAAAAATAACGCGTTAAAAGTAGAACGCGTTCCAAAAACCTTTAAAAATTTAAATTCTTTTGAGATGATGCTAAAAATGCTAAAAACGATGCAAATATATATATAAAAAGGTATTTTTTTTTGGATTTTCGTTGTTTTTCACTATTTTTAAATTTTTTTGAAAATTTATCAAAACATGGATCAAAATTGGGTAGCAACACCTATGATAAGAAACATTTGCAAATTTATTTTCTTGGAGAGGAAATCTATTGCTTTTATGGATGTAAGTTTAAGACAAAATAATAAAACAAAAGCTTTTCTAAAGCCAAGTTTACCTTATTTTTCCTTGTATAATTTGCAAATTCACCTTGTTCTGTGCATCCAACAGGAAACGACCATGGCAAGGGCTCTGAATATAAGAACAAAAGACAATGGCAAGGTGCCTGTTTCTTGCCAGGCATGGCTATATCTGTAAAGTGTTGCTCAACCATGGAACCATAGATAATTGACCAAAATGGAATTTCAGATCAGACAAGCATCCAAAGCAGTAATCCAAAGCAATAATTGAATAATTTGTTGAATTGTAATTGTTATTGTTGTAATTGAATATGTTGGAGAAAAATTAATTATTTTATCTCAATTTTACTCTATTATTGCATGATTTATGTTTAATTATTTCCATTAATTTTAATTGTTAGTCTAGAGTTTTGTTTTTGAATTTTTTGAATATATTTTATTGTTTGTATTGCCATAATAATTGAATAATTTGTTGAATTTTAATTGTTATTGTTGAATTTACCTTGTAATTAGTAATTGAATATGTTGGAATAAATTTAATTACCTTGTATAGATGTTATATTATATACAAGATTAGTATAAATGGGGTCAATTGGTTGTGGCTATTGTCAATATTTGCAAGTTTGAAAAGTTCGGGTAGTCTCCAGCATAGGAGAGGGGTTACCGAATTTCTTTTAACATTCGAATTTAATTATATAATTATTCGTATAAAATTGTGTAGATGCATAAAATGAAATCCACAGCTCGTCGCTCACATATGGTCGCAGCTAGTTCTTCTAGCAGCGAGGATGACATATCCTTGGGTGCCTATCAAGAAGAGGCATCTGCACCGTCACCCGATGCTGGCTCTTCTAGCGTGGTTTCACAGCGCAGATGCGGCGTGCCTTCGCATCGGAATCAATTCACTCTCAAGTACAAGGCACAGTGGAAGGACGACCTTTTAATGTAAGTTCGTTTCGGTTTTAGTTTTTTTTTTAATTATAACATAATTTATGAACAACTAATCATTATTTCATTAATTTAATTTATTTTCAGGTACACAAACATTGAGGCCGCACGAGTAATATCATCGGTGTTTAAATCATCTGTGAAGATTCCATTATTTCAATGGAGTCAAGTATCCAGACATCCTAAATGGATACCTCACATCGATGCATGGTTTGACAGATTTGAGGTTGGTGTTAATTTCTAATTTCTAGCTTATTTCTAATAAATTATTAATATAATTGTATATAATTATTATTTTTATTTAAAATTAATTATTTATACACATAACAAATTCGACTGGGACAGTGCGCATGACACTGTTGTGAGGAAAGTGTAGGAAAATCACGAGGCAATAAGGTAACATCGAAAACAATACAATATTTTTTTAGAAAAAAATTTATGTTTGAAAATCTAATTTCTTGCTATGGAAGTAGGTTGCGTGATTTTTGGTATGAAGCACAAAAAAAGACAAAAAAAACACGAGAGATAACAGTCTCCAAGTCTGGAACGACATGGCGGTTTGGAGGGATTTCAAATAGCTATACATCCCGGCAGATATATGGCCGCAATATCTTGAGCACGTGATGTCTGAGCGGTTCACACGCCGCTCACAGTCTGGTGCTGGCAACCAAAACTGGCCAATTCATGGCTTGGTGACAACGCACACCGACGGCTCCGTTCCATTTGCTGCACATGCAAAATGGATGGTAAGATTAATTTAAATGAAATATATCATTAAATAATTTTTTGTTACTTAATTTGTTTTCTTAATTACAGGTTACGTCTCTTGGACGTGAGCTAAGTCCAATGGAGCTGTTTGTAGAGATGCATGTGCGGAGTCAAAACCACCAAAAGGGGGTGCAATAGTTCGTTAACAACTGCGCTCAACACTTTGTGGTATGTTTGTTCAACCATTTTATTTTGTAAGTTATTATTTTTATTAAATTGAATATGATGATTTCTTTTTTCATTTTCAGGAGACCAATAATAGCTAGTTGAGGGAGAGATATAGGGACGATCTTTTGACCCATCCGGATTTCAATCCGGATTTATGGATGGAGGTAGGATCATCCGATGGACCCGATAAAAATTGGGTGTACGGACTCTCCAACACTATGGCCGAGAACTTGCAGGCAGCCCGTTGTGTCTCAATCGTTGGGAACTCCCAATCAATATCGAGCACCCAATCTAAGGAGTTCGTGGCCTTGCAGCATTACACGACTCATCTCACCAAGAAATACGAGCAACTCTCGGTGAATTATGAACAACTTTACCAAATGGTCATGAACATGACATCACAGAGTGCTGATACACGTGCGCCTCTTTTTTAGCCATATAGTCTTGGGAACAACCAGCCTCCTCCTCCTCCTCCTCCTCCTCCTCCTCCTCCTCCTCCTCCTCCAGCTCCGCCATTGTGCTAATTTAATATTTTTTTGGAAACACATTCAATTTGTAATGAATATTATTTAACTCTTTTTTTTATGTTTAATAAAATTTTATTTGCATAATTGGTTTTTTTACTATTAATTTATATAATTTTATATTATTTATTCTAAATAATTTTTTAAAAATCCCCAGCGACGGATTTACAGGATATAGTCCGTTGGCATTTTACAGAGAGTTGAAAAATATTTACTAGAAATGCCACAATCACTGACGTCTTCACGGACGGATAGAGTCCGTCGACATTTTACCGAGAAATGAAAAATATTTACTGGAAATGCCACAATCACCGACGTCTTCACCGACGGAAAGAGTCCGTCAGCATTTTACCGAGAGCTCAAAGATATTTACTGGATATGCCACTATCACCGACGGAATACATCCGTCGGTATATTTCTAGTGAGATTTTTTTTTTGCGTACATTTTCCGTCTGTAAAACCATCGGCAATATTTTTTTTTACTGACAGAGTTGGTGACGGAATGTGGGATTACCAATGAAAGGAATGCCGACGGACTCTATCTGTTGGTGATTTCGTCGGTAAAAAATTTACCGATGAATTCGGTTCGTCGGTAAAACTGTAAAATCTTGTAGTGTTCTAACTAGATTTTGTGTAGATCAAGGTTGTATTCTCTAATATATTTTTTTTATTGTGCTCTTGATTTGTTAATCTGTCTCTTTAACCATATTCTCTAATCGTCGTTGTTTCTATTTTTTCAACTTATTACAACAAATTAATTCAGGTACTTTTTGCAAATTACTTCATGTACATCATGCTATTTTATTTCTCTAGTTTTTCGATTTTTGGTTTTTCCATTTCATTTGTATTCGTTTTCACTGATCATCCATTTCTTTTATTTTTTTTAGGGTAAAATATTACGTTTTTCTTTCTAAAAAAAAATAATAGTAAACAAACCATAAATTAAACAATGATGGTGCAGAAGAATTGTATTATTATTAAACGAAACACAATCAATAATCGAATGAAAAAATGATACAACAGTAAAATAATCAAATTAAATTCTAAGGCTATGTTTGTTTCCCGGAAAATAGTTTCTGGAAAACCACTTTCCAAACTTTCTTGTGTTTGTTTGCCATTAGAAAAGTTGGTCAACGAAAAATACTTTCCAGTCAAAGAAAAATTTGGCTTGGTTTCTAGGAAAGTGTTTTCCTAGAAAATTTAGGCGGAAAACACTTTCTTGAAGTTGTGAAAAAATTAGAAATGTCATATTATTTGCTGATTATATCAAATTTATTTGGTCCTCAAACTTTTGATTGCTATATATATTTTGTTTTGAATATTTATTTTTCAATTTCATCTCTTAAAATTTAATTTTTATATTAACTTTGGTTCTCATTTTTATAATTGTTATTTGTTTTTCTCTTATCATTTTTTTTATAGAAATTTTTTATCTATCAAATTTGATCCTTATTATTTTGATTATTACTTATTTTATTTGAAATAATTTATGAAATGTTAATTATTATTATTTTAATTTCTTCAACTTTTTTTTTAAAGATTTGATCTCTATTATTTTGATTATTATTTATTTTATTTGAGATAATTTATAAAATTATATTTTTTTTTCAATTTCATTCTCGTTCAACTTTTTAATTTGTAAGATTTGTTCCTTATTATTTTAATAAACTTGAAAAAAATAAAACATTAATAAGTTATTTTCCAGCTCATTTTCCATGACATAACCAAACACTGAAAAGTGTTTTCCAACTTATTTTTCATTACATTACCAAACATTAGAAAATAATTTATTTTCCTGGAATTCATTTTCCAAAAGAAAACTACTTTCCAGCAAACAAAGAGGGCCTAAAACCATAATTAAACAAAACCAAGGAAAACTAGAACCATGAATTTTTATTCTTAACCACAGCCTCGAATGAATGAAGTGGTGACCAACTTCTGTCGAATTAATATTGCTGAGAGCTCTATCTTTCAGCCGTGAAAGCCCAATTTCCAGATGCTAACAACTTTGACTTCAGATCCTGGCGAAGGCATTCAGGCATTTCTTGGCCTTTTAGCATCCCGAACCAAACTATGTTCAATTTTCGACGTTTTATTAGAAGTAATCAGAGGACTGTGGGAGTCTCTTCTAAGAAACTGCTTGAACCACTTGACTGATTGTTTAGGATATCGTTTCAAATCATTTTTGTAATCAACATGGTAGAGGCCGAACCTCACAGCATAACCACTTCCCCATTCGAAATTGTCCATTAAAGACCAAGCAAAAAATCCTTTAACATCAACACCATGCTCACTGCAATAAATAAATATTGAATCCCAGTTAGATGGATATGGTAACTTAATAATATAATTGTTGCTGTAGATTACAAAACTTATTATCAATGATCATTAGTTGATAAATGAAAAAAATTAACTCACTTGATGGATCTCAAAACATTCTTAAGGTGGTCTTTGTAAGATTTTTCTCTTATGGGATCATTAAGAGCTTCATTTAGTGATGAAGCATTGTTATTTACGTCATCAACCCCTGAAAAAAAATCAGTAAAATAAAGCATTAAGAACATACTTAGTGTTAGAGAAGTACTAAGAAACTTCATTAATGTACCATAATGTGTGATCGTTCATTTCAACCATACCATTCTCAGTAATGTAAATCGTTGGGCTCCCGTATAGATCTTTGGTGTAATTCAAAAGACTGCTGATGCCTTCGGGATAAATATAAAGCCATTTTACACCAGCCTGTGGACCTATTGGGATTCCATTTCTCTCTCCTGCAAAATTAAGAAATAACAAAGTAAATTAATGAATTAATAATTGATAAAACATCATCTAATTGATGTTATGTAATTGAATAAAAAGAAGAAGATGAATAATAAAGAAAAGATATCAATCATTAGTTACCTGTCCAATTAGCACGAGCATCTGACATGAATCCAACACTCTGATAATTTGCATCGATATTTTGAGCATAATATGTTGTGTAGTAATTAATTCCAATAAAATCATACGATCCCTTCAACATCTTAGATTCCTCGGCAGTGAACTTGGGCAATCTTCCACCAACAAAATCATGCATGTTACGTGGATAGTCACCATTAGTTAAAGGATCCATGAACCTGCCACCATGAAGAAAAACACTGATTACCTTCTGTTTGTACATACATATCAGGTCTTCTCTAGCTGAATTAAGAATCCAGAAAGTACTTTTGAATTTGATATATATAAAAAAATACTAACCAACCAAGCATGAAGTCGAGGCTTCTTTTGGTTGCGTTTTGATCATCTTCACTGTCTGAGTAAGGTTCAAACCAATGAGAAACAAGTGTTATCCCAATCTGTCCACCTTGACATGACTGATATTTTTCCTTGTATAGTTTCACTGCCGCAGCATGAGCAAGCAACAAATGATGGCTAACCGTATACACTTCGGTGGCACCAGTGTTTAAGGATCGGTGTGGATCATTTACAACGACAGAAATTCTACCCGGTGCCATCGTGCCCATGTCATAACCTTGAACACTGAACATCCATGGCTCGTTCAAAGTAATCCACTTCTTCACTCGGTCTCCAAAATTTTGGAAACAAAGGTCGACAAAGTCTCGGAAATCATTTCTGGAAATCAATGTTTTATGTGAGAAAATTTATAGGAATGTTTTAAATTTTAGAGAAGCATAGGTCCACAAAGTCTCCGAAATGACAGGTTAGATTATAATGTTTCGAAGCTACAACAAGTTTGGATATTTGAAGCATAATTAACGAAAGGTTGCTACTTACACAATGCTAGGACTTAAGAAACCACCATATTTATCTTCCAAAGCTTGCGGAGTATCCCAGTGAAAGAGAGTAACGTAAGGCTGCAAACCTGTATATTACAAAACATCATATAATCAGATGGAGCGCACAAGATAAACCTTTTGTTGTATAAGAATTTTTGCATCAATTTTTTGGCAAAATATTATGATTAATTGAAGGGAAGGGAAAGGTTATAACCATTCTTAAGGAGGTCATCAATGAAATCGTTATAAAATTTGATGCCTTCTTCGTTTACTCCAGCACTTAACCTGCCATCTGCATTTTCCAAAAAAAAAATCCAACGGAAAGCTATATATCAAATGGAAATTCACTCAGTGAAAACAGATGTCAAAGTCAAATCCTGCTAGTGTCATTACTATTATTACTATTTTAAGAACAAATTTCACAAAATATAAAAACTTACGTGGTAATACTCTAGACCAAGAAATGGAGAATCTGAAAGCATCCATTCCCATTTCTTTCATTCTTTGCACATCTTCCTGTAACATTTATCAATTTTTTTTAAGAACAATTACACTTACATACATCATATAGTTAACAACAACGAAAATATGATGAAGAACTCCCATACCTTATAGCGATGATAGAAATCAACAGCGACATTTCCGTTGCTATGATCTTTTATTCTCCCTGCAAACGTTGAGAATAATATTATTTAATTTTAAAGTTAACAATGAGCGAGATTGGTACCTGTATGTTCCTCAGTAAAATTCTATTCAACTTATAGCGAGGGAAGTACATACAAATTTTAATGAGAGAGATTGGTACCTGTATGTTCCTCAGTAAAAGTGTCCCATATAGCTGGTCCTCTACCATGTTTGTTTGTTTCACCTTCATACTGCATTGAAATAAAATAATAACGAAAAATTAATTAACATAACAAAATTGTTTGAATGTATTATTTTGTCCCCTCCTAATTACCGCACTAGATCAAGCAGCAAAATTTAGAGTCTGCATGTACCTGGTAAGCTGATGAGGATGTTCCGAAAACAAAATCATCTGGGAAAGAATAACGGCTGAAGTCATCAATGCTTCTCATTGCAGTCTTAGTATTGAATTAAGCTGGCAATTAGATAAATAAGGCTTGGGCTTAGTGTGTGAGGTTTGTTTGGGTACAAAAGAATGTAACGAAGTCTGTAAATGAGGCAGAGATTCTGTGCTTTTCCTTTTCCTCGATAGGAGAGATGGTGAGTTACAGAGCTATAGAATGTATGAAGATGTAGAGATTTGATGCAAGATGGCATGGATGGAACGACCATTTTATAGGGCGTGTACAAGTAGCATTTTCTTGACTTTTCTTTCTTTCTTTCTTTTTAGTTTAAATTAAGGATTAATTTCTTTGACTTTGACAAAGTTATCTCATGATGCTCATCTTTTTCTCCTTTTTTTTATTCGTTGAGAACGCATTATTTCGAGTGTGTTTGGTATTACGGTAGCTGTTGTGGTTATGGTTTGAAAAAAATTGTTTTATAAAAAATATTTTTAGTTGAGGTTAGTTTGAAAAAATAGATATTTGGTTAAAACTGTGGTTGAAATTGAGATCGAACAAAAAGTAGTTTAATGTGTTTGGTTAATAATGCTTTTCAAATTGAGATTATAAAATAATTTTAAATATATATATATATATATATTAATATTAATAGTTTTTAATTTAAATATTATATATTTAACTACTGCTATTACATTATGAAATAAATAATACTTAATATAAAATATTTTTTATTGTTCTATTAAACTATCTAAAATTCCATCATGTATAAAATACATCCGACAAGGACTACAGTTGCATTGGTTTCGTAAGTACGCAACAACATCAGGTAAAATATTATCAGAAATAAAATTGGGATTGCGATCAAATTCTACAAATATTACATCATCAAGCGATCTCCTTCTAATTTAAATAGTGTTATTGAATAATGTGATACACTAGTTTTTCAAATAAAACACAATTAAAAATATTTTTTTTTTACTGGATCGAACCTGGTTCAATATATTTTTATAGCTTTGAACCGGGTCCGATCTCCACTGTTCACATGAACAGTGGAGAGTGAATTAAATTCATTCTCCACTGTTCTCTTAAGTGAACAGTGAAGAGTTCACTCCACAGAAGAAGAACGCAGGCAAGAGCAGGAAAAGAACGCAGGAGAAGTAGATAAAACTTACTTCTCATAAACTGAGTTTCGACCTCAGTTTTTAGAGGAGACCCATGTGAAAAAAAATATGGTTTACAATAACCAAACATTGATTTTTAATATAGTTGCCGCATTACCAAACGGGTTCATAATTTCTAAGAAGTTTCAAATCAGTTGCCCTCAAGAAGTTTCAAATAGTCAAAATAAGTTTTCGGGTCACAACCGTGTCATGCACGACCCACTTAATGGGAATCATGGCACATAATCACTCGATCAACATATATATATATATATATATATATATAAAATTCTTACATACTCTCTCTCTCTCTCTCTCTCTCTCTCTATATATATATATATATATATATATATATATATATATATATATAGAGAGAGAGAGAGAGAGAGAGAGAGAGAGAGAGTATGTAAGAATATATATTCTTACATACTCTAATAAAAATTAAACAATTTCGTTACATGCGTGCGTTCCTCGTTTGCCAATTACCACACTAGCTATGGATAAACCGTGCATGTATACAAAATCAAGCTGCCTCTGCAGGGTCCCATAACAATAGACTCTTTGTTTTCACCCATCCACTTGGTGGTGGCTTTCTAAAATCTTTCCTTTTCCACGAAAACAATAGATTAGTTCCCAAATAGAAATCATATTCAAAAAATTTCTAACTATATTAGTCTATTTATGATTGTAAAAAATTCTTGGTATTCTAGCAGCAATCGTTTGCCCCAATTACCACTAGCTATGGATAAACCGTGCATGTATACAAAATCAAGCTGCCTCTGCAGGGTCCCATAACAATATACTCTTTGTTTTCACCCATCCACTTGGTGGTGGCTTTCTAAAATCTTTCCTTTTCCACGAAAACAATAGATTAGTTCCCAAATAGAAATCATATTCAAAA
>Ga0325414_1008933_pt1 | contig 10588 bp, 7 predicted proteins | sample PopdelMetagenome_8_FD_206183 | JGI IMG/M metagenome (GOLD analysis project Ga0325414, IMG submission 206183) | Populus deltoides microbial communities from Bellville, Georgia, United States - Leaf-PdKOR-R3 | ecosystem: Host-associated > Plants > Phyllosphere > Phylloplane/Leaf | place: USA...
TTTAATATTTGAACTAAAAAAATTAAAAAAAGTTTGCTTTTTTAATCATTAAGCAAACTTCTTTGATTTTTTTTATTCCTCTTTATACAATATTTCAAACTTTTTTATGCATGGCCTTGACTAGTGGTGGAGGCAGGGAGGCCCCTGCAAGGAAAATTTTCTCCAGCCCCTCCCTTAAAACAAAGTCTCAGAAAGAAAATCCTCCCCTGTAACATTATTTAATTTAGCCCCCTTGATTTTTTTTTCTTGCTCCGCCCCTGGCCTTGACATTAATCACTTTGCTTATAAGGATATAATATGTTATGCAATTGTTATGCATTTGAGCCAAAACCTTATAACACAACTATTAATGCTTATATGTTATTGATGGTGCAATAAAAAAAAAACCTTTTGTTGTCGATTGGGTCCCAAACGAATAAGACATGCCCCTTAATACGTGTCTTATGTATTTAGCTTTTTTTTATTTGACCATGTAAAATATGCAATCCTCATAAATAATGAATAAAACTCAACCCAGATTATTATGAAAATCTAATGGTTATTGAAAAAAACAAAAATAATTCAATGGCTAAAAGAATAAATGACAGGGCATATAAAACAAGGAACGAGAGAAAAGATAAAATAAAATAAAATAAAGAAAGAATATGATATTGAGGTCACACTCGAGCTTTGATAACAACACCCCTAATACCATAAAAAAAAAATCTTTACAAGATCAATTTTTAGATACCTTAGAAGGCCACCATTGAATGCTAGAGTGGTTAACACAAGAAACCCAAAGGTGACGAGTGACTCACTCGCTGGCCATTTAAGCTTAGCCCAAACAGTTAGAAACACGCCATTTTAGGTCCTATCTCGATCTTGACTTACCTTGGTTTATCTAATCTAGCCACGACACATATCGCTATGTATTTTTTAAGTTTTCAGGAGTCAAAAACACAAACTTTCTATGTTCATTTTTTTTCTATGCACGCATTACTTTTTCTATGTAGTGGAAGCTCACTTTTCTAGCCAATGATTATTTTCATAGTATTGTAACTAGCTAGCATCTTCGTAAATGGCATGCATAGCATAACAACCCTTGATTTTCTAGGAAAATATTGTCACCAACATCTCCACCATTAACAAGTATAACTTATCATCTGATTACCTAATTTTCTAAAAAAAATTATCCTCATGCATGAAGATAAGTTCAAGAACTAAGTGTATAGATATCCAGTCATAGGCAAGATACGAAAGTACTCGGCTCTATATATAAACTTCATACATAGACTTTAAGAGACAAAAATAGTTTCACACGAGGATTTTTTTTCCTCACTCCCTACCATTTTATTTTATTTTCTTTTTCTACACTTACTAGCTTATGCATTATAGTGTTTCTTGTACCCACAAAAGATTTGTTTTTTAAGAACAACTCAAGCCAAAGATAAAAACATACATTCAAGACCAACTATCAACCCAAGTTGCAGTCATGAAGCCTATATCCAAAAGCTAGTTCATTCTTTTTCACTCATCACCCAAAGTTCTTTCAATGACTAATAAAACTTTAGGACAAGAAAGAATAATTTATCTCTTTACCACAAAAACTATAGCTCTTCTAGATCTTCCATAGTTCAAGTAAATCTATGCTCTAATTCTTTTATATTCTCGTTAAGTGATGGAAAAGAGTTCAGTAATATTCTTTTTAGCTGGAATACTAGTGTTGAAATGAGAAATAAGTTGAACACATAGATCTTAAAGGTTAATAATCCAGATTTTTTTTTGTCTTTCTTATTCAAGTATTTCTTGTTGATGGACTAAAAGAATGTGAAGTTGTTCTCACAAATCTAAAACAACATAGTTGAACTCATTGCCACTAAAGCTCTAATTAGTAAAGTTTATAATTGCTTTTGATATGGACACCTATATACTCTCCTTAAAAAAACTCACCTCAATAAAAAAGATACAATGTAAAACCATATTCGAGTAGAAGAAGCAAGTGTCATCAGATAAGGACACACTTGTTTTCAAATATCAGAATCTTTACATTACCATTAGTCTCTTACTGGGACATCTAAAAGGAGCATCAAATGGTCTATTCGGGATTATCTAACATTCCCTGAGCTCCCAACCTTTTTTCTTACCACCAATGTTATGAAAAACGTGTTTTGACTTGTAAAATCATATGATTTTACGAGTCAAAACATATAAAACGTGTAAAATCAGGTTAAAAACTCGAAAACTAGTACAATGATCAAACCCGATTAGACTCGCTTAAAATCGGACCGATTTCACCGTAAAAATTAAATAAATTGTTAAGTGCTGAGTCAGCACTCTCTTTTCCCCATGAGTCTCCACCCCCCCGCCCAACACTCCACCCACCCCCTTTCCCCTTTCCCCAAATCACCAGCAGATTAAGAAATCAACCCGACCCTAACAGATTAACACCAGCAGCACAACTGGTTCCACTCTTTACCAGCAGCGCCTTTGATCTGAATCTAATTGTCTCCACTCTTCACTATTCACTCTCCACTCTCTCAGCTGGTTTTGCTTACTACCGAGATCCGGAACGTTTTTGGCTAAAAGAAGGTAAGAATTTATTCCTAAGTTTCGTTTTGATCTTAAATTCTCAAGTCTCAACTCTCAATCTAGTAAGGTTAACACCAGCAACGCAGCTTCCACAACTTCCACTTTCTCTCTCTCTCAAAACACCCATTTTTTGCCTTACTTTGTTTTCCTCAAATCTGATATTCTGATTGTCTTCAGACTCTCCACATTCCAATTTAATGGACTTTCGTAGATTATTCCAAGCAGGGAGAGTTCAATTAATCTATGAACATGGACGCATCCTTAGTTCCTTACTTTAGCTGGGGTTACTGCAGCAATATACTCTGCCTCAGTTGTTGCCTTCTCAAATTTGGTTGTTGTTGTTATTTGGCCAACTTAGACAACAATTGTCATTTATGAGACTGTACGGAAGGTTTGTCACCATTGGTCCCTTGCCTGCAGTAAAACAGCATTGTGGGTTGTATTTCTTTCTTTCTTCGTTTCCCAGTTTTTTTTATTTTATTATAATAATGCTTATGTATCCAATTATCTAGAGTATTATTTGGGTGAGTTCATTTTCCTTTTAAATTGTTGAGAACACTTGATATGGTTCAGGAAGTATGTCCCATTCACTTTGAGGCCTCACGATTTGGTTTTACCTTTACTTGCAGGTGGTTACTTATGTAGTGACCAGGCCTGGAAGAGAACTTATGTTTACTATGGCCACTCAAGAAGAGAAATACAAAGCTAAGGTTAGTAGATGTTTCTGCACTAATGAGTTTTATGTATCCCTGATTGAATTAGGTTATTAATACCATATTTTATTAACAAACAATAATTTTATTGCTTACATATAGATCTCCAATCTTTTCTCCCCTTTTGGCAGAAATTTTATTTCATGTTTGATGTCATTTTTAAAAAATCACTTGAGACTCTTTTAGGCATGCATAAGTAGGCTTACCTTTGCAATTGATACAAATAACATGGATTTCATGCATTTGTTGTTTGTTATTACCAATAGATTTTGAATAATTACTTACATATCTTATACTGCATTGTGTCAACTAGCACTATGTCTTATTGCAGGTTTGCATAGATATCATTGTTCAACTCTTAGTGTTGTGTTGAGTTACACTTTCTCCCCTCTGCTTAGTTTGCAAATTTCTCAACCGATTGATTAGTTTGACTTAAGATGATTCATTAGATAACTAGTTGGCGTTCAAAATGGATACAGTTGGACATTTATATTTATTTATTTTATTTTTATTTTAATTGTATTATATTATTATTTACTACTTGACTGGAATTGTCAATATATAATTAGTTAAAATATTTTACTTGTGATTTTACGATTTTATGATCCGAGTTTACGATCCTAGTTCATATTATATATTTCATGTCGTGTCAAAAAAAGCGTTTTTGACAACCTTGCTTACCACTACATATGTTAAGGTGTTTGCTTCCATTTTGAAAAAGGATTTTGTATAATACTTACCTTTGATGAAAAATGGCAAAAACACAAGGAACCCTAAAAACTTCTATCACTTTTACCATGACGACGACCATTGATATTCATGGAATACCTCTAACAATTTATGAAGAAGAGGTAACTTGAACAAACATCGAAAAATCCTCATGATATACTATCTAAAATCAAATAATTTTTAAAAATCTATCTTCATCTTTGAAATTTTTAATGAAAGCAATAATGTTTTTTTTTCTTCATATCTCTAGTGAAATCTCTATTAATTTCTTCAGGTCTCTAAATGAACTCTCCATATCTCCAAACGTGTCTCTAACATTAATTCTCATGTCTTCAATAAAATCTTCACACGTGTCTTCAATGTCTCCAACAAAAATCTCAACACAAGAGCTCTAGTAAAATCTCTACGTCTTCATTCAACACTTTCTTACATAATGCTTTAACATTACTTTTATTATCACAAAGCATTCTTAATTTTTTATTAAGATAATAATAATATAATCTATTATGATAAGAACAAACAAACTAATCAAACCATCATCTCTCTTGCATGTTAATTCTCGTCTCTTATTAAACACATTTATAAAATATAAAAAGGTAATATCACCTTTGTAAAACAAGTAGGTTTTCTTTCCCTCTACATATTCTATGTAAGTCTTTTAAACATATCTATTTAAAATACATAAAGGGGCAAATAATGGTAAAAACAATTAAAAGAAAAACTTTTCCAACCATTCAAGCCTCAAAATAGTTTAGAGATGCCATTTAATGTATGTACGATACATTTAGTTTATCTTCTTTAGCCATGCAAAATGTGTAATTTCTCCCAAATAATTAACAAAAGTCAACTCAAATTGTTATAAAAATCCAATGGTCATAGAAGAAAAAAAAAACAATCCAATAGTTATCCATTGGCTAGAAGAAGAAATAAAATGGCATAAAAAACAAAGAAGGAGAGATAAAAGAAAAAAGAAAAAAAAAGAAAGAATAGGATGTCGAGGTCACACCCAATCTCCGATGATGACATCCTTAAAACAATCAAAGAGAACTCGACAAGATAAATTCTTGGACAACTTGAAAGGTGACCATTGAAGGCTAGAGTAAGCCACACACATTGTTTGAAGACAATGAGTGGAACAGTTGCTGGCATATTCACTGCACACGCCAACATTCCATCCATTTTGGTTTGGCATTAATAACTAAAAACTTAGCATTTCAAACCCTGACTCAATCTCAACTCATGTTAGTTTGTCCAATCTTGTCTTGACGCACAACTTTATGTATTTTTTTCATGTTTTAAGGAGTCACATACACAAGTTTTTTTATATGCAAATACTCATCTCTTATGCGGACACATTCATAATACATAAAAAGAAAACATTACTTTTGTAAAATAAGTAAGCTTTCTTGCCCTTTACATATGCTAGGTAAATCTTTCAAACATATTTATTTAAAAGACTTAAAGGGGCAAATGATAGTACAAACAAATTTTTTAAGAAACTTTTCCAACCATTTAGGCCTCAAATGATTAGAGATGGCCCTTAATACATGTCTCATGCATTTAGCTTCTCTTCTCTAACCATGTAAAATGTGCAATTCTATCAAATAATAAACAAAAGTCAACCTATATCATTATAAAAATACAATGATCATGGAAAAAAAAAACAAAAACAATCCAATGGAAATGGCACAAAAAGATAAGGAAGGAGAGAGAAAAGGAAAGGAAAGAAAGAAAGAATGGGATGCTGAGGTCACACTTAAGCTCCGATGTTGACACCCTTAATACTATAAAAAAGATATTGACAAGATGAATTTATTGACATTTGAAAGGTCACCATTGAAGGCTCTAGTAGGTCACACGAGCTACCTGAAGGCAGTGGCTAGTCCACTCATTGGCACGTGCATGCCAACATTTTATCCATTTAGGTATGGCCTAAACAGCTAGAAAATTGGCATTTCATACCTCAAATCAATCTCGACTCATATTAGTTTGTCTAATATTGCCCCAACGCATAACTTTATGCGTTACTTTCAAGTTTCTAAGAGTTGCACACACAAACTTTTCATGCATATAATTTTTTCATGCACACATTACTTTTTTCTATGTAGTGGAAGCACCACTTTTCTAGCCAATGGTTATTTTCTGGTAATGTAACTAGCCAACATCTCCACCAATGACATGCATGGCATGACCCTTAACTTTTTAAGAAAATATTACCATGAGTATCTCCATCAATATAAAGTATGGCCCAACATCCGATAATTCAACGTTGTATGAAAATATTGTCCTTCTCCATAAAATAGGTTCAAGGAATTGGTTTATAAATACCTCAATCATAAGTAAGAATGCATAAGTCCTAGACTTCATACACAGACTTCAAGAGACAAAAACAGTATTACACATGGATTTTCTTCTTATTCTCAACAACTTCATTTTATTTTCTCTTCCTACATTTATGAACTTAAATATCATAATGTATTATGTGAGTACAAAGCCAATGGTTATTTTTTAGTACTGTAAATAGCCAACGTCTCTATCAACAAAACACATAGCACAACTCTCAACTTTCTAAGAAAATATTACCACCAATAAATCCACCAATGGTAAGCATGACCTAACATCTGATAATTTAATTTCCTAGGAAAATATTGTCCTTTTCCATGAAACTCAAGGAATGGTTGTACTAATACCAAGTCATAGGTAAGAATGCATAAGTCCTGGATTCCATACACAAATTTCATGAGAGAGAAATGGTCTCACATGAATTTTCTCCTAATTCCCATTCCCATTCCCATTCCCAATCATTTCATTTTGTTTTCTCTTTTTTTTATATTATTTTCTCTTTCAACATTTATGAACTTAAACATATGAATATTCCTTGTAAGTACAAGTAGTGTTTTAAAAAAAAGTCCAAACTAGAGATAAAAAACTTACATTACCTTAGACTTAGGTCTGACACACATGCTAGACTTATGTCACCTTGGACTTCGCTGACTGCATCTTATTGTCACAATCTTCGCCACATCCACAAGCTTTGGACTCAAGATTCTTAGGTGAAAACTTATGTAACAAAGTTAGGCAACACTCAACCTGTCTAAAACAGAAGCTAGAGAAGTGATGATCTAAACTCAAAGACTTTTGTGTTTAACCAGATAGAACATTCCTCGAAGAGAGGTTTTTTAAACAAACTCTCCCATCAACTTTAGCTTTAAAATCCTCAATGATATAAGCATCTTTCAACCTACATAATATATAAAAATACATTGAAAAATGAATATTACAATAAAAACAATAAAAAATAACCAAGAAACATAACCAAGTTCAAGTGTGCAGCACATATGAATAACTTGTAAACCTTACATTTCTCCAAGTTTTATGTCCTTTAGTTCCACTGTAACCAAGACCTTGTTTGATATCTGAAATGACAAGGACCTTTAATAAAAAAAAAAAATAGCATGGTTTAGTATCATAAATGGCAAGATCTGAAACACTTAAAAGAACAAAACATATAAGAAAGAGAGAGAGAGAGAGAGAGAGAGAGAGAGAGAGAATTTACCCTGTCATTGGCTTTTTTAAATTTGTCACAAATTAACAAAAACTCTAAAACCTGTGGAAATTTCAATGTAGCTTAGGAAATTGAGCTTGTTTGTTTTTATATCTCAAAAGTATTTTTGAAAAAAAATGAAATTTTTATTTATTTTTTTCTTTGTTTCAATTTTTTTTGTGTTTTTAGATCATTTTAATGTGCTACTATCAAAAATAAAATTTAAAAAATAAAAAAATTATTTAGATGTATTTCAAAGTGAAAGCATTTTGAAAAGTAATCGTTATCACAATACCAAATGGGCTCATAGATTTCTGTGGATTGCTATAGTAAAATTATCATGTTGCCCTTGAGTGGAAAAGGATGAAGCCTTGAGGGTAGGGGTGTTTTGGACTTTTTCACTAACACATTGATCATTAAAAGATTATACGGGGGTGTCTATGTCTTTTTAAATTTTTCAACATAGTAAAAATAATCTTTTACCCCCAAAGTCAACAAAATTTAGAATTATTGATCAAGAGCTTTCTTTACTTTTCATAAGTTTCTTAACAATAAAAATACTTATTTACCTTCGGGGTCAAAATAATTGTTGAGTTGCTGGATAAGGGTTTTTTGGGGTTTTCAAATATCCATGTACAATGAAAGTACATCTTTTTAACCTTGGAAAATACAAAAAAAAACTTCATACTTAGGGGTATTTTTGCACTTTCACACTAGTATTTTGTGTAATTACTAGGGTCATAAGAGGAATTTAACTCTAAAACCTATGGGAGTTTCATTGTAGCTCAGGAAATAAACTATTATGAATTGCTACAGTGAAATTATCATGTTGCCCTCAAGTTGAAAAAGATGAAACCTTAAGAGTAAAGGTGTTTTGATCCTTTTCACTAGCCCATTGGTCATCATGTGGGGGGTGTTTATGTCTTTTTAAATTTTTTAGTACAGTAAAATAACTTTCTACCCTAAAAGTCAACAAAATCTAGAACTGTTAACCAAGAACTTTCTTGACTTTTCATAAATTTCTTAATAATAAAAGTACTTATTTGCCTTCGGTGTCAAAAAAATTGTTGGGTTGCTAGGTAAAGGGTTTTTGAGGTTTTCAATTATCCATGGATAATGAAAATATGTTTTTAACCTTAAAAAAGGATAAGAAATAAGCTTTGCATTTTGGGGTATTTTTGTACTTTCACAGGGTATTTTGTGTAATTGTTAGGGTCGTAGGGGACATTTTGATATTTTCACATTGTTTGGAAATAAGCTTTATATTTGGAGATATTTTTTAACATGCGCTAGCGAGTGATTGGCGTCTGGGCCATTCAAGTGGGTGTATGATGCCACTTGGTGGCCAAAATTAGTTTTTCGCCATCTATCTAGATACGCCATTGTGTCCTCTTCCATGTAAAGTGGCATGTGGCAGTTTACGGTGGTTGGATTGTCATCAATGATCGTTTGATTTTTTTTCAACTTTCTTTTCTCTCTCCTAACAGGTAATATATAATATTATCCTCTTTGTTTCTTACTTTTCAATTTCAATCCTCATTCTTTTAATTTTTTATTTCATTTTTTTCATTTATAGAAGTTTTTCTCTTTTCAATTTAGTCATTCAATTACAATTTCGCGCATATATATATATATATATATATATATAAAATTTCAGTCCTTATTCTTTTAATTTCTTATTTTGTTCTTATTCCTTTTATAAAAGTGTTTTTTTTCAATTTTTTCCTTTAATTGTAATTTCTCATATTTTTTTTTCATTTTGGTCCTCATTTTTTTTAAAAAAATTTCCTTTCCACTTTTGTTGAATTTTGTTTTCTTTCAGTTTCATCCTTTAATCAATTTTTTTGTTAATTTGACCCTCATTGTCTTTATTTGTTTTTATTTTATTAAAACTATTTTCAATTCAATTTAACCTTTCAATTGAAAATTTATACCCCTCTAATTAATATTTTTTTTTCACCCTTATTTTGTTTAGATATTTTGTGTGATTGATTTTTTTATGGTTTCATCTTTTGATATTTAATTTGTTGGGATTCGGCTTTGTACGATCTTATCGTTCTGCATTATTTTTTTAATATTGGTTTTGTAATTATCTTCAAGTTTTTTCTATGGGTTTATCACGATCTCGTGATCTAAATCATGAGTTTTGCATGTCTTTTTTAATATAATTTTTTTTAGTTGTTCTATTTTTATATGATTTTTCAAGATATTATTATAATTTATTTATAATTGTTTTATACAAATAAAATTTATTTTTAAAAATAAAAAATATTTATTTTTAAATAATATTGTTGATATGGTTGGCCTCATGTAACATTTTTTATAATATAAATTTATTCAATCGATTTCATTTATATTTATCTTTTAAGTTATGATTTTGATTTATTTTTTATTGATTTAAATAAATAAATTCAGTAAATATAGTGATGTAATATAATGATTATCTTGAGGTAGATTCTTTTTTTTGTAGTTATTATTAATAAATATATATATTTTTAAATATATATATATATATATATATATATATATATATATATAACTCGGGACAAAATACCGGTAGATAATCCCTCCCGACCACATTGTCTTTGCAAGAGAAATCCCCATCAAAACCATCCCTATGGACACCACTTTGTTCCACACTTTCCTCAAACCTCTGTTGAATGCCCAAATGCTTTGCGTGACCGTATAAATACAACGAATTGGTCGTGACACTCACATCTTTCATCTTCACAACCGCAGGTTGTCTCACAATCAAACACCCTTAATCGACCAAATTTTATGCAATTCTCAACTCAATTATTAGCAGGAATTTTTATTTTTTTGTAAATTTGGAAGGGAGAAGAAAAAAACTAGCAACGGCAAGTCGTTTAAGAGCACGGCGTTGATTGGAAGAGATTCCAGTAGACTTAGTGTCGTAAAGACCGACAAAGGAACCCCTAAGGTGCTCTTTGGCTACAATTTTCAAGTAGAGCTTCTCGGCGTCTTCAAAACGCTTGATTTTGTCATCATCGGGGCTAAACGGCATGTCGTTCCC
>Ga0325414_1008934_pt1 | contig 10587 bp, 5 predicted proteins | sample PopdelMetagenome_8_FD_206183 | JGI IMG/M metagenome (GOLD analysis project Ga0325414, IMG submission 206183) | Populus deltoides microbial communities from Bellville, Georgia, United States - Leaf-PdKOR-R3 | ecosystem: Host-associated > Plants > Phyllosphere > Phylloplane/Leaf | place: USA...
ATTCATCGAAGAAAACCTACATGCAGGCTTTTTTGTGCAATCAGATTCCTACTTGTACTCTTTATTTTTTATATTCTCGTGGAGTTTGTTTTCTCTTAGCTAAGCTAGCTATGCATAGACCTGTTATGATTTTGCTTGTGCCACTAAATCAAAACTCCCACTCTCTCTTTTTTCTATTTCCGTGGGATTCTCATTTCTTTTCAGCAGAAAGAGTTGAACATTTGCAGTGGTTGCTCCTCCACGCCAAGAGTCATCTTATGCACCCTCTCTACCTGCGTGTTTCTCATGCAATTTTTTCTTATTCCGATTTTACCTCTTTCCTTCTACACTGACCGGACCGCCGATTCTCTTTTAACGGCGTGCTTAATATTTCCTATAACCATGTATATGCAATTATGTATATCTCCTTCTGTAAGTATATTTCTTATGTTCTGATTTGTTATTTATATCTTAAGTATAGCCAAAGAAAATGTTTGCTACATATAATTTATATATCTAATGATGAAAATAGTAGAAGGGAACCACTCCGCTGAAGCTTTTTTTTTTTTTCCTCTCCATTTGTATGATATCTGTTGTATTTTTCTTCTTCTGTCTCTATTTACTAATTCGGAGAAAAATAAAAGCACAGCTAACTAAAGCATGCATGGGTTTCTGTATTACTTTTAAAAGCCAACCGCAAGCTTTCAGCATTGACAAATTAAAATCAAATCCTGCTTTCGTCATAAATTTAGAAAACTTATGGTAGACGGTGACTGATCATACATGTGAAGTCTAACTTGAATTATCTTGCATCTTAGATAAACGATGGACCTTCGCAAGCCATGTCCCTTGCGGTTTTTGTTCTTTTCAGCAACTGCGTGTGCTTTAATTTAGGTCAGTTAGGGTTTCGCCTTTTTCTTCTATTTTTTGCATTTTATTTATTTAGTTATTTAGTGGATAAAATTTTAATCCACAACGGGAATAGAGATGCAATATTGGCACATGCAGCTGCGAGAAAGTCGAGGAACCAAGGCCATGGATCAAACTGAAACGAATATACTTTAGTTATTGTATATTAGTGATTGCTTACATGTATTATATAGTCTGTATATATAGGGTTTTATCTTTATATCCCTTGTACCAATACTGCAAGGCCTAAGCTCCAGGAGAGAAAGTTCCCAAACTTTTGATTTTCACTTCTCCTAATTGGAAGCAAATCATGTAATTGAGCAAGATGTAAAAATTTAGCTATATCTTTTACATAATTATGTAATGTAAAGTCACTTTGAAACAAGTCGGTCCAGTCAAGTGGATTGATGGTTTTGTTCATCTTTATCCCACCTTTTGTTTTTAAATTATTATTAGAGAAATTATATCAAAAAGTCATCTTAACTTAAAAGTTTAAAATATTGTGTTGAATTGGTTTTTTTAATATGGTATCAGAACCTTGTTGATCAAATAATCATGAGTTTGAATCTCATGTCCATTCAATTTAATAAAAATTAGACACAAGATTCAAGTCAGAAAGACTTTTACTCGAAAGAATGTGTTAGAGAATTATATAAATCATATCTTGAGATCTTACCTAATAGCTTAAGTCATTAGGTTGGATTGGTTTTTTGACAAATTACTCTTACCATAGTTTGATCTATTTTTTCACTTACTCGTTACTGCTACTGTTGCTACTTCTACTATTAGTATTATTAAAACATTCACTTTTGATTTTACTTCATGAAACCACATCTTAAAAAGTAAAATTAAGTAAATAAGATAAATGAAAACAAATCTTGTCACTTACATCTATATATATTCATCTTATTATGAAAATAATAGTTAAAATTCAGGCATGCAAATAATTTAGTATTAAAAAAAATCATAACTACATGAAAAACATCATTATGAATTTTGTTTTAGTTTTTCTAAGAAAAAAGAACCTCTTTGATTTATTTTATTTTTTATAGATAGTGAAAGATGCATTAATATTAGGAAATTGAATCTGAACACTATTAAACATCATAGAACTTATAGGCTTCAATGTTTGAATAAATATGGTAAAGTAAAAGTTAGAAAACATGCCTTCGTGTCATTTTTTTTATTGGTAAGTATTATGATGAGTTTTTGTGTGATATGATTCTTATACATGCGAGCAACTTGTTATTGAAGCGTTCATGACAATTTGATAGGAATTTAATATGTAATGGGTTTATAAAAAGGTATACTCCTGCAAAAGATGAAAAACTCATCAAACTCATATCATTATCACCGAAACAAGTCTATAAAAACCAATTAAAGTTAAAAAGAGAAAGCAAAACCAAGAGGAGTGAAAGTACAACTAAGACCGTGAGCTTAAAGAGAGGGAAAAAGGAGCTAACAAGAGAGAAAATGATAGATTTATGTTTTTTTTTACAAAATTTGACTTAAGAATATTTATATGTTTGTGAGCAAAACTTATAGTTTATTATTCTTCATTGAACTATCTTGACTTATCTAAGAATAATTATCTTTGTGACATCTTTTTTATACTTCTTGTTTGTGATTCTCTATAATCATCGGGTGAGGGTTTCATTCTAATAGTTTTAGTGCATCAATTCAGGTAATTGTTGTATCAAGTTTTTATCAACTAAATTTTAATTTTAATTTTTTTAGGTTTGTTCTTTCTTGTGTATGGGTTCAAGCACTCCTACCCTCTAGTTTTAAATAAGGAATTTTAGGCTAAAATAGTTAACATGACTTGTTAATTATCTGATGAATAAATCTTCATTAATAGTTTTAGAGTTGAAGACTCCATATGAGGTATGATATGGTTCTCCTGCCGATTATTCTAGTATGAAAGTATTTGGTTGTCTTGTTTATGCTCATGTTAAGGAAGATAAACTTAGGGTGAGAGAGAGAAAATACATATTCCTAAGCCATATATCAATTATGGTGTGTTCATCCCAAGTAACCTAAGTTTATTACTAGAAATGATGTGGCAATTGATGAATCTGCTATATTTGCAAGGAAAAAAGAGTTAACTTGTATGAATATTGTGATGAACTAGGGTACTAGTAAGTATGTAAAGCTTGAGGTTAAAGCTTTAGAGATAGTACAAGAACATGCTTCAATTGGGTCTGTAGAGGAAATGGTGTACTATACTATAGTTAAGAATATACCTAAAAAACAACCCTACAATATTGCTACAGGAAGAAAAAAAAGACAAATAAAAGAACTAATTAATGGTTATATTGATTTGGTAAATTTTACCTTGATTGTTGTAGAGAATCTTGATGATCATGAGCTTTGTTTTTATAAAGAAACGATTTCTTGCAAAGATTTTTCTTAGTGGATACTTGTTATGAATGAGGAGACTGACTCTTTTTATAAGAATTGGATATTGGAACTTGTTAAACCATTACAAGGCCAAAAGATTGTTAGGTGCCATGGGTTTGAAAAAAGAAAGATATAGTCTCAGAGGTTGAGGATGTAAGATTTAAAGCACGTCTAATAACTAAGGACTTTACATAAAGAGATGGTGTTGAATTCAAGGAAGTTTTCTTTTTAGTTGTGAAGCATAATTCCATCCAGATATTGCTTGCTATGATCGCTTCGTTTAACTTAAAGCTTGAGCGGCTAAATGTCAAAATAGTTTTTCTACATGGTGAGTTGAAGGAGATGATCTATATATATGAATCAGAGGGTTTCATTACTCAAGGTAAGGAAGTTCATGCGTGCTTATTGAAGAAGTCGTTGTATGGTATAAAAGGTTTGATACTTTTATAGTTGGACATGGTTACTTTATGAGTGATTATGATAGTTGTGTATTTCAAGAAGTTCTTAGATAGTTAATTTATATAATTGTTGTTGTATGTTGATGACATATTAATTACCTCCAATAACATTTATGAAATCAATAGTTTGAAATATCAGTTGAGTGGTGAGTTTGAGATGAATTATTTAAGTACAATCAATAAGATTCTATGCATGAAGATACGTAGAGATCAAAATGTTGACAAGTTATACTTGTCACAAAGAAAGTATATTGAGAAGGTAATTTAATGTTTTGGTATGCAAAATTGTAAGTTAATTAGCACTCCACTTGCAACCAATTTCAAGTTATCTTCATCTTTATCACTAAAAACCAAGAAGGAGAAGACACAAATGTAAGGTGTTCAATATGCTAGTGCAATTGAAAGCATTAGGTATATTATGGTCTACACTCATCCAAACATTTCACATGTTATTAGTGTGATCAACAAATTTATAGGAAGTCCTAAAAAATCACTAGTGGACCATGAAATAGATACTATGTTATCTTAAAGGTTCTTCAGACGTTAGTTTGGTATATGACATATATAGGTAATATCACTAGAAGTAGTACTGAGGGCTTTGTAAATTCAGACTATACTAGTGATTTAGATAGGAGAAGATTGCTAATAGTTTATGTTTTCACTCTCTCAGGGTATATCATTAGTTGAAAAGCAATTTTACAATCCATTGTTGTCTTGTCTACAACAAAGGCTGGGTATATGGAATTGATAGAGGTAGTTAAAAAAGTTTTATGGCTGAGAGATTTGGTTGTTAATCTTGGTTTGTTTCGTGAATTTACCAATATCTTGATAGTCAGAATACTATTTATTTGGTAAAAAACCGGATGTACCATTAAAGGACCAAACATATTGATGTCAGGTACTATTTCATTCTAGTTATCATATTACATGGCGTTGTATCAATGAAAAAGATTGTTATAATTGAGAACCCTATAAATATATTGACGAAGCTTATCTTTACAATCATGTTCAAGCATTGCTTGAACTTGAGTGGTTTGTATAGTACTTGAGAGGTATTTGGTGGAGATAATTAGAGAGGAGTTCAAGTTTTGTAAAATGACTCAATTTAAGCTAAGGAAGAGATTTGTTAGGTTATCTTAAATTATAGATTTGATTTAAAAAAAATACCCTTATACCTAGTCCATATAAAAGCCTAAAGTTGTTCTATTTTAGGATAAGATTTATTTGTAAGCGTTTTTATTCTCTACACTTTGGTAGCTAGAGAAAAAAAAGAAAAAGTGAGTTTTTTTGTTACTTTGAAATTTTTGGTAAAAAAATAATTTTGTATAATACCTTGTAATTTTATATTTTTTTTATAATGAATTTATCTGATTATCTCTTCTATGAAATATACCTAAGTTGCTAAACCATATTTTTTTTTGTTACTTGATATTTTATATTTCTATACATCCTAATTAATTTGAGTTTTTATAATTGTTTCCCTATAACAAATAACAAATAAAGAGCAGAATCGGTGACGAGTAATTCTGTGGTATAGTTAAATTTAATTGAGGTCAAAATCTATTTTTGTATGAAAAAGTAAATAAAGTAGGGGAAATCATTCAACAGCCCGACAATTTCTCAACCCCTGTTGTTTCGGGGCATGCTTTTGATTACAACCTCAAGTTGGAGACATTTTCTCCATTAACCATAAAAGCTAATTTCCATGTCACGACCATGCATGCTCTCTCTTCAACCAAACCAAACAGAGAAATTAATTCCTGTTAACCGTTTGGAGGAGAGAGCATTGCATTCTTATTAATTTTCTGTCGCACCATTAAAATCTAGTGTTCAAGTAGTGGTGATTCGCTTGCATTGTTTGCAGCTGTCTGTAATGGCTACGAGCAAGATCAGAAGAGCTCTTGGGGCAGTGAAGGACCAGACTAGCATTGGCCTAGCCAAAGTTGGCAACAGCCACTCATTATCAGACCTTGATGTGGCCATTGTTAAGGCAACCAGGCATGAAGAATACCCCGCAGACGAGAGGCACATTCGGGAAATATTGAGCTTGACTTCGTATTCTCGTGCCTACATCAGCGCATGTGTAAACAGCCTCTCTAGGCGTCTCAACAAGACCAGGAATTGGACTGTGGCATTGAAGACGCTTATTTTAATTCAGAGGCTGTTGGCCGAGGGTGATCCAGCTTATGAGCAGGAGATCTTCTTTGCAACCAGGCGTGGGACTCGCCTTCTTAACATGTCAGATTTCCGTGATTCACGATCCAATTCATGGGACTACTCTGCATTTGTGCGCACGCTTGCTCTTTATCTTGATGAAAGGCTTGAGTTTAGGATGCAAGGGCGTCGCGGGAAGCGTAGTGCATTTGGAATAGAAGAAGATGAAGAGGAGGCTGGCCGGGCATCTGTGAAATCAACGCCTGTCCGTGACATGAAGATCGACCATATCTTTTCCAGGATACAACATTTGCAACAGCTCCTTGAGCGCTTTCTAGCCTGCCGCCCCACAGGTTGGTTTACATTCCTTCCTACGTGTATATGTTAATCAACTTGCAAGCAAATAATATTAATATTGTACCATGGAGAGAGGAGAACCCAGGAAATACAATGCATGTATAGATGGCTCTCTGTTTGATGTTTAAGGAATCTGGAAAAAAAAAAAAAGACTCAACTCAAGGTTCTGGAGCAACATAAATTTATGGCCTTTGTCCTGACAAGACCTTAAAAATATGGTGAATTCTGCCGCGGTTCTAAACAATTAATGAAGTATTTCAGGGGTCTCAGCGATTGTAAAATTTAAGCTTGGTAATTGTCCTGGAATGATAAATAAACATAATATAATTTTAAAAAAAATTAATTCCCAATCATATGCTGGCATCTTGCATCTGCATCCGTTATCAAATAAATTAGACTTCATCAATGAGTATATATACTCTCAATCTGCAATTTCTGTCATTGCCTGTCTTAAACCAGGGGGGGCGAGGCACAACAGGGTTGTAATTGTGGCTCTCTATTCAACGGTGAAGGAAAGTATCCAGTTATATTATGACATAACAGAAATATTGGGGATCTTGATTGATCGTTTTATGGAACTAGAGATTCCTGAGGCCGTGAAGGTTTACGAGATCTTCTGCCGAGTCTCAAAGCAGTTGGACGAACTCGACAACTTCTATAGCTGGTGCAAGACTGTTGGCATTGCACGCACTTCAGAGTACCCGGATATTGAGAAGATTACACAGAAGAAGCTTGACCTAATGGACGAATTTATTCAAGACAAGTCCACAATGGCACAAACCAAGAGAGCTACATTTGAAGAGCCAGTGAATGAAACTGACGAGAGGAAAAAATGTGAAGATGATATGAATGCAATAAAGGCACTACCACCACCTGAAAGTTACACGGAGACCCCTGTCGTAGAAGTGCAGGAAGATGCAGCAAAGGAAGAGGAGAAAAAGGAAATAAATACACAACAGGAGGCTGATTTGTTGAACTTGCATGATGATGCATTGTCAACAGAAGAACACGCAAATAATATGGCCTTAGCTTTGTTTGATGGTGGTGCACCAGCTGGTCCTGCTCAAGCTCTTGCATGGGAAGCCTTCAATGATGATACAGCAGATTGGGAGACAACTTTGGTTCAATCAGCAAGCGATTTAACAAGCCAGAAAGTAACTCTTGCTGGTGGTCTTGATATGATGTTGCTTGATGGCATGTACCAACATGGGGTGAAAACAGCAGAAATGTCTGCGACAGGTTATGGAGTTCATGGAAGTGCTAGTAGTGTTGCCCTCGGTTCAGCTGGAAGGCCTGCAATGTTGGCTTTGCCAGCACCTCCAGTCCCAAATAGTAGTGCTACAACATCAGCAAACCCAGATCCATTTGCTGCCTCACTTGCGGTTGCACCACCACCTTACGTGCAAATGTCCGAGATGGAAAAGAAACAGAAGCTGTTAGTGGAAGAGCAGCTACTTTGGCAGCAATATGCGAAGGATGGAATGCAAGGACAGGCCGCATTTGCAAAGCTACAACCTAATTCTTACAACGTGGGAGGTTACACACAGGGCTACTATCCAAGATCAGGTTAAATAGGAATTCCTTTATGCTTACAGCTTTATTTCCATTGTTAGGAAACTATTACTGCTGAAATTATCACCAGGTCCTGTGTGCCATGCAATTATGACTTGTAACTAACATTTTCAATTCAACACTTCGGTTTTTTTTTTAAAAAAAAACTCTACTTAACTGTGTGCTTTTGTTTTATAGAAGGCAAAGAAAATTTACCAATTAATCCAAGAAAACATTCATCCCTACCAATTTCATGCCTTCTCTCTACTGATGAGCTGTTCCAAAATTGCCAGTTTCATCCATTAAATTGTAAGGCTGAAGCTCCAAACAGCAAGTCTCCAGGTTACTTGAAGACTCAAAACTGCTTGGAGCATTTTGACCATGGATCATAGCTTTCGCTGATGCTTGAAATTGATCAAACATGCGTTCAGAAGCATAAATAGACTAGGTTAAAGAATGGCTGAATTGTTAGCAATGTATGAAGAAGGAGCCAAGTGGTAGACACGTAATGTGTCAATCAATCAAATTTGATGTTTGGAATATCGATTGATAGTTCATCAGTATCAGTTGTGCATTTTTGTCTGGTAAATAGCAATTTGAATTAAAAAATATTTGCACTCGTAGCATTATGGGGCTTGAATTTTTTCTGTCTTTCTTCTCGATCGGTGTCACACCAGTTGGGTACTATTCCTCAGCCATAAAACCACCGCACATTGCTCTGGCAGTGGGCAATACAGCCTAGCAGCACTCACCAAGGCCGATAATCCTCGGAAAAAAGAAGAAGCATCAATACCATTTACTGTTATCAGCTCTGATAGACAAGCTTGTCAGTTTTATCTGTTGCTACATGTCATTGCTAAAAAGATTTGCATGGTTAGCATTAGGCATGACTCATGCCTCGACTCAGCGAGTTTGTATAGTTCTTTAGTTTTCTTTTCTTCTTCATAAAAAAACTTTGATCATGAACGCATGTTTTCATTACACATAAGAAGAATACATTCCAGAATGAAACAGATTCTGTGGCCTAACTCTTCCTCTCAAGTTATCTAATTGAAAGCTATATAAAAGCTTTTGTTCCTTTTACCTCAAAACAAATCCTCATTGGTATAGCACGATTTTAAATGCCTAAACTTGTATGATTTTAATTTATAATTGAATGTTTGATTTTTAATTTTATTTAAATAGATTTTTTAATTTTATTTTTTTGTATAATAAAGTGTCTTCACGAATGTATGGTGGTCAAATTTTAATATATTTGTGAAATAATGACATGAACACAACACTTAAAGATATATAATATTTAGATTGACATCATTGATGAGATAACATTTTAATAAGTAAATATGAGGGAAATTTTCCACCAAAACCTATTTTTTGTATTCAAATTAGTTGTATGCTCCTGCCCATAATCAACTTGCAGGAGAATATTTGATCCTAATACTGATGAGAAGGCACAGAAAACTACATAACCATACTGTCAGCCCTACAAACATGTTTTTTTTCTGTTCTAGTTTGTACCAAACACATATAGTTTGTACTAGAGTTAACATAGACACACACAACTTAGAAATATATACAACCCTGTAATAAAAAATCGCTGCAGTGGCTGAATATTTTATATTGAATTCTCTTTCTTTTTCTTTTCTTTTCTGTTGATTTTATACTATATTAAAATGTTGTTTTAATGTTGTAAGTAGATAATAAGATTGCTTATTTTTGGATAACCAGAACAAGAAAATGATGCTACTAGAAACTTGCTTAATTTGGCGGATGAAAGTTGTAAAATAAAAATAATTATTAAAAATTTGCATGATTTAGATGACCTAGAAGTATCCTTGGGATTAGATGATGAGGCAATGATGAGCAAAGCATTTCTTTTCATCCACAATGACAAAATGACTGCATTACTGAGAAGTTTGTGCTATCATATACCAACTACAAATACTATAGATGATATGAAGAAATGAGTATACTTTGAATTAGAAATTGTCCTCTTATGTTACTAAGAAAATAGCTGTGTTGTTTGTTTGACTGCATTTAAACAACATGGCCAAAGTCAAGATATCGTTTTGATCAAGCTCGCTCCTTCAATTATCATGCTTCATTTCCTAGAGTATCTAAGAAAAAAGTTGGGTTTCTCTTTTTTTACATAGAAGGAAAGGGAGTGAGTTAAAGCATTTAAGAGGCTAGTAGAGGGTAATGGTGTTGGCATTTGGCAAGTGATAACAGCTCTCCACTTCGCAAGCTTGAGGAGTGCTAAATTTGTTGGATGAGTGTTCAATAAGCTTGTTGAGTGGCAAAACCATCACCCTCAAATTCCATGTATTTGTCTCACTAATAGAGCTGCTTATTTTACTCACCAAGGATAAAAGGAAAGTTACAACTATGAAGGAGGAGAAAGACCTCTCCAATGAACTCTCAAATTCTATGTATTTGTCTCACTTATCTCTTGCTCTTTTGTCGTGTATTTTTTTTCTTCTTTCACAAGTTGTCTTTCTAGTTGAAATGGCAGGACAAACATCTCCATTTTCAATCATGATTTCTGCTAAAAATTGACAGACAAACCACTAGAGTTTTTCCTTTTTTTAGCCTAATTTACATCACTAAAATCTCCCCTCTTTTCTAGACTAATTTGCAGCCTTCTTTGGTTTGACTGTGGGTTATTTGTCTCAATTCATAAAAATCTCCCACCTGGAGATAAACTACGCCAGAAATTGTCTTCTACCTCAAAAACCTACCGACTATTTGCACAACTTTAGTTTATTAAGTGTAACACCCC
>Ga0325414_1008938_pt1 | contig 10584 bp, 6 predicted proteins | sample PopdelMetagenome_8_FD_206183 | JGI IMG/M metagenome (GOLD analysis project Ga0325414, IMG submission 206183) | Populus deltoides microbial communities from Bellville, Georgia, United States - Leaf-PdKOR-R3 | ecosystem: Host-associated > Plants > Phyllosphere > Phylloplane/Leaf | place: USA...
GTTATATATGAGACATCAGCATCGGAGCTGGATATAATTAGAGATATTTCTCGGACCTTCCCATCGCATGTTTTCTTCCAGCAGAGACATGGTCCTGGTCAAAGGTCGCTGTACAATGTTTTGAAGGCTTACTCTGTGTATGATAGAGATGTTGGATATGTTCAGGTCTGAGACTTGTGTGATTTATGGATCTTAAATTTACTTAATTCACTGGCTGGAGAATGAAAGTGCAATTGTTAAAAAATGCAGGGGATGGGATTTTTAGCTGGTTTACTACTTCTTTATATGAGTGAAGAGGATGCTTTTTGGTTGTTGGTTGCATTGCTGAAAGGAGCGGTCCATGCTCCAATGGAGGGATTATATCAGGTAATTCATTTATACAAAGAGCTTCTTGTTCGCATTTGTAAAGTTGTGGTTAGCTTAGATTATTGGTTGTGAGATGCTAATTCCCTACAATCATAGATATAGAGCACTATCAAGTCAGCACAAACTGGGCGAGATAAAGCAACACGATGCGATAAGATTTGCATTTATACATCTCAACAAGTTTTCATGTGGCTTGGTGTTTCAGGGAGAGTGCTGAAAGGAAGCGTTATCATCCGTCAACTTCCTTGACAATACATACACCATATAATGGTGGTGTCACTTGCAACTTTTCACTTAATAGTAGCTTATAGAATTATATCCTCTGTTAGCGTTAAAAAAAAAATGAACTATGCCGTCTGCTGATGAAATCAGGCTTGAATTTCCTCTGTTTCTCTCCCGCGCACACCACTCGTGCACACTTACACTTGGAATGCCTTGATAAGGAGCTGGGACCACTTCTTGATAATTTGTTTAGCCAAGTTCAGAATTACAAGATGCATATTTATCTACATTACAATTTCAAATACCATAACCTAGAGGGGTGGCTTACCGCTTCCTCAAACTTAGGAAAAGGCCAGCCACTATGGAGTTTTAACTTTGATTCCATACTCCTTGTTAAGGAAAGAAAAAATATTTTCTATTAGTTTTGAATTACATTTTGTGGAGACAAGTTTTCTGTAGTTACCAAAATTATGAATCCACTAGTCATCCACAGTATCATGACCATTTGAAATTTGTTTATTTCATGTGATACCAAAAGGTGAGAGAATCTTTTTCCACCTAGTTATGGTGGCATCCTATTCTGAGTTTTGTGGCTCCTTAAAGCTTTCTTAGAGTTAGATTGATCTTTGTACGTTCAATGGTAGGTTCACTGCATGCTTCATGTAAATGAGCTGCTTCATACTTGAGAGAGAAAAAGGAATGTAATGGTCAGTAAACTGCCAAGATTTATTACCGTCTCAAAACCCCACCAACCATTTATTGGTATGATATGAGCATATGAACCACCTGTAGCCTCTTTTACTATTTTGAACTGGGGTCTGAGGGAACGGCACCTCATCCACTCTTCTTGGGCTTTGAAAACACTTTCATCATGTGAGAAGTTATATTTTATACTTGTGTCAGGTGGGTCTGCCTCTTGTTCAACAATATCTCTTTCAGTTTGACTGCTTGATGAAGGAGCATATGCCGAAACTGGGAGAGCATTTCACCCAAGAAATAATAAATCCTAGCATGTATGCAAGCCAGTGGTTTATAACTGTTTTCTCATACTCTTTTCCATTCCACTTGGCCCTTCGGATTTGGGATGTCTTCCTTTACGAGGTCAGTTATTAATCATTTTTTATGGTTTTTCCGGGAAGGATCATTGCAAATGGTCTGGGTGTTAATATGCGTCTGCAACTTCTTCTTTGCCAGGGTGTAAAAATTGTATTCAAAGTGGGTCTGGCACTGCTAAAATATTGCCATGATGACTTGGTGAGGATCCGAGATTTTTGTCTACTCTGAAAGAAATAGCCGCACATCCCTGGCATATAATTGGTTTTCTTTTTGTTATCAGGTCAAATTGCCCTTTGAGAAGCTTGTACATGCTTTGCGTAATTTCCCTGAGGGTGCAATGGATCCAGATACAGTACTGCCTATGGCTAACTCCATCAAGGTTCTCTCTTTCTCTGTGCGTGGCTGGCGTGTGTTTAAGCAAAAGCAAAAATTTGAGTTTTATTTGAACTCTACATTCTACCATCATATCACACTTATTATATATCATGGTTGCTCTGGTTATCTCCATCCATTTTCTGTATGTTGTGTCAGTTTATTCAAATTATAATTATAGACAGTCTTATGCTTCTATGATGATCTTTGGATTTTAATCTTTTGAGCCAGTAAACATGTTGTATTTTACGGTGATATTTAATAAAAGTATGCTGTCATTCAGTAGCAATCTCTGTTTAAGCTGCCAAAAATTCTAATCTTCTTAGGTCTGTTTTGGTTGATTTGATACAACCAGTCAACCACTTTTCCTGTGTATGTTTTGTTTTGTATTCTTGACACAGAATAGTGAAAAATCTGAAATATAACCCCGAGAAAAAATATGGTTCCTCCTAAAATCATGAATCGGTAAGAATTATTAATATTTGGAGACATAAATATAAGCGGAACCATATTGTATTTTTGATGATTCATAAGGGGAGCCATACGTATCATGTCTGTGTGGCACATTTTATAATGTTGTTGGATTTTATAATGTTGTTGGATATTCGAGCAATTTGGCTGTATTTTGGGTAGTTGCTTAAATTATGCTTAGACACACACCCCTAGCAATGTAATTAGTATGTGTTAGCGTTCCTCCATATTGAACCGGCTTAGTTTTTGAAGTAAAACTTTATTCATTATTCATGAAAAAGGAGTGGATTCGTTATCAGGTGTCCAGACGTTTGGAAGAGCTGAAACAGGAGTATGACAAGAAGAATGGAAAGCTTAGTCATTCCACAGAAATTAACAGGAATCAGGAACAGTTACAATGAAGGTTTTTCTCTTCTTTCAAGGGAGCTAAGCCTTTAGTTATTCCATACATTCTGATTCTTTTATTCTTTTTTCATGAGCTATCTTATAGTATGAAAAATGTAAATAAAGCATTTACTTCCGTGATGGGCTGATGCTCCATAGTTGCTTGGTGGAGTTGAAAATGTCCTTGAAACATGTGATTCATACGGATCAGAGAAAGTAGTGTGACATTAGTGGTCAGATCTAGTCATCTCCTACTAGGATGGGATTCTCTTCTTGATTGTAATGCATTGAATATGATTGTGATAAAGATGATGACTAGATTGTGTCTTTTCAGCAATGATTGCATGGGAGGTGTGTAATAGTTCAAGAATTATTTTTAAACGCCTCTCCTGCCCTGGATATGCCTCTCACCTCGTTAACCTTAAAATCTGTTTTCTATCTTATAACTGCTGGAGTAAATCAACTAAAATGACATGCTCGTCTGTTTATCTTGCTTGATAGGTAATAATTACACTTGCTGCTTCTTAGAAGGAGAGTTGATTCACTTCATTTCTTTTTGCTTCTTGTTCCTAGTTAAAGATTGCAAGCCAACAGAAGTTTCTTGTGCTAACCAGCTCATAAAGATTTTGGCTGACACAGAATTCTTATCCAGCCAGATGGGGTTGGTAGTGGGACATCATCACAAAATTAGGGCAACAGAAAAGCTTCATATGTGTCATCATCGAGAAAACGTGCAGTTGCAAAATTGTTCTTGAGCATCCATAAACACCTGTAGAATAATTGAAGATATATGTTGTCTGGTCCCCTGTGCGAAGCCTGCAGACACACATTGCTTGGAAGCATCATGATTCGTTTTTCAATAAGAAGATAGATATCAAGAGCACCATTGAAGAATCGCCTTTTTTTGACAAGTTCCATGCATTTGCTGCATCGTGGCTAGTGGTTTACTTTCCGCCTAACATGCAAAAGCATAGGCTCTAATGAAGCTAATGTCTCGACAGAATTTATTCCTAAGCAGTGGATGCCCGTGCAATTTGACAGAAGTGTCGGCATATCTTCCCTTTAATAATGGTGCTGGCAACCATCAAGGTTAAATTTGGTTAGGGTTTCAAGATAGAAGTGTAAGATATATCTAGAAGAATCATAAAAGAATGATAGAACAGAAACCTAAAAAAAATAAAGATATAAATTCTTGTCATTTTAAAATATAAAGATACAAGTCATATAACCTTTTATCCCTAGTATTTTATTTTAATTTTAATTTTTCTGTTTTGATACATTAACCAAAAGATCAACTTGGAAAATATAAGAACTTGATTCCTTTTCAAAAGGAATTTATTCTTTTATTATTATTATTATTAATAATAATGTGGATGTCCGGGTCAGTTTGTGCACATTTCGATTAATTCTACGAACCCTAAAATTAACGACCATGTAAATTTCTAATGACTATTATATTAACAACTATAAAGTTCAAACTTGAAACCACACAGAAAGAAACCTACTAAAAGGAAATTATTTTTTAATTAATGTTGTAGTGGGCCTATATTTACATGTGTAATATCTCTAATTTGTGAAAGCTAATAATAATAAATCATGTCATTGAGTTTGATTGCTATATTTATCATATTATTGTCAAAGATGTATGGACTTACCTTTTTAATTTTCTCCTTTTCAAGCACTTTAACTTATATGGAAACACAATTAATACATTCCCTTAAAAAATTAGTGCAAAAAAGGATTTTGTTTTTCTAATTCAAATTTTAAATCCAATTAATACATTCCCTTAAATTAGTGCAAAAAAGAAATTTTATTTTCTAATTCAAATTTTAAATCTATATCAGAAACACAATTAATACATTCCTTTAAAAAAGTAGTGCAAAAAAGGAATGTTGTTTTCTAATTCAAGTATTAAATCCAATTAATACATTCCCTTAAAAATTAGTGCAAAAAAGGAATGTTTTTTCTAATTCAAATTTTAAATCTTTATCACATCTACTAAATACGTTTAGGTATTTTATTAGAAGAATAACATGCTCTCTAAGTAAATATTTTTTAAAATAAATCAAAACTTGACTAATTAAAGTTTGGATAGTCAGAATATTTCACTTTAATTTATTTTCTATTTTTCTTCACGTTTGTGCTGAGTAAATGAATTTAATTCTTTATATACACATATTTTAAATTGTTATTTTGAATTGGTTTATAATTGTCAACTTGATGTTTTAAATTAATTAACATTTTTGTAACGCTAGGGTCCTTGATTGACTTTGTTGATAAAAAAAAAAGAGGTTTTGTCACTAGTAAAGATGTATATGAAAGCATAGTCTAAATAAAACAATCATATAAATATTTAATCTGAATGCATGGGAGCTGATTTAAAAATATTTAATCTTAAAAATAACCAATGTCATCCTTAAAAAAAAAAAAAAAAAATTCTCTTCTCATCTTTATATGTTCTTGTGATGGGAAGCCAAATCAGCCTTGCACCTCAAAAATTTTTTTTTGGATAGTATTTAGTATTGTGGTAGCAGTTGTTTTTTAAAATATTTTTTATTTAGAAATGTTTCAAAATAATATGTTTTGATTTTTAATTTATTTTTAACATCAACATATTAAAACTATTCAAAAACACAACAAAATTAATTTAAAACAAAAAAATCAAAATTATTAAAAAGTGTGACCAAACTGAAAAACAAAAATCATTATGATTCAAGTTTGTATGAACCCATGACCACGAAGGCCAATAGATGTATTAGCTAACTAATCCTCCGATCAGAGTTATTAAATCCAACTCTATCCTATAGAAGGCCTATGTAGAGAGTTAAACTAATTTTTTTAAAATCAAAATAATGTTGTTTTTAATTTTTTAAAAAAATCAAGGGGTTTTTTTTTATTAGAACATGAGTTGATCTAAATTTTTAATTGGATTAAAAAAGTGTTTGAGAATATGGTAGCGATTGATTTTCAATAAAGATATCAAAATAATATTTTTTTTATTTTTTAAAAATTATTTTTGATATAAGTACATTAAAATGATATAAAAATATCAAAAAAATATTAATTTAAAAAAAATTAATTATTTTTAAAACACTCAAACAAATAACTTTTGGATAAATATTTAAAGTTAATCCGTAACTAGGGTTTTTTTTATTTTTTATTGTTTATGGAAAGTGGAAGGATTATTTTGGGTCACCACAGATTTGGATGTCAGCCCAATAGATGCTGTGGGACCCAAACCAGCAAGCAAGACAAGCATGAAAAGGGCAAAGAAGGAAGAGACAAAGAGGCAGGCAGTTAACGTATGGGGTGGGAATAGTGATGTGTCGTGTCAGCCCTCCAATAAAAGCTAGCTGGCTGCTGCAACTTATCATCATCAACAGACACGTCAGCGCAGCACCACACAACACATACGTACTTGAACTGGCGTGTTTTATTATTATTATTATTGTTTTTTTGCTACGGTTTGAAAAACACTTAAGAAAAATAATTTTAATTATAATTTATTAAAATAAATTTTAAAAATATATATTTATTTAAAAATATTTTGGAATAGATTTTCACATATATATAAAATAAATGTAATGCAACTCTTCATGGATAAAAAACTAAAATTCAAAATAATTCAAAGCATAAACTATGAACTATTTAATTAATTAAATTATTTTTTCTGAAAAAAATAAATAAAAGTTATTGGTCTGTTAGACTCTTCCTAAGGGCACGCCTCAATTCTTGCAAATTTAGCCTCACACGTGGCCTTCAGTTATCGGATAAATGAGCCACACACTTCTATTATTCTATAATTCTATCGACTAAAATGCGTTGTCGTTTCACCGCTTATCTTGCAAGCTCGTAAAGGGTAATATAGTCATTAACTTACCAAAAGATGTGGCTATCCGGTCTTCGAGGAAATTCACGTGAAATAAGAAAGAAAGTTTTTGGTAGTGGCATGGACGTAATTAACTACCAATCCCATGGTTATCTCAAAACCTCCACGGCCATCCAGCCACTCCTATATTAACCCTATATTTCTCTCAGAACTCACATAAAAAATATTGCAAGTTTAGGGTCATAAAAATCTCTATCATCACAAACAAATATAGGGTTTGTTGATTTGGTGACTGTTTTCGCCGTCTTTGCTTTCAAAATTCAATCTTGACCTGTTTCTTTTACGCTTTTTGAATAGGTAATATATACATTGTTTGTTTTGCTTGCTTTGGTTTTGTAATCTGGTGATTTTGTTTAATTCTTTGTGGCTTTGGTTTGTAGGTTTTTTTTTTGAACTTGAGAAAGAGGGGGTTTTCAAAGGAGACTAGCTTTTCAAGATTTGATATATTTTATTGGTAAGTTTTTTTTTTCCCGTTTTTTGGTAATAGTTGCATGGATTCTTGGTGTAGATGTTGATTTGGACTTGTTTTTGTATTGTTGTCCTTTATGTTTTATGTGTATGTTAATTGTTCTGATCCTTGATATAATGTAAATCTGAGGCTTTTATTTTTATGGATTCGTTAAGGTGTATGGACTTGGTTTATGCTGCTTAGCAATGATTTTGGTCTTGAAAAAAAAAATTAGGCTTAGCAAGTTTTCTTCTGAGAATAACTTATTTTATTTTATTATTTAAAATTAAATGGTGTTTGGGAATTTGAATTCTTTCTCTTTGGTATTTTTTCTATCCTTGTGAATCTGTTTAGTCTTTTAAATTCAATATTTTATTTTATTTTACTTATGATTTGGTGATTGCTTAGTGGTTTTTGTAGCTTGTTTGTCTGTTGATTTTTAATCTCCAATATGTCTTACTTCTCAGTTTTTTTCAATTTGCTATTGGAATTTTGCTATTATTTTTAAGATTGTAGACTAGTTTGCTTTCAGGTTTGTGCTAATTGCAATCCTTCTTGTGTGATTCTTACAGGACTGAATGATCTAATGGAGTCTAAAGGTGGCAAGAAGAAGTCTAGTAGTAGTAGTAGTAGTAAATCCTTATGTTACGAAGCTCCCCTCGGTTACAGCATTGAAGACCTTAGACCTGCTGGTGGAATCAAGAAGTTCAGATCTGCTGCATACTCCAACGTGAGTTTGAAGTTAATCGATCTGTTTTTCCTTTGGCATTTCATTGTGCGACTGGTTTCCTAATCTCGTGTCATGTTTATTTGTGCAGTGCGTTCGAAAACCATCCTGAGATTTTCCAAGTGTTGACATAACCCCATTTTAGCTATTTCGCACGCTCAATTGTCTTTAGTCTGTTTTTCTGTTCTGCTTTCCTCGTTCTCTTGTACTCTTTGCTGCACTTTTCATTTGTTGACTGTGAGGTCAGATGGCGCTGCCAGTCTCTGCAATCGGATTTGAAGGTTACGAAAAAAGGCTTGAAATATCTTTCCTAGAGCCTGGCTTCTTTTCTGACCCTGAAGGGAAGGGCCTGAGGTCCTTGTCCAAGGCTCAATTGGACGAGATTCTCAGACCAGCTGAATGTACTATTGTTGATTCGCTATCAAATGACCAGGTTGATTCTTATGTCCTGTCGGAATCCAGTCTCTTTGTGTACCCTTACAAAGTTATTATCAAAACATGTGGGACTACCAAACTGCTTCTCTCGATACCGGTGATTCTTAAGCTCGCTGATGCCCTTTCACTCACTGTATGTTCTGTGAGGTATACTCGTGGGAGCTTTCTATGCCCTGGGGCTCAGCCATTTCCACACCGCAATTTCTGTGAGGAGGTAGCTGTCCTTGACGATCACTTCAGTAAACTTGGTTTAAACAGTGTGGCATATGTGATGGGTGGTCTTGACAAAACTCAGAAATGGCATGTTTACTCTGCCTCTGCCGATATAGGGAGCCATTCTGGCCCTGTTTACACCCTGGAAATGTGCATGACTGGTTTGGGCAGGAAACAAGCATCTGTTTTCTACAAAACACATTCCAGTTCAGCTGCTGCGATGACTGAGGATTCCGTTATAAGGAAAATCCTTCCACAGTCTGAGATCTGTGATTTTGATTTTGACCCTTGTGGATACTCCATGAATGCCATTGAAGGGAGTGCAATTTCCACAATCCACGTCACTCCAGAAGATGGTTTCAGCTACGCTAGTTTTGAGGCTGTGGGCTATGATCTTCAAGATTTGAATTTGAGTCGGCTGCTTGAAAGGGTCTTGGCTTGCTTTGATCCGACCAAGTTCTCCGTTGCCTTGCATTCTAATATCAAGGGTGCCGAACTTAGAGCAAAGTTTCCCCTGGACGTGGAAGGTTACTCTGGCGGAGGAGGGAACTATGAAATGCTTGGGAAAGGTGGATCGATCATCTACCACAGCTTTGCAAGGACTGGAGGCAGTGCATCTCCCAGGTCTATCCTGAAATGTTGTTGGAGTGAGGATGAGAAGGACGAGGAAGCTGAAGAGAAATAGTTCTTTTCAGCTATTTGTTTTTCCTTTTATTTTTTCCTTGAATAAATGTCATGGGGTTATGATTCTGAGTTCTTGAGGCATTTGTCCATGCCTTGTGTCTTCCATTATCGATTTAGTTTTGACTTTGGATTAATAAAGAGGTTTGTGTTATCAGATCCTGCAAGTGTAAAACCTGTATTTTATCATTCAAATGCATGCTATATTTGTTCGAGTGCCTTCTCCTTTTGATCATCTTGATTGCTTGATGATATATATAATATAAACACTTTGAAAAATAACTCCCGCATCCATTCATCATCTTTTGTTTTCTTCTGCTTTAAATTGTGAGCCTTTTTCCTTTCTCGATCGGAGGGTGTGTGCTGATTGCTCCGAGTCCCTTGGATGGAGGAAAGCTGGAAAAAAAGGGGGGCCTTGCTCTGCTTTTGACGTCGTTGTGGTTCCAAATTCTGCACGTAAAAGTAATTAAAGTGCAAAAGCATATCATTAAGAGTTGATTGCTTGCGATATTGATAGGCAGAGAGAGAACAAAAAAGCTCTGCCAAGCTTGGGAGTAGTGCTCAACCGTTGAAATTAAAAAAAAGAAAATCAAAAGGTTTGATTTTTATAATAATTAAATAAAAAATCATTAAATTAGCAAAAAATCTGAAATTAAATAAAAAATAAAAAAACCCCCCACTCTATATGGTTGTAATATACTAAAATGTGATATTTTCTCCCATTGTACAGAATATTTTTGGTGCAAAGTGGAAATCGAAAAGAAAAAAAAGAAAAGGATAATAATTGAGGAGCGTAGAATGGGAGAATAAAAGGAGTGGCAAGCATGCATTGGACAAGTTGACACGTGTGCCTTTCAAGGATATGACCACTGAATAAATTCTTTTCGCACGTGAATGGAAAAACCGGGTCTTGGAATATTCGACCCGCCTGTCACCTCCGGACCCCTTCTCGGTTGTTTGCAGCTGGGAAGAACATATTCAAGGAAGAGATTCTCAGCCTCTCAATTGATATGAATTTTCAAAGGCCATTGTGGATTTGTGGCGTGGAGAGCAGGGAGCCATCAAAGCAAATCTGTACCGTAGACTGCATTGTTCTTCAACGGAGCCCTAGCTAGTCACAAAACTTGCGCTTTTTTCGAGGAATTGACTAGAGACTGGCAAACTGTTCAAATCTGTGTTAACTGTTTTTGTACTCTATCGCAAGAAACAAACAAAAACTTAGAGAGTTCAAATTATAAAATGACATGCGCAGTTTACAGTAAAGAAAGAAAGACGAGAGAGACAGAGAGATTAAGTATATTATTTTTTAAAGTTTTTTTT
>Ga0325414_1008939_pt1 | contig 10584 bp, 7 predicted proteins | sample PopdelMetagenome_8_FD_206183 | JGI IMG/M metagenome (GOLD analysis project Ga0325414, IMG submission 206183) | Populus deltoides microbial communities from Bellville, Georgia, United States - Leaf-PdKOR-R3 | ecosystem: Host-associated > Plants > Phyllosphere > Phylloplane/Leaf | place: USA...
TTGAGTCCTAGACTTTGCTTTCCTACAAGTTTTGCATTTATCACATATGTGTCGCACATCTTTTTTCATTTTAGGCCAATAAAAATGCTCATGCAACACATCCAAAGTCTTAACAACACCAAAATGCCCCATTAACCCGCCTCCATGTGCTTCACATATAGAACTTAATGTCCAACACACAAACGACTCTCTTTAAACAATATCCTTTAAGTTTATAGAACTTTCCAAAAGCCAAAGTTTCACAAGCATTGTAAACATTACCGTTCAGTTTTACGCTATTGAGCATAACTTCAAATCCAACTATTGGATCAAGCTGAAACTTTACCATAATATTCCAGAGGTATTTGTCTATCTTGGGGTTACATTTTCAAATGAATCCATCTTCGGAAAGGACTTGCGATATAAGTCAGAACAGGCTATACAAATTCTGTTATTTACTTCCTTTTGACTTGTGGACTTCCTATTTGGCAAGGATCATTTTCCTACAATGATGTGGGAGGTTGTTTTGGGAATTTCCTAGTTCCACAAGGATCTTTAATGACCTGCAATATAATCTTCCAAGTGTGGCAAGGATTCACCAATGTTTCAGAATCCTTTAATTATAAGGATTTCTTATCCATCCTATTTACATAAGGAAAGAAGGGCTGGTGGTATTTAATGACAACTTAGTTATTTTTATTATCTTCTTTCATGTTTTGGCTTAATTAGAACTTTGTTTTGAGCTAGGATCCTAGTCTTGTTTGGATCAGGTTATGGGTTTTACAGTTTAAAGTTTTTTGGTCAGTTTTGTATGTGGGTCGGTTCAGCCCACAAGGGTAGATCCATTAGGGTTACTTTTAAAAACTATTTAAATGCATGTAACCTAAATTTCGGCAGCTTTGATGATAATTACTTCTGAATTTTTCAGTTTTAACAAGTGATTCTTGCATTCTTCAGTTCTTGGACGAACTAAATCTGACTTATCGAAGATTAACTAGCTTCGTGGCATCATTCTACTCAATCCAATAGTGTTGGTGCCTTGGGACAGGTTTCCATTGTGTCACACTCCTATCAGACTTATTTCGGCTTTCCGGGATTAAATCTCAATCTTGATTGTGGGTTGTGTGATCACGAGTTTCGCATCAACATGTAATGGGTCCTTGGTGTTTGTGGGTTGATCCATATCATCTCCTATCTCCTCAAAAGGATTCAACCTCAAATCAAAAACTATGTTAAACAAAATAAGATTAGCAACATTAAAGGTAGTACTAACACCGTACTCACCATACTCAAAAGTATTAACTGAGCTCAAATATAGAAATAATAATGAAAACAAGAAGTCTGGAAGTAACTTATTTATGCCACATATAATAGAAAGAAAAAAAATGATAAAACATTTTAATTCCCTAGCTTAAATTACCCTTGGCTGAGATTCACCTTCCTAGATACTCTAGGATTGCTTAGCCAACTTTTAAAGTCCTTCAGCTGCTATGAAATCTGATAGGAATAGGAATTTAATTGTTAAAGTCTTGTTTCCTTGTAGGACTAGGATTTCCCTACAGAACATGAAAAACAATCCTAGAAATTAATTCTCGTTGTAGTCGCTCATCACTTTCTTTCCTTGACTAGGAGAATCAAACCTTTAGCATTAAATAATACTTCCAAGTCTAGATTCATATCTGACAGCCCACATTTAGTTTCCTTATATGACTAGGAAACTTTATCCTTTGTTTCTTAAATATTCTCCTAAATAGTTGAGACAATAATGAACCAATTTTCCTTTCAATTTTAGAAGAATATTTTCCTAATCCTTAAAAAAAAGGATCCCGACATCTTAATTAGTCCAACCAATTTTAAATCCTATATGGCCCAAACATATATTGAAACATACCTCGTAATCACATGGTCACACAACCCACAAGATTGAAATCTAATCCTGAAAAGCTGAAATAGTTTTGATAGGAGTGTAACACAATGAAAAACCTGCCCCAACACTATTAGAATGAGTAGAATGACACCACGAAACCAATTAATCTTCGATAAGTCACATTCAGTTTGTTTAAGAACTGAAGACTGCAAGAATCACTCTCACACGTTAAAACTGAAAAATTCAGAAGTAATATTTATTAATGGCTTGCAAAATTTTGGTTGCATGAGTTTAAATAGTTCTTGAAAAATTAACCCTAATGGACCACTTATGTAGACTTATATGAGGTCCACTCAAAACTAACCCAAAAACCCTAAACTGAAAAGCCCATAACCTAATTCAAATAAGTGTTGGATCCTAGCTGAAAACAAAGTATTAATTAAGCCCAAACAAGCCTTAGGTTATAGCTAACAAAATAAAATAAAGCCCCTAATACTAAATCCATGTTCTGCCATAAAAAGAAGAGAAGGAATAAAATATTACAGAACTGATTTTAGGCTTCTTTATAACCTTCCATACAACCCATTAATCTTAGAAATAAAAGGAAAAGGTAACCACCCATGTTGTTTCCAAGTTGTAGTAGGATTCTTTTGTTTCCTTTGTTATCCTCACCTCAGGGCCCAAATAACCGTATTGGGCCCCTATTGCACATTAATAAGATGTACTAAGGCCTCCTCTTAATACTCCAATGGACCTTTCAATTCTGACTAGGTCGAAACCTTCAAAACCAATGCATTCAATACCTTTATCTTGGACCGAATCATTGGACAATTTGGAACATGTAATGCAATGCAAACATACAATCTCCCTGAAGAACAAGTCTGTGATATGAGATGCATCATTTGTTTTATGGCATGCAATGAAATGCGTCATTTTAGAAAACCTATCAACCACAACAAAAATAGAGTCTCTACCTTTCTTTTATCTAGGTAAACCTAAAATAAAGTCCATAGAGATATCTACCCAAGGTTTAGTAGGTAATGGTGTATATAATCCATGCGGTTGTACTTTAGATTTTGCCTTTCTACAAGCAATTCACAAATTTGTTGCACATCCCTTTTTATCTTTGGCCAGTAAAGATGCTTATGCAATACATCCAAGGTTTTTGCAACCCCAAAGTGACCCATTAAACCACACTTATGTGCTTCATGAACAAAGAATTCACATAAAGAACTAGTAGGAATACACAATCTATTCTCTTTGAACAAATATGATGTGGACCAGCCCAGAAACACCAGGACCCATTACATGTTCAAAGTGGTCCAATGACTCGGTCCAAGCCAAAAACATTGAAAGAGGCATTGAATGCATTGCTTTTGAAGGTTTCAACCAAGTCAGAATTGAAAGGTCCATTGGAGTATCAAGAGGAGACCCTAGTACATCTTATCCATGTGCAAGAGGGGTCCAATACAACCTTATTTAGGCCATAAGGTGAGGACAACAAAGGAAACAAAAGAATCCTACTACAACTTGGAAACAACAAGGGGCTATATGGAAAGGTATATAAATAAGCATTGAATCAGTTATGTAATGTTTTACTTCCTTTTCTTCTTCTCATGACAGAACATGGATTTAATATTAGGGGCTTTATTTTATTTTGTTAATTACAGCCCAAGGCTTGTCTGGGCTTAATTAATACTTTGTTTTCAACTAGGATCCAAGGCTTGTATGGATTAAGTTATGGGGTTTTGGGTCAGTTTTGAGTGGACCTCATATAAGTCTAAGGGGTTCATTAGGGTTAATTTTTCATGAACTATTTAAACTCATGTAACCAAAATTTTGGCCTTTGATGATTATTACTTCTGAATTTTTCAGTTTTAATGTGTGAGAGTGATTCCTGCATTCTTCAGTTCTTGAGCTAACTGAATTTGACTTATCAAAGATTAACTGGCTTCTTGGTGTCATTTTACTCTTTCCAATAGTGTTGGTGCCTCGGGGCAGATTTTCATTATGTCACACTCCTATCAAACCTATTTCAGCTTTCCAGGATCAGATCTCAATCTTGATTGTGGGTTGCGTGATCACGTGATCACAAGATTCGCATCAGTTGGTATCGAAGCTAGGCTCCAAAATAACGTCATATCCTTCTGTTATTTTTGTATTTTTAGTGTTCCTTTAAGTTTTCCAGTGTTTGCGTTCATCTTCTTATTCTTTGTGTCTGCGTCATCTAAGCAAAACAAAAAAAGGTTATATTCCATCTTATTACTTCATATTATGTCTCTATTGGGGGCAAGATCGCATTATATTTCCAATTTAAACTTATTCTGATATCGTTTGCTTGAAATTTTAATTCGAAGTTCAATTCTGCCGCAGAAATGACTCTTAGTGAACCATAAGCAAACCACCTTAGAATCAATTGAAACTTCATATTCAGAGTATTGGGGATGATAAATATATTAAATTTGGGCTTATTTTGATATCAGCTTCTGGGGGTTTTAATTGGAGGTTCAATTCTACCGCAAACTGATCATACAAGGGGTTTGGGTACCTAGACATAAGAGAACGACCTATAAATTGAATTTTTTTTGTTTATTTAGTATTATTAGAATGCTAAATATTGAATTTGAGGTCATTTCGAGATTGTTTAGACTGGGTTTCATTTCTATTACGAAAAAATTGCGTAACAGGTTAGATTTGCATCAAGTTTCAAAATGTGATCCTTACTATTTTGTGTCATCCAAATATTTTGGTTTCTATTATATTTGGGTTATCTAGGAGTCAAGTAATCGTTTTCGCTAATATTCACTTCTGTTTTATTTCGTGTTAGTCTCGTCCACAATTCGTACGAATTTGCATTGCTATTGACTTTGATTTGTTGATTTTATAGTTTTGTTTTGCTTTGTTTTCAGTATATTTATTGATTCATGAGTCTGAAATTATAATTAGAGTGCGTTACAAAGGCTACTAACTTTGATTTGTTGATTTCAGTTCCTAAAGAACCAAAAGAAAGCAACTTGTGAGGTGAAAGGCGAGCTTATTAGAGTGAAACGCCTTGATTTTTTTTGTGTGATACACGAGAGGTGTGAGGATATATTTTGTGTTACTAACCAAATTTTACAGATTCAAAGAATCTCTGAAAACAACGAATCAGCGACACAAAACGCTGACATAGCTTTCAATTAGGAGCCATAGGCCAGCAAGTGGAGTTGTTGTCTAGGACGTACAAAGATTTGAAAGATGAGGTAAATTCAATAAAGCAACAGAATAGTGGGGTTGATCGCTAAGGAAATACGGTCCGTATGGCCTTACGCAATGTCAGATCTGATTTTGAAGAGTTTGTTGACGAAAACACATATGCGGGTGAAGATGCCTATGATTTTGCATCTGGTGGCCAAGGAATCAGGTCTTGACCGAACAGGGCTAAGAGGAATGTGAATTTTCATCGCTTGGACATTACGAAGATATGGATGGGGACTTGGACACCATTAAACTACTGAAAATTCCTAACTTTCAAGGTAAAAAAGATCCCTGAGGGTTATTTGGAGTGGGAGAAAACGTTAGATTGGATTTTTTATTGCCATAGCTTTTTTGAACAAAAAAAAGGTGAAATTGGTGATAATTGAGTTTACGGAGTATGCATTGATTTGGTGGGATCAAATTGTAATCAATAGGAGTATTGGGGAGCGACCCATTCAAACTTGGGGGGAGATGAAAGTCTTAATAAGGAGAAAATTTGTGCCAAAACACTATTACAGAGACTTATTTCTGAAGCTCTAAGGTTTGAATCAAGGTTATAAGACAGTAGATGAATATCATAAAGAGATGGAGATAACAATGATTTGGCCCAATGTTGTTGAGGTTAGAGAAGCCACCATGGCTAGATTTCTTAATTGGTTGAATCAGAACATTGTCAATGTGGTTGAGGTACATCACTAAGTGGAGCTAGAGGAAAAGGTTCACATGGTTATTGTTGTTACTCAATTTTAGACCCCAAAGTGCTGGAAACGGTGAATACCCATTTTGAACCGAGTGTAGCTCATATTTGCTGGAAAATTGATAAAAGAGGAGGAGAAAGAAATATTTTTTCCGAAAACCTGTTTGAGCTGTTTTCTGCTCTTTTTATCCTTCCCCTTTGCTGCCAAAATCATCAGGTTTCTTAGATTGACTAGAGGTCTTCATAATGCTAAATTCGTTCCTTCATTATCTTGTTTTTAAGGTTGGATAAATCTCTCAAAATTTGCACTAAAAAAATGATTCTGCTGTTATCACAATTTTTTGTTCCAACTTAGGCTCTGATTCTGACTTGGTTTTGTACGATATTTGAGCATCCTAGGTATATTCTGTCACTCATTACATGTTGAAAAATTGACGTACGCCTTTATTAGGTCCTAGGGATCATTTTTCTTAGAGAAGATTCTTAATCAGATTTGGATACTCAGTATTGTCAGATCAAGAACCTTTTTGACCAACTAGATTACTACCAGTTTCTGTTCTGTAAAAAGATTTTATCTCACTTCGACTCCTTCATCAAAGTTGTAGTCCTAGACGCGCAGATGAATTTGGGCTTTTGAATCACTTGATTTCGATATCAGAAGCTCAAGATATTCCCATTTGAATATCTAACGTGAGGGCAGAAAATTCTGCCTCGGGAAGGATATAGCCTAAGTTCGCGGGACTGATTCGAAGGATTTTTTTAGACCAAGGACTGAATCGAAAATTGTTAAAATGAGGGATTGAATTGAAGAAGGATATTAAAAGCTGGAGAGGGCGCTGGATCATCATAAATGATAGGATTTTTTCCACACCGAATAAGGAAAATGAGACTTTGCAGCTGCACCCTCCATCTGATTTCTTTCCTTTTTTCCGCTGCAAATTCCTACTGTTTTTCCTTTATCATCATGCCTGAATTTTGGAGCTGCAACCATGTTTTTTTCTTGCCTCATTTCAAAGGAAGCAGCTGGCCATATGGAAGGAAAGAAAATAGCCACACCCTCCTCTAAACCTGGAAAGACATTAGACGTAAAGCACCAGTACAAAATTAGAAAATTGCAACTTCCTTTTGCATTTTTTTACTGCAAATCAGTAGGGATTTACGTCCTAGAATTAATGCATTAAATCTTTCCTAAATAGAGATATTCTAGACTATATATAAGCCCTTCTAATGACCTAAAGAGGGAGGAGGAGAGCAGAAAAATAAGAGAAAAAACAAAGAGAAAAGAGCAGCGAAAGAAACAGCCAAAGACAGACAAGAAAAACGTAAGAGAGGCAGAGTAAAAAACACAGCAAATAGTGTGAGCTTTCTTTCTTGCATTCTGGTGTTATTGTGAGGAAAGAGAAGAGAAAGAATACAAGACGGAGAGGGAGCTTTGCTGCTAAAACCTTGACAGCAACGTTTGCTTGGTTTTATTTCATCTTCTGTAGAAAAGAACACAGTGATGCCCACTTGCTTTGTGTTGTTCCTGCTGTAGTTTTGAGTTTTGGATGGGTGACTATGTTAAGATTTGGCTAGCCTCTGGTGTTCTTTTTTTTATCTCCTTTTTTTCGCTGGTTCAAAATTAAGGAACCGGGAAAGGGGGCTGTTGTTTTCTTCATCAGCAGCTCCCTTTTCTGTTCGTGTCCTTTCATTTTTTTTATTGAAAGAGCCGGCCAGGTCTTGCTTTGGTTTCTAGTCCATTATATAAATGTGTTATAAGAGCATGCCGTCCCAAGCTCTTCTTTTTTTGGTATGAAACTAGCATGGCAGTTTTTTCTCCCGGTTTGTTAAAAAGAAAATAGGTCATGAGTCCTGGTCACTTGCAGTAGGATTTTGATTTAAAAATTTCAATTTCAAAACTTTGGCTCCCTCATGCATACGGGTTTAGTCCTTTCTAGTGTACATCATTTTAAGTTGATTTGGCTTTGAACGATTGTTTGTTGCGAATTGTTTCAAGTTTCTCGTAGTTCTTGTAATATGATTCATGGCTTGCTACTTTCCATTTCAATGTTTACATCTAATTGTGATGTTTGTGTTTTGACAAAAAAATATATATATATAAAAATGTTATCTTACGTGTTGCATGCGGCCAATACCCTAACATATTTTGAACGCTCGTTTTTATACAAAAAATATTAGAAGTTTCGGAAATGTGTTTTCGCATGGATTTCTTAAACACAAAAAAAAAATTATTTTCTTGTATTTTTGGATGTTACAATATGTTTGTAAAACTCCAAAGGGTATTGGCCAATATTCCAAAAAATATAAAAATCTTATTTTAGGGGGAATTCATCTATTATTCATCGCTAATGTTTGGATAAAGAAATCCTTAAAGGATGAATATCCAAAATATTATTGGGAATAATTTGTTATTATTCACTGTTAATATTTGGATAAAGAAACCCGGAGTGGTAAATATCCAAAATAATTTTCTAGGAATAATAAATCCGCACATATCCTTGAAAGAAGCCTTGATTATAATCGAGGCATTTTAATTTTTCTACTCCACAGTTTACGAGCCGTGAGAGTATAAAACACTAAGACAAAAAAAAAAGGATTTTAAAGCACCCTAGATTTCTAAATTTTTGTCCCTCCTCCTTGCGATTTACAAGTCGCAAACTCTTGAAAAACAAAGGGGAAAATGAGCTTTTAAAGTACATGGAACTTCCTTGGATTTCTATCTTAATAAATTTAGTTTGAATCAAACCTATAGAAACTGATGGGATTAGAAAACACCAACACTATAGCAGATTATAAAGCAAACCAAACACCAAGCAGCTTACCTTAGGTAGGGCGTACTAGGGGTGCTAATACCTTCCATTTACACAACCAGTCCCTTATCTTAGAATCTTTGAAAGACCAGTTAGGGTTCCTAGTGACCAAATACTAGGTGGTGATACTAGGTGGTGACTCCCCTTTAGTCACAAAAACAAAGACCCCGAAATCAATCGAGGGTCGCTGCGACGCCGTGCTTTGCCGCCTGGGTGCCACGGCTATGAAGGTGGAGAGAAAACTTAGGAAATGACATGTTTGACCAGTATTTAATTTAGGTTCTTCATCATCTTGGAAGCCAAATCTAAAAAGAGAGGGTATTGTCCGGCCGAGATCCTTTGTTCCTTCTAGAACTGAACCACTAAATGTTAAAGTTGATGTCCCTACTGGTGCCAAAGGTAATTGGAAGTAAAACCAAGGGAAGATGTGAGCCACAATCATTACCTGTACATACACATGTTTTGATCAAAAATAAAGAGAGAGAGAGAGAGAGAGAGAGAGAGAGAAAGAGAGAGAGTAAGACTCTAGCTGGCCTACATATAGGTGGTATGATTGCATTTTCAATTTCTTATCTACAAAATCTTCTCTTCTTTCCCTTCATTTCTACTCAACCCATACATTCAACAGATATAGAAGTGTGTAAAAATGACAGGTCCCTCAAGTCATCACATAAGAAATATTTGTGTTTTTGGTGGATCCAGTCTTGGAAAAGAAAAGGAGTTTTTAGAATCAGCATATCTTGGTCAGGTACTAGCTGGGAAAAAGATTCATTTAGTGTATGGGGGAGGCAGCCTTGGGTTAATAGGGGGTGTTCCAATAATTGCATTTTTAAGAGGCAGTCAAGTTTTAGGGGTTGTCCCCAAAGCTTTAGCAATAGAGGATATCATTGGAAAAACAATTAGAGAGGAACTACATGTCTCCACAATGTCTGATCGAATGAATACAATGTTTAACCATGCTGACACCTTTATTGCCTTACCAGGTAGTATGGGCACATTGGAAGAGATCTTTCATATTTCCTCTTGGGCCCAACTGCACATTCACCATAAACTTATAGGTTTGTTAAATGTTAATGATTTTTATGATAATTTGTTATCTTTTCTTAATCAAGTTGTGGAACAACAATTTCTAACATTTTCGGCATGACAAATCATAGTCTCTGCTACTATTGCTGAACAATTGATTAACCAACTCAATCTTTCATCCCTGTAATTGATCCCTGCATGAGTCGCATAAATTGGTCAACTAAGAAAAGCCGTAAAAAGCTTTAAATTGGATTTAAGCCTTCGTTTGTAAAACCTTGTGTCTTTTAGTTTTATTAATAGCATAGTATTTTGTTTTGTTATTTCTTATATTTGTTTAAGTATGTTTTAGGTTTGTTAATATTCTCTGTTTCAGGTTATGTCTTCTATACTTTATCTTTCTACCTTATGACATTGAGAACAATGTCTCGTTTTGGTTGGGGGGAGGGTAGTAGTTGACATAAAAAAAACTAACTAACCAACTAACTACTTTTTTTTAATAAAACCATTTGACAAAACTTTTACTACTAGGATGGCAGAGTAAGGAAGAATTTTATTGACTCTTGAGACGTATTTTAGTAAACATTTTCCAATGATTATTTGCAATATTCAAGGTCTATCACATACTTCTCTTGAAATATTCAGGTTTACAAACTCTCACATTGTCATCACTTGATTCTGCTCATACTTATTTAACAAGTATTCTTAAACCTTCATTTTCACACACACACACTCTAATATATGATTGTGGGTTGCACATTGGATTATTACATTATTTATGTTCTTTTGTTAAAGGTAACAACTAAGAGAAAGGGATAGTATATAATTTGTAAAAAAAAAAAACCAAATTGATAATATTGATGATAATAAAAACGTAGATAAGTTTGGTTTCGTAGCCTCCCTAACCTAAGCAATTAAGCCCGAAGGGGTGTTTTAACACCTAATACAGTAAAGTCAACTGACTTGGAAGC
>Ga0325414_1008942_pt1 | contig 10581 bp, 7 predicted proteins | sample PopdelMetagenome_8_FD_206183 | JGI IMG/M metagenome (GOLD analysis project Ga0325414, IMG submission 206183) | Populus deltoides microbial communities from Bellville, Georgia, United States - Leaf-PdKOR-R3 | ecosystem: Host-associated > Plants > Phyllosphere > Phylloplane/Leaf | place: USA...
AATAAAAATTGAATATATGTATATCAATTGCTAGGGAGATTAATTAATTAATTAATTATATTTATGGCAGAGGAAAGAAAGAGAGAAAGGAACCATTTAAACACTGAAATCACCTCTACCAGCCCACTTCCCAATTGTTCAGCTTCACAAAGCAACAGAAAGCAAGCATCAGACAAGAATAAAAAAATCGTAAATTCCAAGCAACAACAGCAGGAGGAAAAATATTAAATTATGCAAAGATTAGTGACAATTCCATGAATATCTGAATTAAATAAAAATTTATAACCTTCACCAACCTCACCACACTCTTTATTTATCTATTTATTTATTGATTGACAATACCAGTGGAAATTGCACGGCATCTGGGTCCAATTTGGGTGCTTAATTTAATGAATTTCCTTCTTTATATATACAAAAACATGGTAAACAGGTCAATCGATGTAATCAACAAGCTTTTATACTAAGATTTGGATTATTCATAGATTTATTTTTTATTTTTTCAGCTAAATATCTTTGCATTTCTTATATCCCCAGTGGAGAGGGTAATAAAAAAAAAATGAGAAATTGAATTTTTTATTTTTAAAATTAAAAAAATATTTTTTTTCATCATCTTCATCATCATAGCACATGATAAAAGCCTAATTTGCTAATTCATCACTCAAAGATAAAGACTTTCTGGAAAAACAAATACTAGAATCTATTTTTAATGCACTGGCTCTTTTACAATTTAGCCTCTATAGTTTATCATAAATAACCAATTAGTCCTTATACTATTAAAAACAACTAAACAGTCTCTTGACTAACTTAACTATCTTAAATGCAGCATGTTTTTTTTTTTTTCTTTTTCCAAAACACGTTTTTTCTGATCAGAATTTTCTATCTCACCTTCTCTCTCTCTCTCTCTTTATTTTCAGAAAAAAATAAATTAAACTAAATAGAAAGAGAACATTGCATTGACAAAAGGACAAGCAGATTTTAAAATATGATGATTTAATAATAAATCATGAAACTACAAGGCTAATAAATCAATATCCTAAAATTACAGGGACTAATTTATAATTAGTTCTAAACAAGCATGACACCTTGGAAAGTCCAAAGTCCAAACATGAACACAGGCCAAATAAGCCACCATTTTCTGGTTCTTAACTGGCTCTTCTCTTATTTATATTGCAAACTTCCCTCCTCTCCTCTGATCCTCAGATCTCTGTTCTGGTACTTTTTTTCAATAAAGTTTGAAGCTTTTTGAGGATTATTATCAATGGCAGGGAAACCATGGGTGAGGATGGTGACTGCACAGACACCAACAAATATAGCTGTGATAAAGTACTGGGGCAAGAGAGATGAGACCTTGATTTTGCCTGTTAATGATAGCATAAGTGTCACTCTTGATCCGGCTCATCTTTGTACAACCACAACTGTTGCTGTTAGTCCTAGTTTTGACCAGGATCGGATGTGGCTCAATGGAAAGGTAGTCTTTTTTCTCATTTTTCTGTTTCAATTTGGTTGTTGTGGAAGTTCTTGAAATGGGATTTCAGTGGGTTTAATGATTCATTTAGATAGTGAATTTTTGTGGGTTCTCTTTGTTTTGTATGTTTAATGGTTATTTGGGACCTGGAAAGAAGGGAGTTTACTGGATTAAGCTTTACAGTCAGATTTTGTTCTCTTAAACTCTTTCCTTTTCGGAATTGGACGTCAACATAGCAGAGAATTTCTTTATTTGAAACCGTACTGTTTAAAAAGATTTTGGAATTGCATGTCAGCTTACGTAGTTCATAAAGTCATGTGGTAGCGTTGTTGTAGTGATGTACTTGTGCATGTACTTATATCAAGGATGATGAGCATAAGGGAGGAAGAGGGCTAACTTGTTGTGTTGAGAATCCTGTGTGGTTTATCATCAGGGAAAACTTTGATGTGTTTTTCATTGCATCCTATTTGGTTGTTGAGAAAATGTGAGTAAAGGAAAAAATTGATTGAGACCAGATACAAGATTTGATATTGAAAAGATGGACATGGATCTAGATTGGATAAAATTTAATTGCATTTCAATTTCCCTGTAAATGAGACAATTTGCTAGTTATGGTTCTTTGTTGCTAAGCAATATGTAAATGGTTGCTGGGTTCGTGTTGAAATTCTCTTCCTCACTGCTGACTCACATTTGGTTTTTGCTGGTTAGCGTAGGAGATTTCCCTTTCTGGAGGCAGGTACCAAAATTGTTTAAGGGAAATTCGTGCCCAGGCTTGTGATGTTGAGGATGAAGAGAAGGGTATCAAGATTGCAAAGAAGGATTGGGAGAAATTGCATGTGCATGTTGCTTCATACAACAATTTCCCTACTGCTGCTGGACTGGCTTCCTCTGCAGCTGGCTTTGCTTGTCTTGGTAAACATTTTCCCCGAATTTTCCTTGCTATGTTCAACAACCCCCCCTTTTTTTTTCTTTTTTATGGCTGGGCCTGTATTTTTAAACATAATTTCTGTCTACTTCATTGAATGGTTGTGCTGGACATCACATTTCCGAGTTTCGTATTGTTTAGGAAAATAGATGCAATTCTTGCTCAATGCTTAAATTTATTCAGAATCCTCTAGTCTAACTTTATCATGGATGGAGCTTGGTACGTGGAATGATTATTCATTACTCGCTTTTGTTGAAAACACTCACAATAAAGCTTACTGTATATGATTATGGGGTCCATGTTGAAATTAACCAACTTGGCATGTAGTTTTCATGAATCTGCCAGCTAGCTTTTCTGGATTACAATCACTGATGTGTACACATTTTTTTTTATAGAAGCTCATATATAGAAATGCAACAAGCTAGACAGAAATGCTTCCTATTAATGGAGCAGTTTTCAACTTCGAGGAGCCCTTTTATTGTTTTTTCTGCTTTATATCTGCAGGGCTGTAGTATCAATTGCAATCTTGTATGGGACTGGAAGAATTTATTCATCATGACATCATCTGGTTTTATCTTCTTATGTAGTTTTTGCCCTTGCAAAGCTGATGAATGCAAAAGAAGACAATAGTGAACTTTCTGCTATTGCAAGGTATACCTTAATAGCATATGCATAATTTTAAGTGCTTGGTTTTATGTTTTTTTTTGTCTTTACATCAATAATTTTGAGTAGCATGAAACATTTTTTCCCTTAGAATTTTATTCTTCATATGCAGCTGCTATTTACATGTTTCATTTATTCCACTATATCCTCATACTGCTGTCACCACCAACAAATATTTATTATTTTGAATTCTGGCTAGATGCATCTTTGCTGATACCTAATTGCTCGTTCTTGGCTTGCATCAATGATAGTATTTGATAACAATGATATCTTTAAGTAATTGATAAGTTGGTTTATAGGGAGCTGTCTTTAAGTAATTGATAAGTTGGTTTATTGGGTGCTGTCTTGACTTATTTTATAGCCCAGTTATATATTTAATTTAATCTGTCAAGGCTTTTCAGATATGAGTGATTCAAGCATGCTACTTGCTATTAACATTTGATATTTTACGAACATTGTTTCTTGGAAAGGTTCTTGCAATGTTTGATATTTTGTAAGCTTTGTTTTTCAGGCAAGGTTCTGGCAGTGCCTGTCGCAGTTTATTTGGTGGATTTGTGAAGTGGATCATGGGAAAAGTAAGTTTGATTTTGAGGTTCATCCATGGAGCCTTCTGATTAGATTGCTCTGCCCCATTTTGAGCAATTAATTATGATGCATTGTTTTTTAATATGTTAAGGCTGAGGATGGAAGTGATAGCCTTGCTGTTCAACTTGTAGACGAAAAGCACTGGGATGAACTTGTTATTATTATCGCTGTGGTATGTATTTTTTCCCTTATTTAGAACTCGTTAGTCTGAATTTTGTTTGAGTTGCCTCTGGACTCTGGGAATAGCGGTCCTGAAAATACATTTGATTTTTCTTTGTCATGTTGTTTTAGTAAACAGAGTTGTGATTTTGTTCTCCAGGTAAGTTCACGGCAGAAAGAAACAAGTAGCACCACAGGAATGCGGGACACTGTTGAAACTAGCTTGCTTTTGCAACACAGAGCTAAGGTGCTTTTCAATGCCCTTAATTCAATTTCTTGCAACTTCTCTTCTTAAGCAGTTGTCTTTCTTCAATTGCAAAAAGTGCTCTTAGCAGTTGAGATTTTTAGACATAAATGGAGCTGGAGCCCTATTCTGAATCTATTCTGGATGATAACCATGCTTTGTGATTTGCACACTACCTTTTCCTTGCTGTTCAGATTTAGATTTTCTATGAAATTTAATCCTCTCTTTTCCTTTTTTAGCTGTCTTCTGATCAATGCATTCTGAAATTGTTTGAAATTTATTTAACTTTTGGTAATATCTCCTTCCTGTTTTGGACTAAATAGGAAGTTGTACCAAAACGCATTAAACAAATGGAAGAAGCCATAAAGAATCGTGATTTTGGATCTTTTGCACAATTAACCTGTGCAGATAGCAATCAGTTCCATGCAGTCTGCTTGGATACATGTCCCCCAATATTCTACATGAATGATACATCTCACAGGCAAGTAAAGTTTCTCGATTTATGTGACATGAAAATTTAAGCTTCATCAATTATTTATTTATTTGCCTGTTGAGCACTTCACCAGACATAGAGTTTAGTTTTAATGTAGTGACTATATTTCAGGATAATCAGCTGTGTTGAAAAATGGAATTGCTCAGAAGAAACACCTCAGGTTTGTTTTGTTTTGCTATCTTTTTTTATTTTTTTTGTTTATATACGCCACATTCTAGGAGCTTAACTTAGAAGCAAGTTCCAGATAGAATGTGATGGCATTAACATTGTTATTTTTCAAAAATTTGATCATAGATGATGGTCAAGCTTGGGGCACAGATGATTGTATAGGTGATTTAAGGATGATAACACAATAAAATTGCCTTCTCAATTGTCTAATTATAGTATTTAGTTTTCATTTGTTCTTTTTGCAAACGTGTTCTGTAATATTAGCTGATCTTGCGTGCTTCCTCAAGTACATCTACTTTCCTGCTGTTTCTGAAATATCATGAGATAATTTATTTGGTATTGGGTTTTGTAACTGAAAATGTATCACTTCATCACATCAAATATGAAGCTTCTTTTCACTTGTGGCTTGTGCTATTTTACCTATCCGTAATGACTTATCATAACATTGTTTTAATGCTTGCAACCACTTTCTTTTGTTGTTGATTTTCCTAAAATAAAAAATAAAAGAAAAAAGAAACAAAATGATAGTTAGAATCCTACTGGTCCTGCCAGCTAATTGTCACAGTTTCCAAATGTGTAATGGTTGGCTAATGATGAGATTTCCTTGACAGGTAGCTTATACGTTTGATGCTGGGCCCAATGCAGTTCTGATTGCACATAATAGAAAGGCTGCTACTCAGTTATTGCAGAAGCTGCTATTTTACTTCCCTCCAAGTTCCGATGCTGATTTGAACAGGTATATTGTCTTCCAATGTCAAGGTCACCAAAGGATTTTGGTGCAATGTTTTGGAGGCTATGCATGATGTATACAACCCCATCAATCAGTTTTCAAATAATCAAACTTTTTTTCCTCAGTTATGTTATTGGTGATAAGTCCATACTAAAAGATGCTGGGATTGAAGATATGAAGGATGTGGAAGCTTTGTCACCACCTCCAGAAATTAAGAATGCCCAGAGAAGCAAAGGAGATGTCAGTTATTTCATCTGTACGAAACCTGGTAGAGGTCCTGTTTTGCTCTCTGATGAAAGCCATGCTCTTCTCCATCCTGAAACTGGGCTGCCCAAATGAACTTAGGAGCACATTTAACTTTTCTTGCACTTCTGTACTTTTTAGTCTTGTTGACCAGAGTCGGACACTTCTGTGAGCCTGAAGTGTTTCCAATGTGATGATTGTTTGCAGTAATTAAGGGTTACTGTGAAGTGATTCTCTCAACTGTTCCTCGCAAATTTGCAGTTAATGCTGCTTTTTGCCTTGCATTTGTAATTTATTTTACATTTCAGTGCATTTAAGTTATCGGTCTCAACAATGAATAATCTGTCCGTTGCTCCTTCTAAGCTTCTTTCAGCTGTTAGCCTTAAATAGTTTTTATGATGTTTCCGACATTTTGTATCAGTTTCTATCATAAGTCAATAAATTCTTGGTTTACCTGTTATGTTTGTTATTTATCTTCATTTTTGCCAGTGTGCTGGCATTCCCGACACAATTCCCCTTAAAGGCTCCAAAGATTCAATAAATTAGTGGTTTACCTGTTATGTTTGTTCTTGATTCTGTTTTCTTTAGCTTGCCGGGCATGCTATTATGCTGGGTTTTTTTGGCTATACTGTGGTGTTAGATATTCCAAAGCTGATCTGCCTCGCATTCGCAGCTTAAGCCACTTCATCATTGGACTATCTAATGGAAACGCCAACCAGCTAATGCTAAGCTGTGAAATGTAGTGTCGAAATATAACATTTTTGCAACGTAACCAAATCTCAGTTGCAGACACATGGTTTGTACAGCAGAAAGACAACAAAATGTTTGAACATAATCAGGGATGCACTGTTCACCCACCTAGCCCTACAACAAATAGGATCAATCCCTTCCCAGAAAAGGAACTTTTAAAATCTGTCCGAAGTTCTGTGGGATTGCGGTGAATAAATGTCCAGCACCAGGAACCTCATGGTAGTTAATCCATGGAAGTCTTTGGGCAATATATCGCTGCAAGCTAAAAGGCACCATTATATCTTCATCACCCTGCCATAGATGAACTGAGCCTTCATTGTTAGGAAAAGGATTCTCAAGATCCATGGGATCAAATTCCCACTTCCCAAATCCAATCATCATGTCTCGATGTAATGATTCAAACACTCCTTGCAGCGTTGCTTGTGGCTGCATAAAAAGAGAGGGTACAAAATTCCAAATGAGTTAGGGTTTCTAAGAATTCTGGCAGGTTACTGTCCATTCGTGGATGAAAAACAAAGCCTATCAGACTATGGCAAGATTATGCATGAGATGATGGAATATCTTTTTTTCGCCTCCGTTTTCAGACAGAATTTATTAAGATACTCATGGTTTGTGATTCATTTCCTTGTAATGAAATAAAGAGAGTAACAAGAAAATGAAGTACCCTGTTGCTTCTCTTCTCCGCGATCAGGGGTAGGAGTTCTAAATCCTGGCCGGATAAAATATCAGGCTTCATGGATATAGCAGCTGATGCAGGAAACCATTTCTGAGTGTTCCACCAGTAGGTGAGCCATGGAGTATGGTGAGCAACATATAATGCCCAATGATCCTGTCGTATCTGTCGGTAGTAGGCTTCTGCCGATAAGTTCGCAGGAAAGCCAGGCCACCAATAGTTGACAACAGGAACAATTAGTGTCGCTCCTGATAGCCTGGAAGAAGCAAGAGCACATGATTTGAAGCAAAAAATAACACCAGACAGAACTGTTAGGCAACATATCACAAACAAATCTCAAGCAGATTCCTGATACTAGAATACACTTAAGAACATTGACAATTATTTTTCATAGCATGCTTTACTTTCTTTTAATTGAGTTCTTTTTTGAAATTACTGTATTTTTTGATGCAACATCCCGCATTCTGAAAGTTGGCAGAAGATCCCCAATGTAGCAAATTTACCAGAATTGCAAGTAAAACAGTCTCACCTATGAGGGATGTACTTGAGGCAGCCCCAAACCACTTGGCCTCCCATGGAGAATCCCATCACATAAAATTTATATCCTAGTCCTAAATGATCAGCAAGCTCTTCTATATCTAAAGCTAAACTTTTAGGAGTTCGCCTGGGATCTGGATCGCTTTCTCCGTAACCTGGCCGATCAAAGGACACAAAGTACAACCGCAGCTCCTCAACAACATCCTGAAAATCATCACATAAAATGAGGGGTAAAAGTTAGATTTCTCCATCAACAAATACAATCTCTTGACCAGTGAAACCTTAAAGAGTTCCATTAAAACATAAATTTAGAAATAAATTACCAGAACGGGTTCTGTCATACTCATTATATCATGTTTCGTAGAGGCAAAACCATGAACAAGTATGATCTTAGCTTTGGCAGTTTCTTTAGAGACGCCATGCTCCTTGTAGGACAAATGCCTCCCATCCCTCAGCTTCATTCTAGGCGCTGTAATGGGAGGGCCACCCAGGGTTCCACAAATCTTTGGAGGTGGTGGCTGGGTGGCTTGATATGCCCATACCGCCAACCCAAGAAATAAGATCACAGTAACCTCCTTGAGCATCCCTAGGAAAAATGAGAGTTTTTTCACAAGCCGGGCCATGAACTTGGAGAAATTTTCATCAACTTGATACTGACAATAATCGACCCAGATTAATCTGATTGTTACAAATTATTCTCAAACACAGCTAAATTATTTTGTTTTACAACATATCAACCAAAAATCTGTTTCATTTAACAGGCTAATTATAAACATTAACAAAGACCAAAACACACTCTCAGTCATGAAAGACTCTTCATAAATTTATGGGAAATATGTATTACTCCAAAGATCTTGGAAATTAAGAAACAGTCATACTCATCTTGGAATCATATTATCCGTTTCTAGCAGAGAATTAAGCAAGCGTTCAAAGATGAAACCAATAAGAGAAATAAAAACAGTAAAGTATCTTCCTACTACATTTCTTATCTCTATTGTTTCAACAAAATAAGATATCCATCCATCCAAACTCTACATTGCAAATGTAGCTAATACTTCATTCTTGTGAGAGTAAAAAACATCAAGAAACTTGAGAGGGAGACATAACAAGAACCTGAGAAATTAACAGCCTCCCCAGTAGCTGTGTGCGCGAGGGAGAGCGAACCTGCCAGAAAATAAAATGAAAAGTTTTCTTTTGGAGCAGCTACTGCAGTTTCTTGCTGACTTCCACCACATCTTATCGTCAAATTTTCACTTGGTAGATGATGATCAAAGGGTATCTAAGGTAAGAAAAGTGTTAGCTAAAGATAAATAGTAAAATATTTCGACCACATTCAAGATAAACGTACGTACTATTTGTGTTTGAAAAAGACCCCTCTGACTTGTGATCTCCCCACCATCTCTTCAAACCTTATGTTCACGGATGGAAATTATAAAAAAAAAGATGTTTTCCCAAATATAAAGGAATCATCACATTTTATTTTAAAAAGCAACTCCAACAATATTATTTTGAAAAAATAAAAATAAAACAACATTGCTTTCCATAAAAGATTTTTTAAAAATTCACTGTAAATTATCTCTTGATTAAATTTAACTAGATTAATCAAGTCTTATATTAAATCCTTAGATTAATCAAATTTAATTGAATAAATATCCAAAATAAAAAATAAAAAAAAATGACATCCATTTTATTTTATATCAATAAATTATCGAATCAATTCTATTATTTATCAAGAATGTTAAATAATTATAGTAAAAAACATGATTTAGACTTTTCTACAATATTTAAACAAACAAGTGATTTCTTTTTATAATAATGTTATTCAAAATAATTTTTTTATTTAAAAATATATTAAAATAATTTTTCTTAGATTTTTTTTATTAATTTTTAATATTAGCATATCAAAACTATAAAAAAATAATAAATAATATTAATTTAATATTTTTTTAAGATAAAAATATATATTTTAACGAAACATAAAAAAAAAACATAAATGTGAAACACCTCTTTGAATTTATCATCTTGAAAAATATATAAAAAAAAACATTAATTAGCTTTGACTCGACCAGCATCAACGGCCCCATCAAAAACCCAAAGGGAGCGGCTAACAATTGGTTGTTCTTTTCCTTCCTTGCGTACATCAACAACGAAAAATCATAATGTATGGTCAATGTATTTTCTATAGAAACACCATGCTCCTTGTAGGCAATGCCTACCATCCCTCGGTTTAATTCTTGATGCTGTAATGGGAGGGCCACCTGGGGAACCACTAGTCTTCTGGGGTGGTGGTTGGGTGGCCTGATATGCCCATACCACCAACCCAAGAAACAAGACCACCGCAACCTTCTTGAGCAACCCTAGTAAAATGGGAGTTGTATCATGTCATTTGTTACTGACATTAACCAGATTAAATTAATCGTTGCAAATGAATCTCTAACGCAGCTAGATTTTCTGGTTTTACATTATATCAAATCCAACACAAATTTGTTTCATTGAATAGGCTGTAAATGTATCAACATTATCGAAGGTAACATCGAGAAAAGCCGATCTAAAACAAGGGTTTGGAGACACTAGCAGTGAAGAAAGACTACCCTCGTAGATGCATGATTTACAGAAGGAAATTAATTCAGAGATGGTCGAAATCAACTTGCAACTTGGAAGTATTAATCATATATACCCTCTGTTTTAGCAGAAAATGAAGCAAGCATTTAAGCATTGCAGCAAAAATCAAAATACTTCGAGAAACTAAAACAGTGGAGTCTATATCTACTAAACGTAAGTTTCCAATCTGTTAATGTTTAAGAAGATAAGGTGTCCTATTCCTAAACTCCACATAGAGAAGGTGAATATGAATAAACTTTCGGAGGAAGACATGAATAATAGTACAAGCATATGAAAAACAAGAACATGCATGAGACCCTGGAAAGTTCTACCGAAGCAGGCCTG
>Ga0325414_1008946_pt1 | contig 10577 bp, 4 predicted proteins | sample PopdelMetagenome_8_FD_206183 | JGI IMG/M metagenome (GOLD analysis project Ga0325414, IMG submission 206183) | Populus deltoides microbial communities from Bellville, Georgia, United States - Leaf-PdKOR-R3 | ecosystem: Host-associated > Plants > Phyllosphere > Phylloplane/Leaf | place: USA...
GCATTGCACCAAAAAAAGAAGAAGCCATGAACAAAGATCAATTAAAGATAAAAATGGGAGCTTGTTGTAGCTACAAACAAGCTGTCGAAACATAAAATGACCATAATAATCCCCACAAGCACCCCCTTGCCTCCTGACTCTTCTCAAATCTTGTCTATCCAATTAATCATGATGTAAACATTGCTGCTCCACAACAAAACTTTTGATAATCGTTTCCTGTGGAAGTAGATATGCACCTTCAACACCCCAAATATACCAAAAGGGCTTGAGACCTCAATCAACTCAAAAAAACCAGAGACAGCGCACTGGGGGCACGAACTAGCAGGCATTCAAATGGGAAGGCTGCTGTATTATTGACAAAGAATTAAGAAAAATAAACATATGTGCTAATTTTAAGTCTGTCTCTCTACATCTTGTTCATCAGATGGTTCAGGGAAAATCTCTCTAGAATGCCGTCTCATTGAAGATGAATGGTTGCCGCTACCATTTTGGCCACTACCCTGTGAATTTGAAGTTCCTGACTGTTTAAAACTACTTCCTCCTTCTGGCCTGGCACTAGAGGTTGCTGGAATGACTGCTACATCAGATGAGCTGTGACGCCAACTCCCAAATAGAGAAGCATTCCAAGATCTAGAAGATGTTGTTCTAAGCCTTGCAGAACCAGAATGTTCTTCCCTCACTACCTTCAAAGGATTTTCCAAAGCCTTAAGGATGTATCTCATAATGGGGCGCCTTGAAGGCTTTGGATTGAGGCAAGACCTCGCAACAATGGCCATCGCCCAAACTTCCTCCAACAGATCTTCGTCAATTATCAGAGATGGATCCACAATTTTGATTAAAAGTTCCTTGTCGTAGATGCTAATGTACGGTATAATCTGTTCTGAAAATTCCTTCAGCTGGGCATCACTAGATGCACTAATGCCCAGCTTTCCAGTAACCAGCTCAAGTAGTACCTTCCCAAAGCAATAAACATCGTAGGCACACGTGGCTGTCAATGAACCTGGCCATATTCAAGAAAAGATTAACTTCAGAAACATTAGTGAACTTTTAAATTATATAATATCATAGTTAGTCAGAATCAAATGAGGAAAACTCATTCCTCCATGCAAGGATCATGTATCAAAAAAATTGACTGTTTGGTGACATTAAGACTCTCAAAAGGAACTAAGTTCAGATTTGGTAATGAGAAGGCATGCACAACAATTTTCCTTAAATTATGCTTTCTTTAGCACCAAATAGTTCAGAATGCTAATATGAACAGCAATTCTGCTTGAGCACAACTGGGTAAAGTACAACACGGCAGGTTATTTTATCCCTTTTTCCAAGGCAGGAAACCTGTTGACTCTGGTTAACAAATTTTTTTTTTTTCAGAAACGCAGGGTATCCTGGACCAGCTTCTATGCACCAAACTAAGTCCCTGCGGCCCGGAACCAGCCTTACACAGGGTGTTTTTCACCCTGCGGCCTGTGGCCCCAAGAATTTTGTAGGCAAGAGGATTCAAACTTGAGACCTAAAGAGAGCAAACACCCCTAGTTAACAACAAACCACATCAATAACTGAAGTACTGTTTTACGATGATAAACAACCCATCTCATAGTTCAATATGGTTAAAAAGGTCTGGATTGGAAATTTTATTGTCTTAAGAATGGATTTGATATTTCATGCTATTTAATCCTCAACCTCAGTTTTTTAATAATCATATGCTGTGTAACATCATAAGTTCATAACAAGCTTTTTAAGTGGTGTGTGCATGACAAACTCTACAACGTATGGCTACTCCTAGCTAGATGAATTAATATGGAGAAGCCAAGTAACAAAACCAAATTGGTGATGTTTTACAGCTAAATCTTTACGTACCAGAAGTACCTTGTTCCAATGACCTGCAAATGATAAAGAAACACTGAAATCACTACCTTGATTATGCTAAAAAACACAAGCATACAATATACTCCTTACAATATATTGATGCAGCAAGTAGATATTACCAGGTATAGTCTAACCACAAATAGCAAAAGAAATAACAACTGAAAATTATACACTGGTAGTGCATCACCGTGAATTTCAAAGGCATTACATCATGCATAATCTAGCTCATGCTTTTCATTCATAATATACCAAGACAGTAGTTAAACCATAAAATTATGCCATGTCTAAGATCACAAGTATCTTTAACTACAATATGCTAGTGTTTTGACACTCTTCTTCTCAACTACACAATGTGAAGGCAAAGAAACAACTCAGATGTCTGCTGCTGAAATTTGAAATCTCCTGGTCTACAAAATCAAGAGCTACCCCAAAGGACAGAAAAGTTGATAAGATGGAATTTCCAAGTTTTCAGAAGACTACATCATAACTATGGAACATCTTATAGTTCAACATACCCAAAATTAAAGAGGATGCTACAGAAAACCCTAGCAGCACAGTTTCTGAAACTTTTCCATCAAAAAGGAAAAGATCAACAAAATCACCCACTTGATGTTGGCGGCAAGAAAATTTATTACATAAATAGTCACCATTTTCTGCCCACATATCTAATAACAATGAGAACCAAAGGAGGTTCATATCGGCAGATTACTAACAGAACTGCAGCGGTCAACAACTTCTTTGATGGAATGTCCCACTAAAAGCAACACCGGTGAAAAATAAATATGAGAAGTAATTTAACATGGCCAGTTATGGCCATAAGCTAGGTGGGAAAGACAAAAACACAGAACCTTTCACCATCACAGATCACAAAATGAGGCAACTAATCTCATTGCAAACAACATGTCATGCAGATAAGCAAAATGTTTACATGTTATATGCAAGTGAAGATAGCAAATAGACTAGACAACTTATAATACAACACTTACTGAGGCAATCGCAGCAACCTGGAAATCCTGCTTTGATGGGTATCTCCTTCTTGTGTACAGACTTCACTCAGGCTCCCTAACCGCACTTCAAATTTATCATCAAGGAGTATACTGCTTGCTTGAACATCTCTTCAAGAAACCAAAAGAAAAATAGCTCATGACATTCATTTAATAGAATTTTAGATGTGCTACAATTTGTCCATGTTTTATTTTAGTTAAAAAGACTATATCAGGCACGTAACTAGGCATCTTCCTACATAATGCATGGAAACTTACTCACTGGAACGATAAGTTAAGTGATCTTACAGTTATTGTCAACAAAAAAGAAATCACAAAAAGAGAACACAGCATAACAACAAGCGAATCTTTAGAGTACCTGTGCACAATGGGCGGCATGCATTCATGATGCAGATATGATAGACTTTCAGCTGCTCCTATCGCAATTTTCAGTCTTGTTATCCAATCTAACGACTTCAAACCATCATCTTCTGAATCAGTTTTCCTGAACAAGGAACTTGACAAGTCTCCATTTGGAATATGTTTGTAAATCAGGAACTTCTCATTTTCTTTCTCCAAGCAGTGTCCCAAAAGGGGAACCAGTCTGGAATGTGAAACCTTACTATAAAAATCCAATTCCAATAAGTACGCTTCCTTCCTATGAGATTGCAAATCGATCTTTTTTATGACCACAGGGATCCCACTTTCGAGGATTCCCTTGTAGAGATCCCCTGAATGGCCATGTTTGATTAGGTTTACATCTCTAAAGTCACCAGTTGCTAGGAGAAGCTGCTGATATGTGAATGTGTCCCCTAAACTTGAAAAGTCAATTGATACTCCAGGAGGTGGTGGACTGCTCCCAGAAGGAACTGGAGTTACCGGACCGACCCCAACCCCTCCTTGAGTCATAGTGCCCCTCTTACGGAAGCAAAAGAGTAGCAGTACCAGCAATATCACAAAAAATAGAATGAGCCCAACTCCTCCCAAAACACTTGCCCATATAATGACCTTTTTGTTGTTCTTCCCTGTGTTTTCCCCAGCAGGAGGTTGCGTGGAGTTCGGGAGTCCGAAATTATCAAAAGTCAGGCCCTTTTCAGTATAGAAAGATGTACAATCAAGCAAACTCCTCTGATTTGACGAGTTTTGGAGACAATTGCTAACAAGAGAAGCATTGTCACTCACATAATCTGGAACTGTGCCTTCAAAATAATTGCCAGACAGGTCAACAACAAGGAACCTTCTTAGCGTAGGTGTAAGACCTCCATAAAACAAATTCTCAGATATATTCAACTCCGCAGAACTGGCATTGGCATTCAAGCTACCATTTGGCAGAATACCAGTGAAATTGTTGCCGGAGATATCAAGCAAGCGCAATTGAGGTATTGACCACAGCAAATCAGGGACCGAACCACTAAAACCATTGCGCTTCAAAACTACAGTCTGCAACTGACTTGGAACACGAAATAAATTCGCTGGCAAAAATCCACCAAGCAAATTGTTCCCAATCAGCATTCTCTGCAAATTCCTCAAGCCTCCCAATTCAGCAGGCAATGACCCAGACAGCGAATTAAAGCTCAGATCAAAGTCAGCCAAGTTACTAAGATCACCGAGCTGAGGAGGTATCGAAGACGACAAGTCGTTGCTCGAAAGATTCAAATACTGGAGCTTCGAAAGCATCCCAATGCCAAGTGGAATTGAACCGAATAAGAAATTCTTAGAAATATCAAGTCTTGTCAAATTCTGAAGCGAACCAAATGACACAGGAATAGATCCAGTAAACTTGTTTGCAGAAAGATCAAGTACTGAAAGCCCCACCAACAGTCTCAAACTTGACGGAATCATACCCGTAAAGTTATTATCGTGCAAATAAAGACCAGTTAAACTGGTCAAATTCCCCAAACTCCCTGGAATGGCATTACTTATCAAGCAAGAAGAAAGATCAAGAACTTGAAGGGAAACAAGCCTTTGACCAAACCAATCAGGAATTGAACCAGGAAGATAAAAACCAGAAGCATTAAAAGATTTAAGTCTTGTTAAATTAACAAGAGAATCAACGCTAAATTGTGGGTTTTGAGAACCAAGTCTAGTCCTTCTAAACCCTGAAATGTTAATTTCACTGACACTACCATTCTCACATTTGATGCCATTCCAAACTGAACAAGGGTCTGCCTTTCTTGGCCAGTCCTTGCTTCTTAACCCCAAAGAAGATCTTAGTTCAAGTAAAGCTGCTCTCTCTATGGGTGAATTAAGCCTCTCTTGTTGTTGTTGCTCAAATGTAGACTCAAAAAACAGCACCAAAAGCAAAAACTTTAGTGCTAATACAATCTTTTGATCCACCATGGCTTATGGGGATTGAATTTCCAATACAAATACTCTCTTCTTCATATCAAAGATTCAAACTTTACATGTAATAAGCATAAATTAGTACAGACAAAAATGTGGGTTTTTTATGTTTTTTTCTTTTTCTTGGCTTTCTCTCACCATAAAGTTTGTTTCATTCTAGCTTTTTCTCTCACAAAAAAGAAACATAAAAGAGACTAAACTGGAGAGACAGACTCTTACCTCAATCACAAGGTTTTGATTCAATCTTCTTCAAAATTTCTTGGTAACCAATCTGAATCACACTATCTCTCTACCTACTCCCTCTTTCCCTTTCTAAATTCCAGTTTCTTTAGTTGACATTGGACAGGAGAAACAAAAGATTTTTTTCTTAAAAAAAACAGCAATCATGTAGATATAATATTTGTTTAAAAAATAATTAGAAAGTTAAAAATGGCTGGTCAAGAGGATACTGTGTGTGGACTGCCACACTCTCTCTCTCTCTCTTAAAACTCCTTTAAAAGGAAATTAAAAAAAAAAAGATGGCTCAAAAAGGGCTTTCGGGTATTGAGTTTTTAAGCTTTGACAATTCATAAAGCAAAAGATTGATACTGGCTTAAGCTTGCAAGAAGAGGCATGAACCAGGGCTGAGCTCGTGGGTCAGGAATAACGGACCGGTGGTTCAGGAAAACTGGTCCGTTGGTGCTGAGGTTGTGTTGGTTTGGTACCTCCGGCCCTCATGCACTTGCCAGCTAAGTTCAGAACTGCTGCTCCTGGCACTTCCTTCTATTATTTATAGTTTAGACTACAAAGTACAAACACGCTCTAATACCCTAACGTGTATCCCTCTCTCTCTCTCTCTCTCTCTCTCTCTCTCTCTACAAGTATATGAAGTGATTTTTATTTTATTTTTTCGAGTGTGGATGTCTTTTAATTTAAGGGAGGAAATAAAGGATGAATTTATGTCACCCAACTGTTCGAGGAAGGTTTACTTCGGAGACTTGCTAAGGTCGGGGGCTCGAAAGGTGGGGGGACCTGTGACATTTAATCCAAATATGTTTTTCAAGATAGAAACAAGAGTTTACGGGCTAAGTAATGCTAATTTGATAAAAAAAAAAATTTCAAGCTTATTTTTTAAAAAAAAAATACAATAATTTATGAGATTTATTCAATGTACGCAATTTTCGTGATAAGACGATCTTCGGACTTTAAATTTTTATTCACATAGCAAAATGATTGCTTTTCAAAGCATTAGAGTTCAAATACAAGGGAAGTATTATTTCATGAAGAAAGAAAATATAATCCGTCCAATCATGCGAGTATTTTGAGTTCCATGAACCCAATAGCTTTTCGTTGAAGAAAAAAATCATGAATTCTCCATCTGGGATACAAAGTAGCTTGTCAGGAAAATGAAAATGAAAGGAGTGGTGAGCTGCTGGTTCTATTGTGGTAGTGGTTAAAATAAAAATAAATAAAATAAAATAAAAGAATGCTGACCAAGATGGACATCATCACACATAGGCAAACAATTTGATCTCGACGTCTCGCAATAAAAGGGATTGTTGAAAATTGAATGCAAGATCCTACATAATTTGTGGTGCAATTTTATTTTTTTATTTTTTATTTTTGCCCTTCGGCTGGTTATTACAAAGGGATTTATTAGGTTTCAAATGTTAATATGCCCTCTTATTTCTCGTTTTTGTTTTCATTTTAGAACATGTTTGTTTAAGAGATGCACCGCGCACTTTTTTTTTTTAGCTTGTTAATGTAAAGGGATTTGTTAGGTTTTAAGCAGTAATGTCTCCTTTTATTTTTATTTTTATTTTTATTTTAGAGTATATTTGTTTAAGAAATGCATCGAACACTTTTGCCCTTCGGCTTGTTAATGTGAAGGGATTCATTAGATTTTACGTAGCAATGTGCCCTTTCATTTTTATTTTAAAGTATGTTTGTTTAAGAGATATGCATTGGCACGACAGTTGCGAAAGGGAGGTTAGCAGATGAAGCAGCAATTGTTGCCAAAAAGTAGGTGGCATGAGTAAACCCACAGTTGAAAGATGTGCTGTGCAGTAGGATTTCCACATGCACTCGTGCTTACACTGCTGGCAATTATTGCTTGAGCTGGCTTTATAATTTTTGGTTAATTTGTTTTTTTTTCTCAGTCACTTGCTTAATCTTAATCCTTCAAAATAAATAAAGGTTATAAACTTTTTTTATTATTATTAATGTGGGTGTTTGGGTCAGCTTGCGCGCATCTCAACTAATTTCACGGCTCCTAAAATTAATAATAATATAAGTCTTTAATAACTATTATTAAACGATTAGTTACTGTTTTACAACGAAAGATAGAAAAGACAAACAAAATTAGTTTAGTTAAGGAAAAATCTGAGAGAAAACATAAAATAAATATTTTTAAGATAATTTTGAAATAAATATTTACTACTTGGCTTTTCTCAATCCATTTTTCTTCGTGAGACTCTTACACGAAGTTATTAAAACATACTATTTTGTAGGCAATTTCTCTTGCTTAACCAAGTCAATCTTCTCATGGCTTCTGTTGCAGCAAATAAAGCTCAGCGAATATTCTCGTACTTGCTTCCTTAGTGAAGAAGAGCTTTCTTTCTTTCTTTCCTTCCTTCCTTCTTTTTGTCTTATCATGAACGGGCAGTGGCGTTATGTTGTTACGAGAAATAATGGCCTTCCTGCTGCTTCTTCATGGAAGAGTAGAATTTCCTTTGTTCTTCTTTAAACCCATTGTTGGTTTTTCTTACAATTTTGAAGGTTACTGTAAAAACAGAAAAAAAAGGTTGGGAAATTATGGACTAGATCTATTTTGAAGGGTTTAAATTAGCCAAACACAGTATATTATGTTTTAAGAGGGTACATGAGAGATCTCAATTCATTTTTTTCTGCTTTCTTGTGGACGGACTTTGCTAATAAATTTTTATATTAAAATTAAATTTTAAATAACTAAAGGAACCGATCACCTGTAAAACTAAAAAAATAAGGGATGAAAATATTTTTTTTTGTATGAAGTTCGAAGCCACTACTTATTTTACCTGTTATTTTCAATTTGATCCTTTTGGTTTTAATCCAACCCTTCCTTTCAAAACAAATATTCAACTGGGTGTAAATTTAGGTTTAAAATGGCTACATTGTATTAAAAAAAAGTTTGAGGATCATATTGAAAATTTTAACTACTACAATCCATGATAATTTGTGAAAGGGTGAACAGTATTTGCATCTATATTATGGTGAACAGTATTTGCATCTACATTGTTTTTCTCACTTGGCTTAGTTTCTATTAATATGTGAACAAAAGCAAGGAACGTAACACTATATGCCAATAGGCCAATAAGAAGTTTTTATTTTTTATATGTCGTATTAGATAATTGAAAAGTATATACATACATTTAATTAAATAAATCAAAAAGCACATGTTCCAATAAATAAATAAATAAGTGTTAATGTTTTTATTCGACTCAGCTTATTGTGGGTCGAATAATTTTTTTCTAATACAAAACAATGAATGTGTAAGTGTTATTAATATATTTTTTGACATCGAGTAAAAAATATAATTGTGAATAAAAAAAATTGATGCTTATATATAATAAAATAAAGTAAAAATCATATACCTTAATAAAAACATATAAAATCTCAAATTAATTTTTAACATAGTAGAAAAATGGGACAATCTTACAATTGTTACAATGAAACACAATTTACTTTTAGTTTTGTATAATAATTTTTTTTAAAAGTGTAAAGGAAAAATTACAAAAGAATAAAGAAAAAAACAAAAAAAAATGGTATAAATATGTTTAGTGTAGAGTAATAAATATTTCAAGTGTAAAGAATAAAAAATAATATATTTTTCTCAAAAAAAAATGTAAAGAAAAACAACTTAAAAAATATTACAAATAGATGAAGATAAGAAAAAAAAGGTTATAAATAGGCCAAGTGTAGAGAGATAAATAAGCCAAGTATAAAAAAAAAATCTAAGATTTTTTTTCTAAAAAAACAAAAATTATAGATTTGTTACTGCTATAGTAAAAACAAAATAGAAGAAAAAAATCAATTATATCATTTCTACAATGAAATGAAAGAGGGTTTCCTTTTAGTATATGTACTTTCTACAAATAATATCTTTTTTTCAGGAAAAAATGTAAAGAAAAAAAGGTAAAACTAAAAAAATATTACACAAGAATTAAGATAAAAAAAAATGATAATAAATAGGTCAAGTATAAAATAATAAATATACCAAGTATAAAGAAAAATAAAATCTAAGAAATTTTTTTTCTAAAAAAACAAAAATTACAAATTACAAATTTGCCACATGTATAGTATCCACTACAACAAAAAAAAAAAAGAGGGATAAAAAATCAATTATGCTATTTCTTTGGTGAATCTAAAAACAAATAAAGAATTACAGGTTTTCCACTATTACAATAAAAAAATGAAAAAAAATTCAATTATGTCATTTTTACAGTGAAAAAGGTTTTCTTTTTAGACCCCATTTGTTTGCTGGAAAGTAGTTTCTTTTTGCAAAGTGAATTCCGAAAAAGTGAATTATTTTCCGATGTTTGGTAGTGTAATAGAAAATAAGTTGGAAAACACTTTCCATAACAATTAAAAGAATAAGGACCATTAAAGAAATAAATGATAAGGAATGAAATTGAAAAACAATTATTAATAAAAAAAGGGGTAAAATACACAAAAAAAAGTAATAAAAAATAAGGATCAAATTGAATAAAAAAAAACTAAATGAAATAAAATGCCTAGGGATTAAATTGGAAAAAGAAACTTTAAAAAACATTAAAAGAAAAAAAAATATTATTAAAAAAACAAGGGCCAAAATTGATAAAAATGGAATCTAAAGGACACAATTAATTTTTGGAAGGATGGCATGAATTTCTAGGGTAGGAGAGAGAAAAGAGATAGAAAAGTAAAAATCAGTCATCGAAGCTGAATGACACCTCCACCACGAACATGTATCATACTAGCACAAAGAGAACGATGCGTCACTCCAAACGCCGCCATGAACGATTGATTTTGGTAACTGGACGGCCCCGCAAGCACCGCTAGATGGCACGGGGGCCGCCACTCATTAATGCATGCAATTTTTCTAATAATATTTAATTTTTTAAAAATACCAAAGCAACCCTAAGTTAACCCAAAAAAAAAAAACATAAGTGAAAGATGAAAACTCCCTTGAAACCATACTTATATTCTTTTATTTTAAAGGCAATTCCATAACTTAAATGTTCATGAAAATTAAAAAAAAATAAAAAAACCTTCTTGTGCAAGTTTAATGGTTTTTTTTTTTTTTTTTTTGCTTTTAAGAGCATCAATGTAATTGAACCATGCAAATAATATTAAAAAGACAAAAAAATCCCTGGGATCAAAGGCTTA
>Ga0325414_1008947_pt1 | contig 10577 bp, 5 predicted proteins | sample PopdelMetagenome_8_FD_206183 | JGI IMG/M metagenome (GOLD analysis project Ga0325414, IMG submission 206183) | Populus deltoides microbial communities from Bellville, Georgia, United States - Leaf-PdKOR-R3 | ecosystem: Host-associated > Plants > Phyllosphere > Phylloplane/Leaf | place: USA...
GCAATTAATTAAAGGGTTAATATTAAGATTTAGGATTTAGTGTTAATGTATATGGTGGTCTCCCTTTTGGCTTGTTGGGCTTCGATTTATTTGTTAGTTTTTATTGAAGTTGAGCTAACTATTTTTGCACATCAAGACTCGATAGGGGCGTGCTTCGCCAATTTATAATCCTAGTAAATGTATGCTTGGAGTATTTATTTAGTGAGCATTTTTTATGCAAGTGGAAGTTGAAGACACTAAGAACAAACAAGAACACAAGAATTTTAATGAGCGAAAAGGGTTGTCGATGTGAATCCCAAGTTCGCAGGTTTTATTTTCTCTAGAATAACAATGATAAAGCCTCATCCTTAAGAGATTTACAAAGCATTTAATAGGCCAGAAACCCTATCTTATCTAGAAAAAAAAAGAATCCGAGATTACAAAGTAAGAAAGCATGAAATCCAAAAATAACATGAAATAAAAAAATAACAAGAAAAATCATAAAAATTACCAAGCTCGGGCCCTCGGGGCGAGATTGTCAAAATTTAAAGACTCGATGATCAAAGTAGCAATTCCATGCTAGTCTAAGAAAAAGTGCCTTCGAAAACTCCTATAAACGTTTGAGTGCGATTCAACAATCAGATAAAAAATTATGACCCTTTTAAGTTGTTACTTTGGTCTAACACGACCAAACCTCCTCTTGGACCTAGACCTGTCCCACTAGTCCATAAATGTATCTGTTATGCCATTTACATAATCTTTTTGGGGCAAATCCTCATCTAGTTGTGGTAGACTCATACTTGACTGCTCAGAATCACTTTTTATCACTAGTTCAACTACATCATTCTCCTCGGGTTAGAGAGAACTCGTTCTCGAGTTCTATTCCTCCTCCAAATAGGAAGTCAAGTGTTGAACATTGAAGACAGTAGAAGTCTTCAGATGATGAGGAAGACGAATCTTATAGGCATTATCATTTATCTTCTACAACACCTCACAAGGATCTATCTTCCTTTCCTTCAGCTTGTTATACTCATCCACTGGAAACTTGTTATATGTAAGGACTGTCCACACCAAATCACCAACTTTAAACACCACTCTTTTACGATAAGTAACAGTCAGAGCCTTATACGTGGCATTATTGTCACTAATTGTCTATTTGACCTGCTTATGAATTCCATGCAAGTAACTTGTTATGTTAGTACCTTGGACGCTCAAGTGTCCAATGTGAGGAACAAGAATTAACTCTAGTTCTCTAGAAGGATTCTGTTAATAGACAATCTCAAATGGGCTCAATTGGATGGTCCGATTCCGAGACCTATTATAAACAAACTTCGCCTGTGGGAATGCCATATCCTATTGTTTTGGCTTATCTCCAACCAAGCTTCGTAGTAAGTTGTCGAGACTGCGATTAACCACCTCTATCTGCCCATCTGTTTGAGGGTGATAAGCACCGCTAAAGTTCAACTAAGTTTCCATTCTTCCCCATAAACTCTACTAAAATTACTCATGAACTAGACATCTCTATCCAAAGTGATGGATTTAGAAATGCCATACAAATGAACCACTTTATTAAAGTAAAATTAGGCTACCCGAGATGCATCCATAGTCTTTTGGCAGGCTATAAAATGGGCCTTCTTTGAGAACTTGTCAATTATAACAAAAATAGAATCTATAGCTCATTGTGTACGAGGTAAGTCCAATACAAAATCCGTGCTCATGTCTAGCCACAAAGCATTAGGAACTGGTAATGGGATGCACAACCCAACATTCGATAAAGCTCTATTGGACCTTTAACAAACAGCACACCTCTTGACAAAGTTAGAAATCTATCCTTGTAACTTAGGCCAATAATAATTTATGGACACCAAAGCCAATGTTTTATCTTGTCTAAAATGCCCCTTACAATACAATTCATGAATGATATGCTCTCGCAAAGAGAAAACTGGAACATAAAGTTGTAAATCATGAAAAAGATAACCATTTAAAAGCACTTAGTTATCTCGTTTACCTCCCTCCGATAACTCAGTATAACTCTGACTGAACAAGGCATCACCTGAATATAGCTCACAGGAAGTATCAAATCCTAGCATATGGGTGTGTATGGTACTGAATAAAGTCATACGTCAACTGTGAGCATCAACCAACTTATTTAAACTGTCTGATTGGTGTCTCAATTAAAAAGTGACTCCTACAAAAATGACACTCATTTTGCATGTCGACGACTCAGCTTATGCTACCAATTTATGTATCTTAGAGCCTCATAGTTAGTGATTAAAATAAACTCCTTTTGCACAAGGTAATGCCTTCAATGCTTTAAAGCTTGAACAATAACATAAAACTTCAAATCATAGATGGAATAGTTCTTCTTTGAGCTGGACAACTTCTCACTAAATAAGGTGATTGGTATCCATCCTGGCTAAGAACTCCCCCACTGCTTACTCCTGAAGCATCATAATTTACTTCAAAAAGTTTCTCAATATCTAGTAATATCAAAACTAGAGCTTCGATCATCTTCTGCTTCACTAACTGAAAAGTAGTTTTAGCCTTATTTGTTTACAAAAAGGTTTGTTTCTTGTTGTTACTCATTTTTGGACCCCACGTGCTAGAGACGGTGTATACCTCTTTTGAATAGAGTGTAGAAGTTTAACTTATGTTTGTTGGAAGATTGACAAAAGCAGAGAAATAAATAATTTTTTTTCGAAACCCTGTTTGAATGTTTTCTACTCTCTTTATCCTTTCCTTTTGCTGCTAAAATTGTCAGGTTTTCTTAGATTGATCAGAAGTCTTCATAATGCTAAATTCATTCCTTCTTTATCTGGTCTTTAAGGTTAGATAAATCCCTCAGAATTTGCACTAAAAAAATTGGTTCTACTGTTGTCGTAATTTTTTGTTCCAACTTAGGCTCTGATTCTGACTTGATTTCGTACGATATTTGACCATCCTAGCTATATTCTGTCACTCATGACATGTTGAAAAATTGACCTACATCTTTATTGGGTCCTAGGGATCAATGATCTTAAGGCAGACTCTCAGTCAGATTTGGATGCTCGGCATTGTCAGATCAAGAACCTTTTTGACCGACTAGATTATTGCCAAATTCTGTTATTTAAAATGATTTTATCTTAATTTGACTCCTTCATCAAAGTTGTAGTCCTGGACGCATAGATAAATTTGGGCTTTTGAATCACTTGATTTCAATATCAGAAGCTCAAGATATTCTTGTTTGAACATCTAGTGTGAAAGCAGGGATTCCAGTCGTGAGAAGGATCCTGACCCGAATTTTGCACTAAAAACTCTATTTCCGTCATAAATTTTGATGATTTGTTCTTAGGTCATACTCTCAGTCATATCAGGATTCTCAGCATTGTCAGTTTCTGAATTAGATCAGGAGACCCTTGTTGATCAACCAGATTACTGCCAGATTCTATTCTTTAAAACAATTTTATCTCAATTCAACTCCTTCATCAAAGTTGTAGTCCTGGACGCGTAGATAAATTTGGGCTTTTGAATCACTTGATTTCGATATCAAAAGCTCAAGATATTTTTGTTTGAATATCTAATGTGAAAGTAGGGATTCCTGGCCGCGAGAAGGATTTTTGCCCAAGTTTTCGGGACTGATTCAAAGGATTTTTTTGGACCAAGGATTGAATCAAAAAGTGCTAAAATGAGGGATTGAATTGAAGAAGGATATTAAAAGTTGGAGAGGGGGGCTGGATCATCATAAATGACAGGATTTTTACCACACCGAACAAGAAAAATAAGACTTTACAACATGCACCTTTACCCATCTGATTTCTTTCCTTTTTTCTCTACAAATTTCTGCTATTTTCCTTTATCATCACGCCTGATTTTTGGAGCTGCAACCATGTTTTTATTGCCTCATTTCAAAGGGAGTAGTTGGCCCTATGGAAGGAAAGAAAGAAGCCACACCATCCTTTAAAAAACTGGAAAGAAATCAAACAGCAAAATCAGAATATTTAAGTTTCCTTTTTGCATTTTTTTTACTGCAAATCAGTAGGGATTTGCATCCTAGAATTAATGCATTGAATCTTTCCTAAATAGAGATATATTTAGACTATATATAAGCCCTTCTAATGACCTAATGGGGTAGGGGAAAAAAAAAGCATAAAAAAAAAGAAAAACAGAGAGAAAAAAGCAGAAAAAACAACAAAAGAAAGAGAAGGAAAACGCAAGAGAGGCAGGCTACGGGGAAACCAGTCATTTACCAACGCATAGCTGAAATATTCTGTCCACTTCAGCATCTCTATTTTCATCTGTCATTTACCAGTATCTAATGAGGCACGCGTGAGCTGTGTCTTTCGGCCTTTGGTTTTATTTTCTGCAAACAGGAGCTGCAGTTTTGAAAGAAAACACAAGAGAGGCAGGTGACGGGGAAACCCGTCATTTACCAGCACATAGCTGAAATATTTCATCCGCTTCAGCATCTCTATTTTCGTCCGTCATTTACCAGTATCTAAGGAGGCATGCGTGAGCTGTGACTTTCGGTCTTTAGTTTTATTTTCTGCAAACAGGAGCTGCAGGTATAAGCCCCAATCTCTCCTCCTTTGTTATTTTTATACTAGGCATTCGGTTGTAAAGCTGTTTCTTCCCTCTGAATAATTGGTTTTTGTTTAGAAAAGCCAATGCTTGCCCATTATTTCTTTCATGATGTTTGAGTTCAGCTGTTGTCCATGTAAAAAGGGTTTGTCTTTCATGTTTAGAAACTTTTACATTTAGGGACTTTCCTTTTGTTTTCCTTACACTCGTTGGAGAAGAAATCAGCCGGCTTTTGTTTTTTTTAGTGATTGCTCCCAGTTTTATTTTTGTTCTTACTGTCTGCGCAGGATGAGTTGGCTTTGATTTTTTTTATTTATTGCTTTAAGTTTATTATAAATCTTAGAATATATATGACGGCTGGTTAGCTTTTATTGTGATTTTTTTTGTGTTTAATTGTGATGCTTGTGTTTCGATAAAAAAAATTAAAAGTTTTCTTATGTGCTGCATACAGCCAATACCCTTAAATGTTTTGAACGTTTTTTTTATATACAAAAAATATTGGAAGTTTTGAAAATGTATTTTTGCATGGATTTCTTAAACACAAAAAAAAAAAATTGTTTTCTTGCATTTCTGAATTTTACAATATTTTTGTAAAACTCCAAAGGGTATTGGCCAATATTTCAAAAAATATAAAAATCTTATTTTGTGGGGAATTCACCTATTATTCACCGCTAATGTTTGGATAAAAAAAATCCTTAAAGGACGTATATCCAAAATATTATTGAGAATAATAAATCCGCACACATCCTTGAAAGAAGCCATGATTATAATCGAGGATATTTCAAAAAATTTTTACTCCACGGTTTACGAGCCGTGAGAGTATAAAACACTAAAAAAAATAGGTTTTTTTTTTAAAATGCCCTAGATTTCTAAATTTTTGTCCCCCCTTCTTGTGATTTACAAGTCGCAAACTCTTGAAATACTAAGGGAAAAATGAGCTTTCAAAGCACATGGAATCTCCTTGGATTTCTATCCTAATAAATTTAGTTTGAATCATACCTAGAAAAACTGATGGGATTAGAAAATACTAACACCATAATAATTATAAAGCAAACCAAACACCAAGCAGCTTACCTTAGGTAAGGTGTGCTAAGGGTGTTAATACCTTCCCTTTACGCAACCAGTCCCTTACCTTAGAATCTCTAAAAGACCAGTTAGGGTTCCTAGTGACCAAAATACTAGGTGGCAACTCCTTTACACAAAACAAAAAAAGCGTAAATCAATCGGTGGTCACCGCTCCGCAGCGATCCGCCAGCGGTATCAAAGTATTATTGACCCATAGAGAAAGAAACAAGGCAATGTTTATCCACAATTACATCGGTATCTTTATTCAGTCATGCCAGCTTGTAGGGTTTGTGATGATTTTTAGTTGCAAGCTGAAGTTTCCTTACTACCTCCATAAAAACCATATCCCCGTATCTCCCACTATCTATGATCAAACTGCAGACTTTATCTTTGATGGTGCATGTATAGTGGAAGATAGTTTTACGCCTTTAATCTTCATCAGAATCACCCTTGGGTGCCAACAAACTCTTTCTGATCACAAGGGTTGTACCACTATCTCCATGCAAAACATCAACATCGCTATTAGAATCATCCTTATTCTTAGTAAAATTTGATGTCTCTTTCTCTACTAGTAAATTCTTTCTCAGAAGACTCTCCAGTTTGCTATACTCGCTAATTTGATATCCCAACTCACCACATCTAAAGCAACGAAGTCTAAAAATAGAACCTTGACTTGTTGCCTATTGATCTTTTTGGTTTGGCCTAGCTTGGTTGGTGGTCTGACTTGGTTCACTACCGCGTCCTCTATTAGTTTGTTCTGAGTTTTGGTAACATTCCTGACAGTCTGTTACTTCTCCACTGTTAAAGCTCTCTAATACACTTCTGACACTGTTTATAAAGACTGAAGACACAATACATCCTAAATGGATTGTCGCAAGTCACTAAGGTATCATGCCACTAGTTGTGTCTCTGTTTATGCCAGATTATTCCTTGAAATAAGTTGGTAAAAATCATTAGTGTAGTCATTGACAGATTTACCTTCTTTTTTTTTAGCATATAGAGCCTTTGATATAAAGTCTGTAAGTAGCCAAGAAGAAGAAAGTGTTCTCTCATCTTCTTCTTCTCCATCTTGTCTCAGACATTGATTTTAGCTTATCGTTTTCTCTCTTGTCTTTTTCAACTACTCCCACAAAACAAATGCCCTACCCTATAATTTGATCGTAACCAACTTCACTCGTGTTTGTTCAGTCATATCCTTGTATTAAAAGATTCATCCAATCTCATTCAACTAGTTAATGAATTCTTCTTTTTGTAGAGTCCCTATAAACTCTGGAATTTTGATACGAAATCCAAAATCCTCAAATTTGTTCTTTTCTCACTCAAAGGGTGGTCTTCTTTGAATCTGTCTCGGAATTTCATTTATGGCCAGGGACCCATGATCACTCTCCTGGTCATGGTCACGTTGTCATGGTCTCGCAGGTCCCTCTTGTCTAGTCTATAGGCTAACTTTGCGATCTATCTTTGCATGTCTTCGACGATGAGCTCCTGGACATTCCACTCTCGAAAAGGGGGCTCCTCCTTATCCCTTTCATGGCCACGCCCTACTCCACGATCTCTTTCCACCATGGTTTGTTAGCGTACAAAGCGGTAAATAAATTCTCTTCCATAGGATTGCAAAAAATAGCTCGCAATAAACCTGAGATGATTGGGCTCTAATACCAACTAATACAGGCGGAAGCTAAAGATAGTAAAAATAAAGAAAGAACATGGGAATTTTAATGAGGAAAGGAGGCTGCGAATATGAACTCCAAGTTTACAGGTTCTATTTTCTATAGAATAACAATGATAAAATCTTCTCCTTAATAGGTTTACAAAGCTTTAAATAGGACAGAAACCCTACCTCAACAAGGAAACAAAAATAAAAATCTGAGAATACAAAGGAAAAAATCATAAAATCCAAGAATAACATGAAATCCAAAATATAACTAAGAAAATAACAAAAATTGCCAAAATCAAGACCCCAGAAAACAGCCTCTGGAAAAAACTGTAAAAATTTAAGCGTGATCCAACGATCGGATAAAAAGTTATGGCCTTTCAGAACCGTTACTCTGGTCTGACGTGACCAAATCTTCTCTAAACCTAGCACCTACTCTTGTCCCACTAGTCTATAAATGTATCTGTTAGGCTATCCACATAATCTGTCTAGGACAGATCTTTATCTAGTTATGGCAGGCCCACACCTAACTGCTCAGAATCACATGTTATCACTAACCCAATTACATTAAATTCTCTTCATTCCTTATTAATATGTATGTTCTTCTTTTCTCTTATTACTTTTCCCTTTTTTTTTTCCAAAACACAAACAAAAGTCTTTGTTTTTCTTTCTTCTTCAACAGCTATATATATATATATATATATATATATATATATATATATATATATATATATATATCTCTCACAAAATTTTTTTTAACAGTATTTTAATTTATCCTTCAATTATCATACAGTACAAAACAAAACATGCTTAAAAAACAAGATCTTATTCTAGAAAGAAACAATCTGCCAAGTAAATTATTTGTGAGTGTTTTGTGTTAATTTCTTGTTTGTAATCAGGAAAGTCAAGTTGCATCCTCCCTTTGTGATGGGAAGGTCTATATCAGGGAATTGCTTGAACTCACACTTAGGTCTGCGTGAGAACTTAAATATAAACATGAAAAATACTTCAACTCAAAAACCTGAAAAACACTTATACTTCGACTCACATACTTAGACTAATGAATTGTGATCTTTGTGTATCCACACCTTAAGCTTCTACTTTTTGTTCCTAATCATTCACATATAAAAACACTTCACAATATCTCTCTCTCTCTTTCTATAATATTTTATTCTTCAATTAGTATACAAAACATGCTTCAAAAACAAGATTTACACCCTTACCCATTATTTTGAAATAAACAATATATAAATGATTTGTCAGAGTTTTTTCCTGTCAATTTCCTGTTTGTATCCCTCTAGCAAATCATTCCGATTCCTCTATCTTCTTCTGCTTCTTTTTTTTCTTCACTAGCTGTATTTACAGCGTTAATTTGACACTACTTAATTCACTGGGTTCGTCCTTTTCTTTTCAGTTCTTATGTTATATACTTCTTTAATTGATTCCTTACTTGATTCTTGTGTAATGTTAGCACGTTAATCACGACAATTGGGTGCAGCAATACCCCACTCGACTTGTAAATATATATTTTTATCAAAACATGGGTGCCTTCACAAAGATTGACTATGCTTCTCTTGAGTTAACAGTAAAATTACGAATAAAGCTAGTACGTAGAATCCGTATTATGAGTCTGATTTTCAATCGTTAAGACTTCATGCAAATTAGTGAATGCTTAGAGAAACTTTTTAAAATTGGTGGGTTTTTTATTTAAATTTAAATTATTAATCTCAAAACCAATTATTTAAGATTTCACCGAAATAATATATCATGTTAATTATCACTAACTGAAAATAAGCCAAATCCAAGGAGTATATGTGTCTATTTAAAATTGTTAAGTTCTTGTAATTTGAAATTAAAATACATTAAAAAAAAAACTGTTTTGTTTCCCATGTTTTTTAATTAAAAAAATAAATTTATTACAAGATCTACTATTTTTTAAGTAAGAATATAACAACTAATTACCAAACAATATTTTTATTAATGGTGAAAATACACTCCTGGTGAGCCCTTTTTCGTGTATTTTAATTCTTTTTTATAAAATCTTATTTGCATGCTTTTTGGCTTTCGTAGATGACTTTAAACACCTCATTATTTCTATTCACAGAGAATATTATTTTAAACCAGCTTAATTAATCATGATGTGAAAAGATTAATGTAATTGATGAAAATTATTTCTTTGAAGGGGAAAAAAAACAATTTATAAAGTGAAAGAAACAATATAAGACTCTTATGATGTAGAGCTATGGCAACAAAGTCCCAAAAGGCACGAACATCTACCAGAGAAATGTTACTTTGTAATAAATTAATAATCTTGGGGCAAGGTAATCTCCTCCTTCTCCTTCTCCTTCTCCTTCTCCTTCTTCTTCTTCTTCTCGCTTTATTCTTCCTTTAATTTCCTTTAAACGTTCATTCATTATATGACTACTCATAAAAAGAACTGGAGATGCTAAAGAGGGAAAACGCATCGAAATATATGGAGTGCAGAAGAGGGAACGAAGAACGGAATATAAGCAAAGAGGGAAGGATCTTTTAATAGAATCACACAGAAAGCATTGTTTTTTAAGCTTATTTCACGAGTCCCTGAACAATATCTTTGATTACTGCAGTACCATCACAAGTGCATACATATGATACGATATTCTCATAAATAAATATTCCTCTATTTGTTCCTTGTCGAGGTAGAATTTAGAAGTATTCTATGATTTCGATTAAGTTTTTAAGTAAATACAAGGTCCAACATAAAAAGGTTATTTAGTGTTCTAACTAGTTTGATTCTTCACACTAATGAAGCAAAAAAATAAAACTAATGCAAAGAAATAAATGGGTGATGATACAGTTCTTTTACCATGAAGAAAAATTATAATTGTTAATTAAAGTTGATACATGCCTTGCAAATAAATTTTAGTTTTCAAAATAGTTTTTCTATAATTAGAGAGACCGATCACCTAATAGCTTAAAATAATAAAAGACTCAAATATATTTTTCAAACAAAATTGAAAATTACTATCTATTTTACCCGTATTTTTTACTTCAGTGCTTTGTCTTTCAATTCAATTATCTTTAAAAAAAAACATACAATTGGATGCTAATTTGGGTTGATAAGAGCTCAATCGTAAAAAAACAAAAGTTTGAAAATTAAATAAAATTAAAAAAATCATTGTTCCAATCCACAGTGATATTGAAAATGATGAAAAGTGATTTTCAAACAATAAAAACACCATACCATTTACCTTTTTTATAATAAACATCATATATATATATATATATATATATATATATATATATATATATATATATATATAAAATTTTATATCTTATAAAA
>Ga0325414_1008952_pt1 | contig 10574 bp, 9 predicted proteins | sample PopdelMetagenome_8_FD_206183 | JGI IMG/M metagenome (GOLD analysis project Ga0325414, IMG submission 206183) | Populus deltoides microbial communities from Bellville, Georgia, United States - Leaf-PdKOR-R3 | ecosystem: Host-associated > Plants > Phyllosphere > Phylloplane/Leaf | place: USA...
AAGACTATATTTTTCTCGAAAAACAATCATACTTTAAAGTCATATTACCTCATATTTTGATAGATTTTCCAATACCATTTATGGTATTGGTAGGCTGTAATAGGAATACCAGGACATAAGATTCTCAAATTCCACAGTTTTAAATGAGAAAAGATGTAAATTATGATAAGTCAAGCCTAGAAATTCTTATTATAATTACTTTGATACATGAACCATATGAATGTCGGTCCATACGATCAACGACCGTCAAATGGCCGTAGAGCCGAAAATAGAAGAAGTTTCCCTCTCCCTTTCAGGATCTAAAGTGGAAAGAAACAAGACAGTCAAAATATTAAGATGTTCAGACTCCTAAGAAAATATCTCGCGAGTTAGGATCTCTTCGGTCTAGTTGTGACTTTTGTTTTGATTGCTACATGTGATTGTATAAAAGTGTCTGATAATTCATGTTTTTAGAATACTTTTAGATTATAAAATATTTAAATTCCGAATGCTTCATTTTGTAGTTTTTTATTTTTATTTTTTATTTTTAAACAATCATGAAAATCTTTTTGAAAATGTTATCCAATACTTGTTTTTCTCATTTGGTTCAAAAACTCGAAAATTCACAAATAAGCCGAAACAAAATAAAGTTTACTACGTAATTAGATTGATCCATGAATTAAATGTCAATGATTTTTTATTAAAATAATAGAGTTTTATTTTTTTATTTTAGTATTAATTTGATCAGATTTAAAATATATTTAAACCAAACCAAACATAATTAAAAATAATTTGTCTAAATTTTTTTTTTTCAAATCTTAACCACAAAAATACACCCATATAAATCTATCTAATTCAACCATATTTAACAACTATGCTCATAAATATAATTAACAAGGCAAAATTTAAGCATAAAAGGGGCTATACCGCAAGACTCATCGAATCTCACAATAATTAAAATTAAAAAAAAAAAGAAAAAAAAAAGAAAGGGAGACGAACACCACAAGATCCTAGGAAAATATACCCTCCTCCTCCATTCTTTGACACGCTTTCCACAAAGCACATCTCCTTGAAATTGCATAAAATAACCCAACGCCACCTCCCTTCTCTCTCTCTCTCTCTCTCCCCCAGAACACATGGAGGATGTTGACTCGTAAAAAGAAAAAGAAAATTAAAAAAAAAAGAAAAAAAAAAGAAAGGGAGACGAACACCACAAGATCCTAGGAAAATATACCCTCCTCCTCCATTCTTTGACACGCTTTCCACAAAGCACATCTCCTTGAAATTGCATAAAATAACCCAACGCCACCTCCCTTCTCTCTCTCTCTCTCTCCCCCCCAGAACACATGGAGGATGTTGACTCGTAAAAAGAAAAAGAAAATTAAAAAAAAAAAAAGCGCCCACGTTTGTGGACGAATAGATATTCCCACACCTTGCATTGCTGTCCTCACAACAAGTGACAAGAATCCTTCTGTAGCTTGGTGGGCTTTTAGAGGTCAGATTCGATACCATCAACGCCACCAAACACACCACTAATTTTCTTGCTATACAAGGGTAAAATAGATATCGCATAAGGGTTAAATTAGTCACTTTGATAGAAGTGTGCGAATAACAATCCCCCACTTGTCACCTTTCCTATCCTTTATGTCCATACTCTTGTCGCATTCCCTTAACCATCCCTGCCCCGCTATCTCCACGTGCCCATTTCAACCTCACAGAAATAATTTCTGGTAAACCTCTATCAGTCCCTCAAATATATACATCTATTCGGTTAAGTCCTCCAACTACATGTCATTTTATACTCGTTGACAAAGAGAAACACTAAAATATATATTTTCTCTCTCTTCTCACTCTCTTAGGTTCCATGCTAGATTTTTTTTGTTTAATTCCTTTTACTCTTTAATTTTGTTAGCCATGCATGATTTAATTCAGCCTCAAATCCAATTTCTGGATTCAACTGAGGAGTCGTATACAGATGGAGAGCACTAATTGATAAAAATATATGGCATAGGGACTCAATTGAGGAACTATATTTACTTGGAGGACTAATATGAGATCTTCTCATATTTATTTATAACCATTTCTTTTTTCCCTCCCAGCCAAATTCTCTTGCAAAATTCCCCCTATTCATTGCACAAAATCAAAACCCCCCTCTCTCCTCTCCCCCTCTCTCCCTGATTTTTTACAATTTGACCCTTCATTTAACCCAAAAAAAAAATCAGTTCCATTTAATTTTATTACATTATTCTAGCATAGATAAAAAAAACTCAAACCTCGAAAAAAAAAAACCCAAGAAAAACAGAAACTTTTTTTGTGATCCAATATCCAGCACATGCAAAACCATGGCCGGGGCAGGTAACGCGGTAGAGCACCACCGTCGCCACCACGTTAACTTGCCAAAAATGGAAACAGACACAAACCCCAACCCGAATCAAACCGGTTGTTGCAACCCGGTTAAAAAACCAGGCCCGGTATCACTAGATCATGTATTACTGGCATTGAGAGAAACGAAAGAAGAGAGAGATGTTAGAATTAGAAGTTTGTTCAGTTTTTTTGATGCAGCAAATTTGGGGTATTTAGATTATGCCCAGATTGAAGCCGGGTTATCGGGGCTCCAAATCCCTGCTGAGTATAAGTATGCGAAAGATTTGTTGAAAGTTTGTGATGCAAATCGTGATGGAAGGGTTGATTATCAGGAGTTTAGGAGGTATATGGATGATAAAGAAATGGAGCTGTATAGGATTTTTCAAGCTATTGATGTTGAACATAATGGCTGCATTTTGCCTGAGGAGTTATGGGATGCTCTTGTCAAGGCTGGTATTTATTTTAATTTTTAGCTCTTTTTTTACCTGGATTTTTCGAGTTCTTTCCGAATTGGGTTTTTTTTATTTTGTTGTGTTAGATTATGAAATTTCTTGGAAATTTTGTTGCTTTTTGAGAAACTGGAAAGTGATGATATTTTTTTTGTGTTAGATTGTGGAATTTCTTGGGGATTTTGGTGCTTTTTAAGAAATTAGATAGTGATGATAATGATTGATTTTTGCATTGTTTTAAGTATTCTTAGTTTGTAAACTAAGTAGAGGTAATTAATGGGTTTCCTTCTGAGAACTTGCAATGTATTTTAATCTACTAAGAAGATTTTTGCACCTAGTGGTCTCTTGACTCTTTAGTTAATTTGTTGCCATCATGGTTAACACTTGGTTGAAGTTATTCTAGAGGATAATGGTGTGGGGGACTGAGGATTCGGCTGTTTACTAGAGATCCAGATGCATGGTTTCTACTGAATTTATTTTGTCTAATTTTTATCTGGTTTATTTTGTTTAGGGTTTGGATAGCACTGGATGGGTGATCTCTTGTGTGATTGTGCCTAGTTCTAAGGCTGCAGCTTTTAGATTCTTATTTGTGTGTTGTTTGAGCTCCTGGAGGATGGGCCAGACCTCTATGATAAATTGGAGTCATGTTGCAATCATTTGTTAGTCTGAATTAAACCATTCTCTAAACACTTTGGTGGCTTCTAGGTGTCTTTTATTTTCATTTGAGGGAAATATATGGAAGCAATCGAGCAGCTTTATAGTTGCTATAGGATATGTTTATAGGTTATGAAGTGCTTAAGAAATCGTATATAAGTTAAGAAATTCTGTATACATACACTTGAAATTTGTAGAGGCACAGCCCCTGTAATTATTGGTTATGCAAACAAGAAAAAACATGGAGAACTCAGGCTTAATTTGATGTTCAAATTCTTTGGAGTAGAAAGAAGTCTTTGTTGGATACTTTACCCATTGCCTGTATGAGCATGAGTTTTGTTTGGAATTTGCTGGAAGTGCAAAAAATTATCTGGTCTTTTTTGTTAAAACTGTGATATTGTTTGTGGATAAATCAAATCTTTGGTGAACCTTCCATAATCAAGCAGAAGTTACTATGGCTCTTTTATATATTGGAGTTTTCCTTGATTTCAAGTACTCTTGTTATCCTAGTAAATGCAAATTTTTTTTCTTGGAATGACATAGAACTTGGCATGCCATATGTCTGTCCTATGCTGTGGAAGCATCACTGCTGCTATTTTACTGTGCTGTTTGTAATTGTTTCTTGATTCTTGAGATCAGATAATTGTGGTGAAAATTAATTTCTATGTGTTGTGTGATTTTTTTTCTTTTCCTTAAGATTTTCACTGCAAGTGAAGCTTTCACTAGCCCATTTACCTTGAATTTTACCCCCGTTTTTTTCATCTTATAAGCCCAAGCAGTTTCTTTTTTATAGGGATTGAAATTGATGACGAGGAGCTTGCCCATTTTGTAGAGCATGTTGATAAGGATAATAATGGAATTATAACTTTTGAAGAATGGAGAGATTTTCTTTTACTCTATCCACATGAAGCTACTATTGAAAACATCTACCATCACTGGGAAAGGGTATGTCATGTAGATATTGGAGAACAAGCTGTCATTCCAGAAGGAATCAGCAAGCAAGTTCACAGGAGTAAATATTTTATTGCCGGGGGTATAGCGGGAGCCGCGTCTCGTACTGCAACTGCTCCTCTTGATCGACTAAAGGTCTTTTTACAAATTCAGACCTCATGTGCTCGTCTGGCGCCTATTATTAACAAGATATGGAAGGAAGAAGGTTTCTTGGGTTTTTTCCGTGGTAACGGGTTAAACGTTGTGAAGGTGGCACCTGAAAGTGCCATCAAGTTTTATGCATATGAAATGTTAAAGGATGTCATTGGAGATTTTAAGGGGGGAGACAAGGTTGATATAGGTCCTGGTGGGAGACTTCTAGCTGGTGGTATGGCAGGTGCAGTTGCACAGACTGCAATCTATCCTATGGATCTTGTGAAAACTCGCTTACAAACTGGTGTTTGTGAAGGTGGAAAGGCTCCAAAATTGGGAGTACTGATGAAGGATATATGGGTTCTGGAGGGACCTCGAGCTTTTTATAGAGGTCTTGTGCCATCTCTTCTCGGGATTATCCCATATGCTGGCATTGACCTTGCTGCGTATGAGACTCTGAAAGATATGTCAAAGACTTATATACTGCAAGACAGCGGTACATTTTTCTCATGCCTATTTCTGTGGTTTGACATTTTCCTTTTTCTTTTCTTTCTTGATATTTTCAGGGTTGTGTTCTGAAAACTTTGCATTTTCTACAGCACCTGGTCCCCTTGTTCAATTGTGTTGTGGAACAATCTCAGGAGCCCTTGGAGCAACATGTGTTTACCCCTTGCAGGTTATTAGAACTAGGTATTATGTTGTCTTAAGTTCCTGTGCTACCCTCTCTTTCTCACTCTGGTGTTTTCCATCTTTTGCGTTCCATCTCAATGAGTTTTCTTGCGGTATTAATAGTGCTTCCTGTTTCTTCTTTTCAGGATGCAAGCTCAACCTCCTAACGATGCTAGACCTTACAAAGGAATGTCTGATGTATTTTGGAGGACATTTCAGAATGAAGGTTGTAGAGGTTTTTACAAAGGGATTTTTCCAAATCTTCTGAAGGTTGTGCCAGCAGCAAGCATAACATATATGGTTTATGAGGCTATGAAAAAGAGTTTAGAACTTGATTAGGGGCTGAAATAGCCATACCCTGTGGCAACTAAACTGATGTGAGATCTGGGTATAGCAATGCTGTTGATGACGAAAATTAAGAATAAGATTACTAGTCAAGTAGGCAATACAATTTGTTGAATTATACAATAGACAGTAATCCCTATCAGGGTTCGAGGCACATAGTTTTGTTAGCCAGTTTTTCCAGAGAACTATTTGGGGCAAGTGGACGAACAAGTTTTATATGAATCATTGTATTTGACTGCAAGGTAATATCAGAATGGAGGGGCTCTTATTCCTTTACCCTTGCCCCCACCCTCCGGAACTTTAACGCTTGTTATTGTTATTCATACCAAGAAAAAAATTACTCTATAGATCATAATTCATTGCAGAAACAACGTATTTTACATAATTTCTTGAACTTCAGGAGTGAATGGCGTGTGAATTATATGATACGACTGCACGGCCAACAGTAGATGGGATTGGAGGATATATTGAGTTGGAGCATGATATATGTCATAGCATGCAAGAGCTGCATGGCAAGTTACTGCCGTTGTTTTCCACAGATTCATTTACAAGTTATGTCCTGTGTTCTAGATTGCTAATTAACGTTGTTTGCGCTAGTGCTGCTCTCTGGCCTGTCGTAATCATCAGCTACCTGGACAGGCAAACTCTATGATCATGAATCATCAAATTGTGCTGTTGGCCAAATATTACGCAACCTTAAGCTGTGCTTTGCTATTCCAGCCATTTGTATGAGAGAATTTCTCCTACATGGCTTGACCATGTCAGAGCAGGTATTCTGGTAATGTTGATGACCTTGTGTTATTGTGTTTGTAGGCTGATTATTGATGTCTAAAAGCTGAACTGTTTCGTAATATGCCCGTTTATTCCATGCCCATTGTGTGTGTGCGCGAACAAGTGAAGTTTGAATGACAGGAAATCAAAAGAGTGGGAGAATTCTCACGTCTTGATGAATACGTAGGGATTTTAGTTTGTTGCCATATTCGCTATTGTCAAAACTAGAGGTTGTAATTGTGCATTGAAGAATAAGGAGTTCTGTGGCTAAATCTTCAAGACATGGGGATTTTGTGCATCTGATAAAGAGCGGAAAGAAAATAAAGATAGTATCAAGTAGAAAATCCACACTAGCATTATGGAAGCAACCACATTTTACAGTAGAAAATCCACTAGTACAGAATTCATGACTGAAAACATAACCAGTTTATGCCAAGGATGACATGAACACAAAAGAACTAAGAAAACCGGAAGAAAGGCTTGGCCTTCCCTTTGCCTCAATGACTTGCCTTGTGTCCCCTTGCATCCCGTGAAGGAAGAAGAGGGTAGATAACATTATCAAACACTTGAAATTCTCATCACCATCTTCTTCTTCTTCTTCCTCTTCCTTCTCTGCATGTTTTAGTGCTGCAAAGAGCTATTATTTCAGATAGAAACAAACAACTACTAGAAGTGGGGATTTTGTCTTGGTTCAGTCTGTCCAACATTCCTGGTATATAACCACCTTGGACCTAAGAAACAACAGTGAAAGTTCACTCATTTAATAAATCTTTGTTTAATCCACACTTTACCTCAATAACTGAACATAAAGCCAAAAGAGAACAGATCAGAAAGAAAACCAAACCCTTAGGAACTGGTCCCAAGAGGCATCATTCTGTCATTGAGGCATGCTTATCCCACTAAGTACCCTATGATTATTCTTCTTTTTCGTAAATCACACCACTCTATCTACCAAGAGAGTGAGAGCCTAGTCATTCCACGTGGAGAAAAGCCAAAAGACATGGATAGTAAATTCAAGAGTGGTAGAGAAAAAGCTTGATGACAGATGCGAGGCCAACCCTAGAAAGAAGATAAAAAATTGTAAACAATTGGAAGGTAGTTAAGAGGTGTTCATGGCAACAAAATAGATAAATTCATGCTTATCAATTCTGTTTTGGTATGTATTTTAAATTTTTACTTGAAATGAAATGTTTTAGTTTTGGAGTGTTTTGATATATCGTTTCAAGGTTGTATTGTATATATACATATATATATATATATATTCAACAAACATAATTTAAATTCAAGATAAATTAATTATAAATTATGCAATACAAATATAATGCCAAACAAATATAATTTTAAAATTTAAAATATTTCTAAATAGTTAAAATTAAATAGATCTTTAACTTAAAGCAATTCAACTTAAACAAAATATCAAAATATTATGAAAGTAAAATGTTTTAACACAAATATTTTAAATATAAAGTTAGGTTAATGTTATTAAGGTTAATGGAATCTAAAACATCCTTTGTTTTGCTCAAATTTCTACAAAGTATAAACATGAAAAAAATAACATGAATATAAACCATATATATTAGTGATAAATCTAATTTTAAAAAATTAATATCATTGTTAATGAAAATAGTAATAATAATTTTCAATATTATTATTAATATCATTGTTATTGAAAATTGTAATAAAAAAGAACTTTTTATAATTGAGTGGTTTAATTAATTAAATTGAATAAGGTTCAATTTGATTCAATGACTTTTCAAGAGCGGGACGGAATATGTGGAATGAAACAGGAACGTTCCGGGTGGAATTTAGCCAAAAAATCCGAAACAGACCGAGATTTAAAATGAGATGAAATTTGTTCTGTTTTTTGAATTGATATGGAACGTTTTGGCCATTCCAAACGAAACAAAATAAAATTCACAACCTTGGATAAATCAATATGCCTCTTCCTTTTTAAAGGGTACAATTGCTTTGCACCGTCCACCTATGACTCCATTTTTGTATTTGAATGTGAGAATCTGTGTGTCAAATAGCACTAATCCATGTGAAGAAGCTAAATGTGGAAAGAATGTGCGTGGAGAATAGTCAAAAAGACAGAAACTAATTTTTTTTTTTTTGAATGTTGACAAGTGATAAGGAACAATTACAGGGTTTGATCTGAGAGATGAAGGATTCTATGATGTTTCTTCCTCCCCTCTTTGCTGCTTCGAAATTATAAGTTGATGTAATGCAACCTTTTAGTCCTTCAAATAATTGATGGGCTTGGATTTGCGTCCAAAGCCTTTCTTTATTTCTTTTTTTAATGAAAGAGAGAGATGGCTTTTTCTGCAATGATAGCTTGGTTTTCCCCTTTCAAGCTGTCTTGTAGTTGCAATGGAAATATTTTAGTCTATTTCATCAGATGATTATACATTGATCAGTCCTGTCCGCACTCGATAGCAATTTCTCCTCTTAGACTTTAGAGGGCCTGACAGGTTTTTCACAGGTAAAGGTGAATGTTTCGCATAGAAGTAAAAAAGAAATATATATATTTAAATTGTTTTGATATATTGATATTAAAAAATAAAAAAATATTATTTTAAAAAAATCTTTACTGTATTCTCAAACATGTCTTATCTTATTTGCTAGTTATTATATGATAGATTTTATTTATTTATTTATTTACTTGAATTTAAGTGGATGCTAACTTGATCTTGTTAGAGCAGGTTAAATTCAAGAAACTATCTTTTATTTTTATCTAAAAATAATGTTATTTTAAAATAATATGGATTGATTTCACAACTCTTGAGTTGATCCAACAAATTTTCCAAGTCTTGGTCTGTTCAAGCGTTGAAGAGGGTATGATAAGTACGGTTTTACATGATTGCACAGAAGGTCTTGATGAAGAAATTGGTTGCAAAAATCCTGCACTGTTTTTTATGCCGGGCCTCCCTCAGAGTGTTAAAAGGGACTTGCAAAATGAAGCCCAAGAACCTGCCTATTGCCAAACCATCCTTCAAGCCTATTTCTGAACCTCTTGCTTGTAAAAGAAATAGCTTGGAGAGCCACCCAGAAACCAGGGGCGTTTAAAAAACATTCATCAGCATCTTACCGATCAAACTTGTCAATATAAAAAAAATAGATTATAAAATTTAATAAATCAAAATATCAAAGAACTGAATATCAAAGATTGAGTGACAGTTTTAGATTTTTAAATCTCGTTCAACTTAGACTTAATTCGTATACTTTATATTTTTTTGTATTTATATTTAATAATTTTTTAGCATTTATTTTTATTTTATTTAGAAATATTTTGATTTTAAGATTCTTGTTAATAGATTTTTTATTAAAAAAATTTAACGTAACAAAAAAAAACTTGTCATAACACCTACAGAAATTATAGATTCATCTCTGAATACATATATACAAAAATTTGTAACATAAGTTAAATGATGGATATTTATAATACGAAGGGAGATTATTGTGAGGAGGCTATTGACTTTGTTTGATTTTATGGTGGATTTAAAGATTAGGCCTGATAATTTTGCTTTGATTTCAACACTTTCTGCTTGTGCACAGCTAGGAGAACTTGAAAAGGGAAAGAAAGTACATGATTTTATTGAAAGGAATGCAATAAAAGTAGATTCGTTTTTGTCAACTGGGTTGGTTGATTTGTATGCAAAATGTGGATGCATTGACATTTTTCTTTAAAGATATTTGAATCGATCCCAGATAAAAAGTTGTTTACTTGGAATGCAATGCTTGTCGGCCTTGCAATGCATGGTGAGTTTTTGTTGGAGTACTTTTTGTGAATGATAGAGGCAGGGGTAAAACCAGACGGGATTAGCATTTTAGCAGTTTTGGTAGGGAGTAGTCATGAGGGTCTTGAAGATGAAGCAAGGAAGCTTTTTTATGAGATGGAATCTGTTTATGGAGTCCCTCGAGAGCCCAAGCATTACGGGTGCATGGCTGATTTGCCTGGGCGAACTGGGTTGATCAAAGAAGTGACGGAATGATAAAGGATATTCCTAAGGGTGGTGATATCTGTGTGGAGTGGTTTGCTTGGAGGGCGTCGGATACATGGGGATGTTGAGATTGCAGAGAAAGCAGCGAAGCACAAGTTGTTACTGGTCTGGTTTCTGTGTATTAGATTAATAGGTTACTTTTGTTAGTCGAAGGCAGGAGTATTTTTGCTGCTAGGTTTCCAGCTCCAGTCTCCTGTATTTCCAATTCTTATGCAAAAACAAAAATAAAGCATTTGCTGCAGGGGATGGCTTTGCATCA
>Ga0325414_1008953_pt1 | contig 10574 bp, 6 predicted proteins | sample PopdelMetagenome_8_FD_206183 | JGI IMG/M metagenome (GOLD analysis project Ga0325414, IMG submission 206183) | Populus deltoides microbial communities from Bellville, Georgia, United States - Leaf-PdKOR-R3 | ecosystem: Host-associated > Plants > Phyllosphere > Phylloplane/Leaf | place: USA...
GATTAATGATTTTTACTCCATCTGAAAAATGTGTCAAATGCTAAAAAAGTACACAACTACCTTGTATTTTAATGCAACTCATGTCCCAGCATCTTTTTTATGTGATTTCTGTCCGCGTTCAGGGACAGTCATAACGTGATATAATTAGTTATGTAGAGAAGTTGAATTCTTTTTTGCCTTTTCCAGCTATTGTAGATATAATATTGAAGAGAACTTCCCGTGTAAAACAAGAAAACCTTGCTTTTGGTGGTAGCTTTTTGTGCATTAAATGAGTGGGTTGTATATTAAAAAAAAAACACAATCACACCTCACCACACTTCTGTACCAAGCACCCTACAAGTGTTATGTTACTTCAAAATTCCTTTTTGAATGTCTTGCAATGGTAAGAAGCCCCTGCATTCTCTCTCTAACATGGCCCTTCTTATGCGAGCAAGTGCATCTGCTAGGTGACTATTTGGAGGGCAAATTTAGCTGCTAGTTTTTATCCCACGCAACGAATTATATCTACTGATAAAAAGGTTATCGCAGCTAAGACATGGGAGTAATGAAAAGGGATGCAAGTTCGTTTCTGAAAATTAGTAATAGCATGAAATAGAAGGTTTCAGCTATCTTAATCTAGGCTTCAGTTATCGTGTCTAACATGATTTGTTTCGCACTAGCTCGAGCATATTATTTGATGCAAAGACATTGAATTTTCGAAGGCTGAGATACTCTTGGTGGATTTCTACTCATTTTCCTTTCACAGTTATAAATATCATTAAAATATATATATATATATATATATATATATATATATATATATATATATATTATCTTAAATTCTTTGAAAAAGATGCTGAAAATAGTACAAATATGTTAAGAACATAATTTTTTGTTGTTTTTTGTTTTTTCAAAAAAATTTCAAAAATAGAATCAAAGATTGGGTAGCAACAAACTATACGATGTTTCTAAAAGTGTTTTGTCAAATCAAGATGCTGAATATTTTAGTTATATTTGGAAGGTATTATAGGAAAAAATAAATACTAAGTTGTTGTTTTTTACTACTTGTCATTTATATATTGATGGACAAACTGAAGTAGTTAATAAGACTTAAATTTAATTGTTAAGATCTATTATCTATAAGAACTTGAAAAGTTGGGAAGATTGCATGTCATTTATTGAATTTATATATAATTGTAGTGTGCATTCTATTACTAAATTTTTACCATTTGATTCCTTTATCTATTGATAAAAGGATCTTTGTTTTGATGGTAGTAGAAAAACATAGATGGTAAAAGATTTGCATGCTAAGATATGACAACAGATAAAGAAGAAAAATAAGCAATATGCATATAAAGCCAATAAAGAAAGGAAATTGCTCAGATTTGAATTAAAAAATTGGGTTTTGGTGCATATATAAAAAGAGAAGCTTCCTAAGCAAATGAAATCTAAGTTGATGCCAAGAGAAGATGGTTCTTTTCAGATCACTGAGAAGATCAATGATAATGCTTATAATGTGGATCTTCTAGGTGAGTATAAAGTTAGTGCTATGTTTAATGTATCTGATCTCTTTTTATTTGATGTAGGTTGGGATGATATAATCCAACTCATACCAAAAAATCTATTGGTAGTTCTAGTAGGCCCAATCACTAGGGCTAGGGCAAAGAAGTTAAAAGAAGACTTTAATAGGCTTTTATAAGACACATGGGTCAAGATGGACTATAAAAAAGCAACAACCCAAAAAGAACAAGCCTTAATAAATTTGATTCATATTCAAAATGAGTTTGAGGACCATGAGTTTCGGTCAAAGAAGTAATTTGGCATCATTGGGCTTGTTTTGTCAAGTATTTTGTGTTTTCTAATCTAACAAGGAAATCATTAATTATTTGGAGAAAAGAAGTCTAATATATAGAGGAGATCTAATTGGAAGAAAAATTATACTCTACCTTGGACACTAAAAGTGGAGGCAAAATAGGATTATTGGGACAAGAAAATTCCCTAGTCTATTCTTCAAATAGTGGTGGCGGCACCATAAGATAAAATTTTAGAATATTTATTTTATTATTTTCATGTTATTTAGTTTTTGGGTTATTTTGGGCCTAATTTCAAATTGAGTCAAGTGAGCCCATTAAATTATCTTAAGGGTTTATTTCTAAGAGTATAAATACTCTTTTGTAAGACTTAATTTTCAAATTGGAATACACATTAATTGTTGCATATTGAAGTATAAAGCATAAGGATTTTTCTTGCTTGGTTCTTGATTGAACTACACCTTTAAAGAATTGATCAATCTTTGTCGTGATTTTATACTTTTTATGCTCGTCTCTAGGTGAGGATGTTGTGTAAGGGTGGTTATTATAGTCTTGGTGTTTTGAGGCAGATCATTCATTGTGTCAAGCTCAATTCTCAATTTTAAGCATGAATAAAAAGATCTTAGGTTCATGAATTCAATTAAATTTCACTAGAGTTGACATCATCTTACGTATTTTCTTGAAATACCATGGATAAAAAATAGTTTTCATTATTATATAATTAATTTTAAATTTCTTTTTCACCAAACACTTTAATTTGAAAAAACCTTTTGTAGGTGCTTTTATTGTCAATATTCACGAAACACTTTATAATTTCTTTTTTTAGTTTTTTCTTTTATTGTATTATTAAGGAAAAGAGGAACCAAATTGAAAGAAGATAAGGAAAAAAAAACAACTTTCTGGTGGCAATTAGAATCTCACTGCCATCTTCTTGTGCTGTGATGCGGGTTGAACAAAAATACTTTTAGCACAAAAAATAAAATCAAAGAACAAAAAACTTAGATGACTAGAAAAACAAAAGCATATTGATTCAAAGAAAACTTGGACTTGGAGTAATAATGTATTTTGGATTTCTAAAAAACTAATTCAAGATATCATGAAGATCAATTCAAAATAAAACAAATTCTTTTAAAAAAAACTAATATGACATGTTTTTTTAAAAAAAATATTGAGACAACAATATATTAGATCAATTTAGACTTTTTCAGCCTAACCTGTCAAACTTGTGATTCAAGTCATAGAGTCCATTAGGTTTAATAATTTTTCATTTAATTTTTTTTTACCTAAATATATGATAAAAAAGAATAGAAAAAAGTGGAAGAAAAAGTGATGAAGTTGGAAGAAGAAAAATCAAGATGATATTTAAAAAAAATATTGACAATATTACTTATTGAATCAACTCAAGTTAACTTGTTAAACCTATGATCTAGATCAGAAGACCATGATAATCTTGTAAAAAGCAACTTGGAACAAACTAATCCTACATAAATTAAAACAAGATATACCATGAAGACCAATTCAAAATAAATCAAATGCTTCAAAAAAATCTCTAATAAGACATATTTTTTAAGAAAAAATATCGAGACAAAAATATATTGAATCGACCCTGGTTTTGTGGCCTAGCTCGTCAAATCTATGACTATGATCATGAAATTTATTGGGTTTAATAATTTTGTAATCAATGATGAAATTGAAAGAAATAAAATTAAAGGATTTAAAATAAAAATAAAAAAAGGCCAGGTGCACGAATCGAGACCAAGTGGCCCTGCACACCTGGGCCTCTAAAAAAGAGTCGAAATGCGTTAGCCTTTCAACCCAGGCCCGCATACCTAGGCCTATTTAAAAAAAATATAAGGGGAAGGCGATATATATCCGTCCTATATTTTTATTTTTGGAAAACAAAAGCAAACGATAAATTGTTTGTTGTCTAGAATTTGACCACCGCGCAAGTGGCTAAAAAATCAAGGGAGATGTTTTTTTTTTTTACCAAAGATTCCATTTGCCAACCATATTTTACATGAAAACACTTCAAGAACACCATAAAACCTTCTATAAACCTTCTAACAACCCTAAAAAACATGAATATCACTCGAAGTGGCAATCAATAATTTTCTATCTCCTCAAATGAAATCAAACAAATTTCTCTTCTCTTTGAAATCCATTGACTAAAGAATAATAAAGTTTTTAACAGTTTTGTTCAGCTATGATTTTTTTTTTTGTGTTTCCCATTTTGATCCCATGTTATTAAATTTCTCCTTTCTTAATAATATGTGACAAATTGAGCATTTAATTGTGCATATAAACATACCAATGGAAAAACAAAATTAAAGAAAAGAAAAGGCTATAATGTCTAAGTAACCAACCTTATTTTATTTTGGCTCTTAGTATGATTTGCCAAGTGTTCATTTGGTATTGCGATCCAAATAGAGGTTGGTCAAAATTTATTTATTTATATTTATTTTTAGATTGTTTTGATGTATTGATGTCAAAAATAAATTTAAAAAAATTATTTTAATACATTTCTAAACAAAAAAACATTTTAAAAAATAATTACTACCACAATCTGAAACACTGCAAATTAGCTTAGGGTAAATACTAAAAGACAGAAAGCCCCACCAGCAGTATCTTCTGGGGCCCCACCTTAATTTGTCTTCCACGTAAAGTTTCGTCAGTTAAAGGGCTATTACTTTTACGGTTCCATTCTCACCGCCACCCTTTTTTAACGAGCGTGCTAGGTGGGTTTGCAATTATTATGGCAGGTGTCGGTCATTATTTGGCTAATTTAGGAAAGGAGGTCCAAGGCCTAAGCATATTAGACAGATTGATAATCCATTTAGAGAGAGAGAGAGAGATGTGTTAGTAGAGCTAATGTGAAATAACAATGGTGGACTTCAAGTAGAAAATCAACAAAATGGTCATTTTATTGACAGGGAATGTAGTTATGGTCCACTAATGGAATGGCTCTAAGTTATATGATTGTCTAGCTTATCAAGACAAACATACAATTGCATATCTAAGTTTGAGACCCTAAGGATTTAGGATTTCCATCAAATGATAGCCTAGCAATTAAGGGTATGGATTTTTTTTTTAATTTCCATTAGCAGATTTCATGTTAAAATTCTTAAAAGAAGGGTTGAAATTTAAGAAGTAATGCTATCCCATAATTTCTTCTAAGATCCAATGAGCTTCTCCTTCAGAACTACCGAATAGGGTAGTTTTTTTATTGGTTTGTGATGAAAAGAAAAAATAAAACATTAATTGATATGATAATGTTAATTAATAAGATAATCTTTAACACTTATCCTAAAGTTTATTACGGTCATAAAATATTCTTTTTCATGAACATTGAAAGGCAATACAATTATAATCTATTTGACATTCAAATTAATATTTACTTGTTATGCCTTAAAAAGTTTTTGAGACAATAAGAATATTCACATGATAATGAGAAGATTGTGAGTGATTCTAGAAAATCAAATTTATTTATGGATGATCAAGGTTCTCTCTCATACCCATTGGTTATTGTTGTTTATTCACCTAAAAAGAATAATAAAAAGTTACTATCCAAATAGTGATAGGACTCTGACATATGAAAATAACAATACATAACTAAAGAAAACTGGGTAAAATAAAAATAAAGCATTTAAGAATTTATGTAGTTCATCCAATTAGGTTATGTCCATGTATAAGTATAAAAGATTTCACCAAAAAACATAGGAATTATAATTAGCAATCTCTCTATTAATAGGAATAAACACTTCAATTTCAATTACATCACAAAGTGTATCACTCATCCTCTTATGGAATTTCTCTCTCTTCTTCACTTGGTGGTGCGTCAAAAGCTTTGAAATGTAATCTATTTATTGGTTATGCATCCTAGTCTTCGTTCTTCATTTTCAAAGTTAGGCACCAATTGGTTCCTAACATTTATGGCCCAAATTGATTTGTATTTCTTTAAGTCAAAATATGCAACTACTCCACTCCACATTCTCTCATTTGAAGACTTTGATTTTTAATCATGTTTTAACACTTGATCATTTGTGATTATTCTTTCTACAATTTTCATCTTCGTGTTGTTTACCGTTTTGCTAGGCCATAAAAGGATCTACACCATTTATACTTATCAATATTTTCAATTTGATCAAAACATCTGCTAGGTTTTTCTTGGTGTGAGTCTTTATTAAATCAACACTTTCATCTTCCATCACTTCTTGAATAAAACAATATTGAACATCTATGTATTTTGTTATTGAATGAAACACATGATTCCTTGTAATATGTAGCGCACTCTGACTATCATAATACAAAGGAATCTTTTTTATTTGTGTATGAGCTTCTCTATAAGTCTTCTTATCTATATTGCTTCTTTACAAGTTTGTGTAGCTGCCAATTACTCAGCTTCTATTATAGAGAAAGCTATAACAATATGAAGTTTAAAGACCTAGCTTACACATAACCTATAATAGATTTTTTTTCTCAAGATCACCTACAAAATATGAATCAACATAACCTCTAACAAAAAATTATGATCCTTCATACATAACGTAGCATTTGAGGTACTCATTGATGTATTTTAAGGTCTTATTAATAGTATTTCAATACTTTTAACTAAGATTCTTCGTGTATCAACTTATTGCTTTCATTACTTGTGTAATGTTCAGTCATGTACATATCATGTAAAACATTAAACTTTCCACCGTTAATCATGTGGTACTCAAGATATCTCCATTCTCTTTACTTTATTGCTATGAAGCATACTTGAGAATAGTTTGAAATTAACAGGAAGTGGAGTAGAAATTGGCTTATAATATTGCATATTGAAGTATTGCAAGATTTTTTTCATATAACTCTTCTAAGAAAGTCATATATTCCTTTTACTATTATCTCAGTGAATTTGCATCCTTTTAATTTGATTTGTCAATCCCAAATCTTTTATTACAAACTTCATAGCCAATTGTGCTCTTAATTCTTAGAGTCGATAATTGTTGGGGCCTACTACCAATATGCCACCCATGTACAACAACAAGATAATAAAATCATTATCTTTTGTAAACCTTTTATCATACGTACAATGTTATTAATTGTGTCTATTGTATCCAAGGCTAAATATGAAAAAATCGAATCTCTTATGTCAATAACTAGGCATATGTTTAAGACCAAATAAAGATTTGATCAACCTAAAAACCAAGTTCTCCTTGTTTATTTTTTGTTAGAGCATGCAAATTTCTCCTTCATGCTCTTCATTAAAAAATGTTGTTTTCACATCTAACTATTCTAAATAAAAATTATATATAACACACATCACCAAGACAAATCTAATAGTTATAAGTCATACCATTAGGGGAAGTATTTCATTGAAGTATATTACTTCTTTCTAATCATATATTTTTTCCACCAATCTTGTATGAAAACACTCCACTTGATCATTGCCATTGTGTGTTATATTGTAAACCCATTTATTACCGATTATCTTTCTTTCTCGTGGTAATGAAAGAAGATCTTGAATTTTGTTCTTATATAGAGCTTCAATCTCTTCTAGCATCGATACCATCCATGTGGACACATCTATAATTTTATAACCTCATAGAAAGTTAATGGATCTTTATCCTCTATTAGAATATAGTGTAAAACATTTCTCTTACTAACATATTCTAAGTGCCAAGCTAATGGTTTTTTCTCGCAGATTAATTATCGGATTTTAAAAGCTTTAGACTCAATTTATTCCTATTCTGTGTGCTTTGGTACAACTTTATAAGAATTTGAAACATTATGATTATGAATATTTTCCACCTGAACTATTATAATGTCTTTTAAGGTGTTATCATTTTCTTTCATATGCATTCTATCTTCTACAAATATGATATCTTTGTTGATGACTAACTTATAGGTAGTGGAATCCCACAAGCGATACCTATCAACTCCCTCAACATATCTCAATAATATATATTTTCTAGATCTGGAATCCACTCTAACAACTTCATGATTATTATATGTCACAAACATATGACTTCTAAATATATACAAGTGAGAGTAATTAACTAGTTTCTCAATTCACATCTCTATCGATGACTTCAAATCAATTGCAGTTGATAAAGAACGATTGATCATATAACAAATGGTTTTGACCACTTCAACCTATAATGGCTTTCCTAGGCCTGCATTCTTCAATATTGCTATTGTTGTTTCTAACAAAGTTTATGTTCATCTACTATGCCACTCTATTTTGATGTAAAGTGTATGTCATTGTAAGTTGTCTCTTGTTACCTTTTTTGTTGAAAAACATTATCAAATTCATCATTGGCATAATCTCCTTTATTATTTGTTCTTAAGCACTTGGTCTTTTTTTTTTAATTCAAGTTCTACCTATGCTTTGAAGGTTTTAAAGATTGCGTGCACTTTTATTAGATACACTCAACATCTTCATGATAAGTCATATATGAATACTACAAAGTATCTTTCTCCTTCTATGAATATAATTGGTGTTTGCCAAATACCATACTGAATTAGATATAAGATGCATTTTCTTTTAGCGTTGATGTGTTGAACTTCAACCTATAATATCTACTTATAACATAATGCTCATAAAAGGGTAAAGAAACCTTTGCAAGTGCATATAATAACTTTTAATTAGAGAGGATTTTCAGACCTTTCTCTAATATGCAACCTAGTTTCTTATGTCACATCATTGTATCTTTTTTATGGTTGTTGTGATCAATGTTCCTACCCCATTATGTGTTTCTTTCATTAATATAAAAAAAGTTCACAACTATCTTTCTTGCTTTTAATACCACTAACACCCCTTTGATAATTTTTATAATGTCATTATCTATACGAGTCTTACAGTCAGGACCATCTAATTATCCCAAAGATAAAAGATTCTTATGTAACCATTTTATATATTGTACATATTGAATATTATAGATTGAGCCATCATGCATCTTCAATTTGATGGTACCAATACCAATAATTTCTAAAGTTTAATTATTACCAATGAACACTAAACCTCCAAGGATAGGTTCATTTATATGAAATCAATCCTCATATGAAGTCATATACCATATTAATTTTAAATTTATTAACCAAACTTCAATGAGCTATTTCCTATCTTTAAAAACCATGCATGTTGCTTTGCTATATATAATTTCTCCATCATCCAAAGTGTTTGCGAACACATCCTTAAGGTTTTAATGACTCAAGGTGTTATCTACACCTTTTTCATACCAGCTGTCACACCCGGACATCGCGGCGACCAATTAAAGATTTAATCTCAATGGAAAAAAGAACATGTATCTGACATCTTGTTTTTGGGGGGGAATGTCTTGTTCAAGGAGTCACCACCTAGTATTATGGTCACTAGGAACCTTATCTGGTCAATAGAGATTCTATGGCACGAGACTGGTTACGCAAAAGAAAAGATGTTATCACCCCTCAAACGTCCCACCTGAAGCAGACTGCATTGTTGGTTTTCTCTAAATTGCTAATAATTTGTTCTTTTTTTTTCCTTTTTATTCTTCCTTTTATATTTTTGATTTTGACATCAATGAACAATTCCTATGAATATTTTCAACTCTAGCGTTGGTAAATATCACACAAATCCAAAAACTACGATACTCCTGACTCTAGCGTTAGTGAATAATTTCGCAAAAAATAAATATTAAGAAGAAATTTTTTATGCCATTTTTTCCTTGTTTATCCTTTATTATTATTTGCCCTTTTTAGGTAGAAAAAAAATAAAAGCCTTACACGACAGATTTGCATTTAACAGAAATAATTCACAGATTGATCACATAGCTAAAAAAAATTACAAAACGCAAAGAAAAAAAATCAACGTACGAGGAGTCTACAAATAAATCAACGAAGATCCCTAAATGTTTTTGAAATTTTTTGATATCGAAAAGGGACTCGTTTGACCAAATATCAAATTAGTATGGGCATAAAAATTATGGTTAAGGCATAAGGGTGTGTTTTGCCAAACACACCCTTAGTAAACATTAAGGATGTTATTTGTCAAATTGATAATAAGTTGGTCATATTAATCAGGTAAAATTTGAAGTACAAGCTCTACATGTTTATTTTACTCTATTTTCTGACCCAACATAGTGAGTTATACAAATAAAGTTCTTATTATGTTGATTTGGTCAGTCACTAACTTGCTTTTGTCTTTCGAAGGTATATAGTCTCTTTTTAAAAAAGATCTTGTTGTGTAGAGACTTTGACTCATATAGTTTTATTAAAGTATCACGTGTATCTTTCGCAATTTTCTTTTCTACCACACTTGATAATACTTCAACAACTAATGCTAAATGTATATTAGCAGTATCATTGTCATCCATCTCATTTCATTTGGCATTATTAGTGATCTTTGTAGGCTTATCTTCACTTGCTACCAAGCAAATTTCTTTTCTTAAAACTAACTCCACTCTTATCTTTTATAGTGAGAAATTTCCTCCATTGAACCTCTCAATCTCATATTTTGTTGTCATCTTATTCACCGTGATTTGTTCAACTATCATTGTTTCACTTACAAATTATAACATATATGAAAAATATATTGAGTGAATAATATTTTCACAAGTTTCTATGAAAGATTATAGGTGTCATAAATATTTTCATTTAAAACTCAATATTCTCTTAGACAAAACTTTCTATATTGTATCTATTCATCGCACTGACTTTTCATGTGAATAGTACCATATACATGAACAATATAATACGTGAATAAGAAATTCAATGATCAAAATGGCTTTGATATGATTGTTAGGTTGCAACATGTAGAAGCAACAA
>Ga0325414_1008954_pt1 | contig 10572 bp, 6 predicted proteins | sample PopdelMetagenome_8_FD_206183 | JGI IMG/M metagenome (GOLD analysis project Ga0325414, IMG submission 206183) | Populus deltoides microbial communities from Bellville, Georgia, United States - Leaf-PdKOR-R3 | ecosystem: Host-associated > Plants > Phyllosphere > Phylloplane/Leaf | place: USA...
ATAACCCAAAAATCTAGCATTAGCCAAGATAACACAATCAAATCAAGCATTTACTTACGCAGTGGTCTCCTGCCCACCACCCTGTGTGCCGGTGCTCACAAAGAACCCGGCAGGCACACCTGCAAGCTTCTGCTTCATCCATAACTCATGAGTCGAGTCAAAAAAAGCCTTCATTTGAGCTGCCATGGACCCAAATCTTGTAGGAAATCCAAACAAGAAGCCATCAGCATTAACCAACTCATCAACTTTTATCAAAGGCACATCATTTCCTTTCTGGGGTACCTTCATTTGCTCTAAAGTACCCTGTAGCAACGTCTCTGGGACCCTATACAAAACCCCTTCAACTCCATCAATGGAATCCACGCCTTTCTTTATTCTTCTTGCCATTAACTCCACATGAGCATACATTGAGTAAAAAATAATAAAAATCTTGCACTTTTTAACTGCTAGTGTGGGATTATATTGAACTGGGATCGTTTTGTTTGTGGATGTGATTTGGTTTTGTGAGGAAATAGCAGAGTTTGTTTCTTGGAGACAAGGTTCTTGATCAGGTACCTCAATAGGAGGTCTTCTCTTGCTTGGTACACACCCACCACCTTTACCCATATCATAAAATTCAATAAAGAACCTGAATTTCTGATCAAGAATTTAGAATTCTTGATTTCTTTGTGTGTTTCTTGAAATCTTAAACTGGTCAAAAGATTGGATAGTTGCTAAAGTTAAGAGAATGATTAACTTTTTGTATCGCCCTGATTAATGTACAGCATAAACAGGAATATAAACGACAAAGATGAAGAATTTGTATGTCTGGGTCTTGGTCTTTGACTTTATTCTTTTCTTAGCTGATCTTGCTGGCATTTTCATTTCTGTCCATATAATATGTGCTTCATGAAACGTTGTCGTAGGGTTCTGAAAGTAACAACAAAAAGCACAGGTTTTTTCCCTCTCGCCTCGCTCCACCCTTCTTTCATTTTCTTTCAATTTTCTCATTCCTCTGTCCTTAACGCATGGTTTATTTTAGGATGTCTTGAGATAACCTTTCGCCTTTCTTTGACATGGGTTAGATCCCATGTTTAGTTCTGTTTGGTCTACTTGAATTACTTGGCTTTTCAGTCATGTGTCCCATTTTAATTGGTTAGGTTACACGCCCCGTAGACCTGTAGGCCATAGAGTGATAAGTTTGATTCATCTTTAACTTATTTTATTAATTATTAATCTCTCTGGAAATCTTGCTATTTTCGAGTCTTTCTAGTTGGGATTTTTCTCGGTTGAACAGAAAGCAACTCAAGTTGTAAAATAATGAGAAAGAAAATTATGGGCAATCAGCACCAAACGAGAATACAAGAGAACTTTTAGCCGCAAAAATAGCACATGTGGCCAAAGTCAGCAAGAACCTGAAAATGAAGAGCTCAATGTAATTCGTGGACAACTGAAAAATCCACATCAGTTCTCCGCCAATGCAAACAGGCTTTGCATAACATCGGAATACAATCTCAGATGAGAACGAGAAAACTCCTGGGAGGCAGCCCCGCAGAAACAGGATAAGAGGTGTAAAGTCATCTATTGTAGCATTCAAAAACAACAAACTAGCACGTATTTACTTTCCAAGAGAGCTGTGGATAATAGAAAGATGTTGATATCCCCAAATGCCAAAAATTGCAAAGCCACAACTGGCTATCTTTCTGTGGAATAGACTCCCTTTTATCCTTCCTTAATCGAACCCTTTCTGGACCTCTTCAGCTCCCATGGTGGTAGGCAGCCTTTGTAGTGAGAGTGTAGAAACAATGAAGACATGGACACTTCCCTTTGGGGCATTGATATTGATGAAAAGCAACTGAAGGAACTTCTTAGCCTCTTCTTTTCGCTTTCACGTTCTTGATAATTGGGGTCATGTTGTACTTTAGTGGCTTTAAGGGCCTCTGGGAGTATACAGTTGCAGAGTGAACCTAGAGAAAGAAGTTAACGAGTGAAAATAGGTTCAATGTATGCAATAGATTATATGGAGAAACAGTCACGAGGAAGGAAGCACGGTGTACGAACACCCAGCTCGCGTAAATAATCTCTGATAAATATGATTAAACTTTTGTTTCTTGTTGCTGTCAAAAGCTACATGAGATTACCTTCATTTAATACTGAAGATAGGACAAGGAGATGAGAAGGGAACGTACATAAAATGATAAAAATGCAGCATGAGTGTTTGGCTGGGTTCAATTATCCACAACAATCAACTGATGAGAAGTATTTAAACCTCATGCAAAAAAAGGCACAAGGGTTATCATAAAGGAAAGGTACTCATCCAATACCTATTCTTGCTAGTCGATTCACCCATTTCGGTATTCGGTTCCCAGTCAATTTGTAACATGTATCCTCACAGAAGTGGTTGCAGTTCTTAACAATCAAATGGTATGTATCACCATTGTAATTTGCAGATTGGAGCTCCATGAACTCTCTAACTTGTTTGGGATCTAAGATTGTTGTCCCCATGAATATTGATTTCCTAAACTTGAAACCAGGGCACTGTCGGGGTTCAACCTCAAAGACACCGCTTGATGGGTAGTCATGGGCTCCGAAGGCATATTCAACACCATGGACTGTAAGCATGCATAAAGACACCAATGATTCATTGCATTTTATTAAATATGTGATCTATTCGAAGAGAAGGCAATCAACAGCAATGTGTAGTAAGTCCTGCTAACCTTCCACCCCAGAGTGATAGATACCAAAGCCTGCCCAGTAGGCATAGCCATTAATGTCTGTCAAGTCATACACATTCAGGTAGACAGGCGTGTTTCCTGGGCTATAACCTGATGATTTAACTTTTGGGAAGATACAAAATCCTGTGACTGCTTTGCCCCTGAAACAAAGGGGCATAAGAGAGTGCCACCCATTCTTTGGTCGTGATATCATGTTTTAAGGATGAAACCAGGAACAAGTCTACCTATTTCTGATCTGCAAATGCGCAACCACAGACATTAACCATTCCATATTAAGTGAAAGATGGAAAGAACTGAAAAGAATACAGTAACCAAACACAGTGCAATTAATCTTTTGGATAGTGTGTGAATGATGAAACCTCATGGTATTGACAGAGCAGAAAAGAAAACTGCTGTAATTTACCAATAAATAACTAATTGGTTATATCCTCTCTCAGACAAAATTAGGGTCGGAAATGAGTATCTATTTAGATAGACAGAACTTGACTAATCGGGATACACGAGTATTCGATGACTGCATTGATCAATACAATTTTATTTGGTTCTTAATCCTAAGTTATGACATTGACCTGCGAGTCAGATATGAACAATAGATTCCCTACACCAGAGGATCCCAGATCCTATGAGTAAACCTAAAGTGCTGCGATTCATTAGCAATGACACAAGTCAAAAATCACTCATAGCGTAGTAGACATTTACCATTCCCGAATTGTGAAAAAAAGAAAGGACAAATGGACAATAGGATGCTTCCCAACAAAAAGATTGCAGTACTGAAAAATCAACTAAGTGGATCTGCTACACATAATTCTCAAATAAAATGGCTCTTTCAAGGAGACAGATCAGGTCAACAAACTCAAAAAGGAAAAGCCAGGTACGCAACCACCATTGTTAACAAAAGAAGAAAACATTGACCGTGAATACTACAAAACAAATCACGAAATTCAGAACTGGAAAGAACACACCAGACTCATTAAAGGAATAAAATGGAAATCCAAGAAATCAAAATCATTGTGAAGAATTATGAATCAAAGACACTAACTTTCCTTACTAAAGAAAAACAAAACAAGAACTCACAATCCGCAAAAGAAAAGCGAACACACACTTCTCAGAATTCCACCAAAATAATGCAAACCCATCAGAGAAAAGTTGGGAATCGTAGGCACATTGCAAGAACAAAGCAAACCCATGATAGAAAACTGAAAAACAAAGAGACTCACTTTACCTGACTTTAGAGGTTATCCATTCATGAACCATAGCATCTGTTGACAAGGGAATGCCATTACAAAACTGCCATTTGTTTTATTTTAAGGGTCAGAAATTGAACAAAAATTACTGGGTATGCAGCGGTGGTGAAGCAGTATGTGTCAGAGACCCATACATTTGTTCCCCTTTTGTTCTTGTCCTGGAACTGACAGAAATGAAAGCTGGAGTCAGCACAGAAACTGCTGTCCTTTCTTGCAAGTCCAGTGAGGAAAGAGAGAAGAGTCAATAAAGAAAAGAAGAAGAAAACAATAATAATTGATTATCAAATTTACTGATAAAGGTAAAGGTAAAAGCAGATGGGATGGGACATGACGGTTGACTGCATTGCTTTTGGAAATCAGACGAGACTTCTCTATTTTCTCCAGCGCTAGATGTCTGATTTATTAGTTAAAAGTAATTAATTACTGGAAAATAAGTATTACGGTGATAGCATTTTTTTTGTATTTAGTACCTGAAAAATTCTCAATATTACTTACTTGAGGCTCTTTATTATTTTATTTCTTAAATTCTTAACAACGTAACGCCACGCTGAATTCTCCTCGGTTTAAAAAATTCATAACGTCTTTTTTATTGTTATTTATTTTATAATTTAGTCGTTTGTATACTTACTATTTATATTTTTTTACTTTCACATTTATTTTTTATATTTTTAAAAATTACATGGGCTAATATAGATTGATAAATTTAAAAATATTTAAACTATAAAACTCAATAAAAAATGAAAACAAAATTTTAATTGAGTTTATTGCGTTCTTGCCATGGGGGTTAAATTCACAATGCCTGCCAACTTACACTAAAACTCCTAATTGTTTTCGGAAATATTTTTTATTTAAAAATATATTAAAATAATATTTTTTATTTTTTAAAAATTATTTTTAAATCAACACATTAAAATTATCTAAAAACATCAAAAATAATATTAATTTGAAGTAAATAAAAAAATAAAAAAAAATTTAAATTTTTTAAAAACATTCTTGAAATACAAAAACAAACAGGATTACAAGATATGGGTTTTTAAAAAATCATTAATGTTAGAATCCCATTATAAACTTTAATTGAAAGATATTTTAGTCTATGGTTTTAATATATTAGATGTAAATTAATTTCTTAAGTAGGAGACCAAATTCTAGGAAAAAAACGGATGAAAAAAATTGTATAATATAATCACATTATTAATTATAAACCTATAGTATTATTATCTTTTTTTTATCATGAGTTATATTACAATCTTAAAACTCAAACAAAAAGGGTAAAATTTATTAAACGCGACCTGCCCTCATCATAACTCAGATCAATGGTTCAAGTAGCCTAAAAAATTAGAAATTCTTCGATAAAAATTTTAAACCCACAAAATTATATATAGGTAGATGAAGAATAAGCAGAGTTCACGGTTGGAGTTCTCTCGTAGTAATTAAAAGTTTACATGATTGTTAATTTTAAAATTTATAAAATTATTAACTTTAAAATTAGTAAAATTAATCAAAATACATATAAGTTAATCCGGATATCTATATTAATAAAAAATATATATGAGGAGAAAAAATATATATATATCATGTTTTCTTAGTAGAATCCATTTTTCTTTGAATAGACACAACCACAACTAAACTAGGGGTGAACCGCAATTAGCTAAAAATTAACAGCGGGTGACTAATTCATAGCTACTCTTCCCAGGAAACCATTCACGGCCAAGAACTGGTCCTCTATACCTGACATTTTTTTCATTTATTCAAAATTATCTATTAATTTGCTTTGGTTGACCGGTGTCTGTTCGAAATCAATCGAGGTCAGGTTTGTTTTCATGTTCTGTAATGGAATTTGCTTTTCGTACTTTTTTGTAGTTTTCTTGATGTTTGCTACTGTTATATCGGCCAAGAACAACGTAATTATAATCTTGAAGCAATAATCCTATTCTTGGTGCAGATAATCAAATAGCTAGCCATAATGGCAGAACTTGTCGAAGAAACAAGCCATGAAGAAACGAGGGATGACGGTGCCTTTGCCGATTTAGCAGAGGCAAACCCGAATTTTCTACTTGAGCTCAACCTCCTTATAATGGTTCTTTCCTTGGTAAACTCATTATCATCGGAAGATCGCTTAAATTATGCAGAGAGAGAAACAGGAAATTTCAGAGATCAAGAAGAGCAGCAGGCCTGCATGTCAAGATTGCACTCGAGAAGACATGACATAAACGAATTCAAGCTTGCAGGAAGGCGAGCACAAAGATTTCAACAGATGATAAAGGATTGCAGGTACGAAAATGGCATTAAACGTGATTATTTTCTGTAATGTCACCCTTCTTCTTCTTTTTTCCTTGGCCCTCCAAAATAAAGATACCAGGTTATTCCTGACATCAGGAGTTTGATGAGGCATTCCTCATGTGTGCAGGCATGGAAGAAGGATGTGAGGGCCGGGAATATTATCAGAAGAAAGGGGTGGCAAGCCCCCAACAACAATGGAAGGAACTCCTTACTTAATTTTCTTCAAACTAATTACCGTTCTCCTGATATTGCTGTTAATTAAGATTACCTCTACTGCAGCATACACAATTTTCTTGTAACAATTTTGATCTCATAAATGAATGATTGTATAACTATCAGATAATATTAATGATCAATACACAATTTCCTTAATATTAATGAAGCGTTTCCTAGTTCCTCATTGAATTTATCATTATCAGTTTTTCTCTATTTAAATGATACATCAACAATATTTTTTATGTTAATCGTGATGTTTGGGTTGGTTTGAAAAAAAAATCTATGATTTATAAATAAAAAATAAATTAAAAGATGCAACTAAAACATATAATAATTGTTAAATAATATTTATGTAGTCTTATTTATTAAGGGTAGAATAGTACTTTCAATTTAACCTATATATACTTTGTTTGTATTTAGGTTAAGACTAAGGACTCATAATAGACATATTATTCAGAATTCTAGCCTCCTTTTTGTGTTTTGAGCTTAATTATTTTAACAATAATATATAAATGTACAATGAAAAGTCATAGCCAAGGTTGTTAAAATTACGATTTGACTTGTAAAATCGTACAATTTTATGAGTCAATGTAGGCTTAACATGCTAAATCGTTCATAAAATTCGAAAATGAGTGAAATCAAATTGAAATTGAGTAAAATTGTTAAAATCGGATGAAATTGTGTAAAATCGCGACTTCACGATCAATTTAACGATGGAATCGTTGAGGATAAAATTGTCGTTGTTATTACAGGTATCCAGCGACTATTGGCATTTGGCTATTACAGAACAAAAGAAAGCAAAATCACGTTTTTTCAGACTTTCAGTGTTTAACTTTCACAAAGACAATTTGATGGTGAGAATTCAATTTTGGCTTATGCTAGATGCCGCGATCAATTAGCAACTCTCTTAGCGCAAGAGGAGGCATATTGGAGGCAGCGAGCAAAGCAACTATGGTTGAAAGAAGGTGATTTGAATACAAAGTATTTCCATGACATGACTTCTAGTAGAAGAAAGTGCAAGAGGTTGATTACGCTGATTAATGATGTGGGTGAGGTGTTTGATGAGATGGAGGGGATGAACAAGGTTGTGTTGGGGTATTTTCTCCAACTGTTCAACAAAAGTCCTGACTCAGAATCACATTTGCTAGACTGTATTCAGCCGTGTGTTTCAGCTGCACAAAATGAATCATTGCTGGCTCCAGTACAAGATGATGAAATAAAGAGAGCTGTTTTCCAGGTGAAACCTTATATTCATTGAGGATTATTAAAAAGATAATTTATTGCAGAGATAAATTAACTAGTTGCCGAATTAGGATTTCAATTTTAGTATCAGTTTTATCTGTATAAGAAAAATATTGTTATTTACAATTTTAAAAAGAATAAATTTTAAAAAATACATGTCGATTAAAATTAATATGAAATAGATTTTTACATATAAAATAAATAAAAAATAATTTATCTTCTATATAATCAAAACTTAAAACTCAATTACATGTCAGTTTAATATAAAAAGCATGAATTTTTATTTAAAGTAAAGTTTAGTATAAAAAGCATGTATAAAAAAATATAAGGTACCATAATAGCAATCGGTATTGAAGAAAAAAAGTATTTAATTTTGAATTATTTAAATTTTTATTTGAACTATTTATTTTAAAGTGTTTGAACTATGTATGAATCTTTATTTAAAGCATGAATTTTTTTAATGTATTTTAAAATTTCTTATAATTTTACGATCTATTTTTACGATCTGAGTTTATTTTGTATTTTTTGTGTCGTGTCAAAATCACAATTTTAACAACCTTGATCATAGCGAATATTAATGAGATAGAGTTGTAATATTTAACAACAATATTTTAAATTCGTAACTCCAATAAAAATAAATACAGTGCTCTTGATGCAAGAGATATAATAATTTATAAAAGAGCATGAGAATGTGAGGATGTGTTATTTGTAATTTTTTTTATTTTGTAACGTGGATGTCTGAGTCAGCTTACGTGCACCTCAATTAATTTCACGGGCCTTAAAGTTAATGATTATATAAGTCTCCAGTGGTCATCATATTATAAAATGTTATGTAATTCTTCATGAAAAAAAAAACAAGAAGAAAAAGAAGAGGAGAAGGAAGTGTATGATTTATAAACAATATTAATTTAAAACATGCAACTAAAAGTTATAATATTTTTTTGAACATGCAATGAAAAGTCATAATGGTGATTGTTTGTGAGGTAAAGTTGTGATTTTTGACAATTGTTAATTTTTTTTTTAAAGAATACATTGCTTTTGATATAAGAGATAAGCTTGTTCATATTGAAAATACGAAAGGACATGATTAATACGTTTAATAACTTTATATATATAATATATATATATATAAGTAACAATATGATGCGAACCTTGTAGTAATGTGGTCACACAAACTTATAATAAAAATAATAACGAATTTTAAAAAACCAAAACATATTTATCAGAAATATAACACAATGAAAACATGTTCTAATACACTATCATTGTTGGAATAAAAACCCTCCACTCTATAAATATCAATTCGTGAATGAGAAGTATAAGGAATACACTATGAAACTAGCTAATCTTTAATAAGGCAATTTACTTTGTTAGAGAACCAAGAAATACGAGAATCTCTCTTACACAAGCTGAATAAATTTGGTAGCAATAGTATTATCCAATTTGAATATTTTATCCTTACAAAAAAATATTTATACTCTAGAAAATAAAAATCATAATGAATCTATTATTGTGGGTAAAATTGATCCACTTACAAAATTGACCAAAATCCTATACTAATATACCTGAAAATATGGACTCAAACAAGCCTTCGGGCATAACTGAAAAACTAATTAATAATTAATTTCATACAAGTCTTGATTCTTAACTAATTAATCAAACTCAAAGGCATAAATTAAGAATAAAAAACTACATGTTCAAATCTCTCTAAGTTGCTGAAACTCAAAGATAGACAAAATAAATAAAAGATAATTGAAACTAAAATATTTATAGAGTAAATAGTCACCACATATCATAAGAGAATATGAATTTCAATTCTTTAATGAATTCAAACCACATTGAAAACATTTATAGCCCAAGCTCATGCATAAGTTTAGACCCTAAATAAGCCTTATTTAATCTTTATTTGCTGTCCAAAATTAACCCATTACAGGTCTAGATTGATTAGGCTAAAAATACTCAAGAAAGAATACTTTGTTGGCAAATTTGTCAAAACAGTAACAACAACTTCAACCAATTTAAATAATATATTCTTGAACTTTGATTGATCTGATATTTTACAAAAATATATTTATATGTGTCTAGTATCTCTTTGTAATATTTCAGTACGATCTGATGTATAATTTAAGAAATATACTCGATCTTGTAAAAGTGAACAATAAAGATTTTAAGATAAAATTTGAATTTAACTTGTTTATTATAATGATGTATAATATATAAACATTATTAATTTAAAATGTGCAGCTAAAACACACAATTTTCACATATGTCCAAATAAATGACTAGTGATGGAGTAAAGTCATATTTTTTTTTTGCAATATTTGCATTCTTTAAAATTGTAATTCTAATGAAAAATGTATAACTTTTTTTATATAAGAAACATGATTGTTCATATGAAACATCAAAATGCGAAGATGTATAATTTATAAACATAATTAATTTAAAAATATGATTGAAAGATACTTTAAATTATAATGAAAGAATATAAAATTTAAATAATATATTGTTATCAAATATAAATAAAATTTCTGAACAAATTTTAAATAATATATAATGTATTTAACATGTAAGAATATACATAGATTATATATGTTTTTCATTATATCTAAAAATTTACAAAATAGAAGGGGGTGATTTTAGGAGTTCACAATAAATATAATTTTTTTCTAATTTTAAAAAATATGAAAAACAAAATAAAAAATAAAAAAATTCAAATAAATACTTATTTAAGGTATAAAAATTTAAAAATCATAATTATATTTTTAAATACTTTTGTAACAAAAAAATACATTATTTACATATTTAACAAGTTTATTAGTCTTCGCCCTAGCGCTAGTCAGGCTAAAAGTTTTTTAAATGTAAAAAATAAATGTCAA
>Ga0325414_1008956_pt1 | contig 10572 bp, 7 predicted proteins | sample PopdelMetagenome_8_FD_206183 | JGI IMG/M metagenome (GOLD analysis project Ga0325414, IMG submission 206183) | Populus deltoides microbial communities from Bellville, Georgia, United States - Leaf-PdKOR-R3 | ecosystem: Host-associated > Plants > Phyllosphere > Phylloplane/Leaf | place: USA...
TATTTTCCATAATATACCTTTTAAAAGTAACTTGGTTTTTAATTATATCAAATTTAATTTTTAATTTTTAATTATAATATATTTCTTTTAATTTTAATTTTAATTTTTTATTTTATCTTTTAAAATTTAATTTAATTTAATTTAATTTTATATTAATTTTGGTCCTTATTATTATTTGTTTCTTTATTATTCTTTTCTTAATTAAATTATTTTTATTTATTAGATTTGATCACCACCATTTTTTTTATTATTATTTATTTTATTTTAAATAATTTATAAAGTTAAATTATCATTTTTAATTTCATCCATTTTTTATTTTTTATTTGTCATATTTTGTTCATATTCTTTTAATTATTATTTATTTTATTTGAAATAATTTATAAAATTAAAAATTATTTTCAATTTCATCATATGTTAATTTTTTTATCTGTCAAACTTAATCTTTATTATTTTGATTGCTATTTGTTTCTATTTACAGCTTCAAATTTACACTTTCATTGTTGTAAAAAAAACATTTACTCTTTTATTATGTTCTTAACTTCAACAATTTTACCCATGAGCTAATTTTTTTCATCATACTCATCAGCTATTTATTGCAATTTCAATTACCATGTGAATTTTTTTCTTCTCTCGTACTTCCACTTCACGCCTAATAAAGTCAGAAAACTTCAAATATAAACAGGATTTTCACTGTTGCATCCTAGACTAACTACGGTGACTATGGATTTTTCTTTATGAGTTCGATGTTTTCTCCTATGTTAGAACAGAAGATTTTGATACTTAAGCCAAGGAAATATGAAAGAAATAGGCTGCTCTAGCCATGATTCTAACCATTCAGGCCCAGCCCAAACAACCATTTAGACTAAAACGTTTTTTTTATTTTTTTGTTATTTTTTGTTTTGTTTTGTATGCACTATCAACACCAAAAGCAAATCGTAACTTGTTTATGCAAATGCAGGAAAAGATATATTGAAAAAATAATTATGGCACAAATTTCAAGGGTGTTAGAGTTTTATACGATCATTAATTTCAAGATTTATAAAATTAATTGAGATATATACAAGATAGCCCGGACACCCATATTAATAATAATAATAATAATAATTAGGGCAACTAAGGTAACATTGTTGAAATTAAGAGAGTAAATTAAAACATTGTAATATATATTATAAAAATTTCTTGAAATTAAATCACATATAAAATTAAATTCATTTTCACATAAAATTTAAATTTAATTAATAATCTATTATAATTTTTATGTATAAAATAAAATATTAAATCACATAATTGAATTCAATGATATTATTTGAAATACATGTAGAAATAAATTAAATAAAAGATTTTCCCTTATTTCATAAATCATTTCTTTTTTTACAAAAAATATTTTTTATATTTTAATCCTTTGCTGTTGTAATTTAAATTTTTTTGAGATCGTCCTAAGATTATCTAACAGAGAGAGACTAGTTAGTGGAAATTTCAAGATCTCTCGCAGTTCCGTGGCCTCTGAGACTCCAGCTCAAGTGGCAAGCCATGCATGCACAAAAGTATTTTATAAGGCATCATCTTTCGAGAGTGAAGGATAAGAGAAGACGACCAACCATCCATGGCATCACAGCTTTCAATATCTCAGATTCTTACTACAGCTACTCCATCAGATGCAGGTGGAAAAGCTTCCTCGATCAATTTGATGTGCTATCATCACAGCAAGACCCGACAGGGATATACATAAATTATTGATATCCTGGATCGAGTTTGCTCTTGCATCAGAAGAAAACTAGTCTCAGATAACTTTCCAAACCTAAATCTCTGTTTTCTAGTAATGGGAGCCCTTTTTTTTTTTGTTGAAGAACAAGAGACTGGAAAAAAGTGGGAAAAGAAGAGATATAAGTTTCGGTTTCTAGAATGAAATAAAAATAGGGATATTTTTGAAAAATAATTTTAAATGTTAGTTTGAATATTTGAATTCATTTGGCAAATTAGAGGTCTCCTTTTTTTATCTGCTTTCAGTTATTTTTTTATAAATTAAATTATATTTGTTGGTCTCGTATGAGATTTGTTGGCAAATTAAAGTTATTAATTACTCTTTAAATATCATAAAATTTTCTTGGCATTGAATGTGGTTGGTGTTTTTTTTTTTTTTGAAGACGTGAAAAAAACAAAAATAAAAGAAAAGACTCGTAGCTGAATGAGTGATTTTTAACAAATGAGGCACGAGTAGAGATTTTAAGTAAGTGGTAAAAAAGTAAAATAACATTACAATCGTTGCCCATGGTCTCCATTCATCTTGATTTTGCCTATAACTATTCATATCTTTTAGCGTGCGTTTGGTACTATGGTAGTTGTTGTGGTTGTAGTTTGAAAAAAGTTGTTTTATAAAAAATAATTTTAGTTGAGGTTGGTTTGAAAAAATATATGTTTAGTTAAAACTGTGGTTGAAATCGAGATTGAACAAAAAGTAATTTAATGTATTTGGTTAAGAATACTTTTTAAATTGAGGTTATAAAATAACTAAAAAAGACATGTATTAATATTGATAGTTTTTAATTAATTGAAATATTATACATTTAACTACTGCTATTACATCATGAAATAAACAATACTTTATATAAAGTATTTTTTATTGTTCCATTAAACTATTTGCAATTCTATCGCGTACGAAATTCATCCGAAAAAAACTATAGTTTTCATTGCTTCCTGAGCGTGCAACAACATCAGGTAAATATCATCATAAATAAAATTGGGATTGCGATCAAATTCTGCAAATATTACGTCATCATGCGATCTCCTTCTAATATAATTATATAGTGTCATTGAATAATGGTAAATACTAATTTCTCAAATAAAACACAATATCTGAGAAAAATTTTTGGATTTTTTTATTTTACTGGGCTGGACCCAGACGCCGGGCATTTAGGTTTGGGTCGGACTCGGTCCGGCCATGATTAGTGGAGAAGCTCTCCATTGTTCACTTGCAGAAAAAGAAGGAGAAGGGGAAGATGAAGAGTAGTGGCTGATAGTGGAAACGGCGGAGGTCGGTGGTGAGTCGAGAGAGTTGCCGTGAATTGTGCTATGTTGCGCTCTATTTCTGGTCTTCTTCTTCGAATAGTGGTGAATGCAGCATACGAAGCAGAAGGAGAAGAGGAAGAGCAGTGGCTAGCGGTGAGCTGAGGGAGTTGCTCTCCACTATGCTCTGTTTATGTTCCAGCTGCTGCCGTCTTCTTCTTCTTCTTCGGCACCTCTGTAAAATACTATGTTTATAAACCCAGTTGCAATAAATAGGAGAAATGTAGCATTGTGAAAAGCATGCAAAAACTGCTTCAACAAAACTAAGTTCAAAACGCAGAAAATGGTGGGGCCATGCATGAAAATTGTAGCTTATTTTGTAACCAAATGATATATTGCAACTGTTAATAAAAAAATATTACCGCAAACGCTGAGCCAAACCAGCTCTTAGTATTCATGTTCATATATTTTTAGATTTGAGTTAAAAATTAATAAAAAACACATATTTAAATAAAAATAAATTTATTTATTTAAAGATACCAAATGATATTTAAATCGTAAAATTTTAAGATTATTCGAAAAACATGATAATTTAGATGCTTATCATTATCATTATTGATAAGAGACCGTGAGCCTGTAAGCTATAATAACAATAAGAGATACATTCCTTCCTTTATCTAAAAGAGTTGGACTATAAATTCACCTCCTCTCCTCTTTGAATGAACAGTGAAAGGTGATTTTTTTTTCTTTTTTTTGCGTTTCCTCCATTTTTTTCCATTTTCTTCTCTCTTTTTTTTTCATTTTAATTCTTTTTGTTTAAGTTTATCTCCATAAGGTATTTCATCTTAGGATATCATATTTTTAAACAAATATTTAATTTATACTTTGTTTATACTCGGTTTTATAAGTGTCTGATTTTGTTATTATATAATTAAGTAAATTTTTTTTCTAAAAAAATTCTTAAATCTAGTGGATTTTATAACTCGATTCGTGGATATGGTGGATCAAGTCACGAAACTCAAATCGATCCAATATCATTATCTCAATATTAAAAAAAAATCATCTTTAATTTTTTAAGTTAAATCATGTTTTTTTAATCAGTCATTTGGGTTTCCTTAAAACCTATCAAGTCGACTGAGTCATACATGGAAAAATTTATAGTGCTCGGGAAATAATTAGTAGCATCATACTAGTTACTTTCTAAACTCATCTTGAAAAAAAAGACAAATACAAAGAATAGATAAAAAATAAAATTCATGACTCTTCAAAAGTATTTTCACCTAAGATTTTTCTTTTTTATTTATATCTATTTTTTAAGTGAATTTAAAAAGTAACTAATAAAATGTTACTAATTACTTTCTAAGTATTATAATTTTTTTTAATAATATATGAATATTTTTTACACATTTTAATTTTAAATTCTTATTAAACAAGAATTCAAGTGAAAACGTTTTAGGGGTAATTTGGTAAAATAGGTTTAATAATAATATTAAGGCTCCGTTGCTGGGTATTATGTTCAATGTTTTTAAAAAAATTAAATTTTTTTTTAAATTTTTTTATATTTTTAAATCATTTTAATATTTTGTTATTAAAAATAAATTTTAAAAAATAAAATAAAAATATTTTGATTTGTTTCCGCATTAACGTTTTCAATTTCAGAATTAAAGAGGAGAAGAACTCGAAATAATAATAATAATAATAATAATAATAATAATAATAAATAAATAAATAAATAAATAAATAAACAAATAATAAAAGAAGGGAAGTGACAAGAACGCAGGCAGGACCTTATTTTACAGGCATCCAACCCCTGCTCCCCACTCTGCCTCCAAAGCATTTTTGCATGTGAGAGAGACACGATGGGAAGGAAACCTAAAGCTCTTCTGAAGCTCATAGAAAGGGCTAATGTGGTAAATTTCAACCACCATCAACAACAAGCTTGGCTTTTTTCTTTTCTTTCTTTTTGCCCCCTTTAGACCAAGTGATTCTATGTTTTTTCTTTTTATTTATTTATTTATTCAGTTTGTCCGTACTGTTTTTCATCTAGTCTCTTTCTTATTTCCATAGATTGTTCTCTCTCTCTCTCTTATCAAGTGATTTTATGTTTTTATTTGCTTGTTTTCAGTATGTATTGCATATGCTCTGGTTTCCCTTGCTATTCCCTGAGGGGCATTCTTTACCTCTGTTTTCAAAAAGAAAATGAAAAAAAAAGAAAGGACAGTGTTGGGGTTGTAAGGAGAGGAATATTTTTGTTGAAGTCAGTTTTTCTCTGTAGCCTTTGTTTTTGGTTAAAGTGCTCATCTTTTGAATTGGATATTGCGAAATAACAAAATCTGTTGATGTGCAATGGCGGCCCTTCGTATTTTTTTATTTTTAGCATTTTGCAATTGCTTGGTAATCATGATTCAGGGTTACAAAGTCACAACTCAAAAGGGTGGTTGTTATGGCTTAGTTTAGCTTATAATGGCTCGTGCTTGTTTATTCTATGATTTTCTTTTATTAATGTTTGTGGTTTTGAATTCCAAGTCCAGCCACGGTGGGATCGGTAGTATTTGACAGCATAGCCACCTGTGTTGGAAATTTCAAAAACACAAATGTGGTATAAAAAAAAAAAGCGTGTGTGGTATTGAGGAAATTTCAAATTCTAGCTTCATTGTAGATGTGCAAGGCTTTAAATCCCCACCCTTGTAATGATGTTTTTGAAAATATTACCATTTAGCGTTTATAGTAGTACGATTCTTGCATAGTAGGAAGATTTAGCTTCCATGTTGTATGTGTTGTGAAATGTCCCCTGGGTTAAACATTTATAATACTTGCATTCAGTTTTAAACTGATAGCTGTTTGATTTTGATCGAAGGATGAAAGTACAGTTCCTTCTGTTCCGGGCATGCAATTGGAGCCCAATAATAGTAATCCCTCCTTGCAGCCTGAAAGCTCAAAACAGCCTGCAAATTCTACCTTGGAGGGGGTGGAACCAAACCTCCAAATGCAATCACACTTTGCTAAATCATATTCAAGAAAGACAGCAAGGCAAACCTGTGCTAAGGTTAGGAGATCCGAGCGTCTTAAAAATTCAGTTGTGTTCACTCACAACCAAGATCTTGAGCATGTCATTGAAGAGATAACTCTTATTGGAGGCGAGGAAGGGGATGGCCATGCGGACGCAAAAATGTCAGAGCATACTTCAATGGGCAAAAACTTGGAAGAAAAAGTAGACTATATTCTGGAAATGTTAGAGGCACAAGGAAAGACCGCAGATGTGAAATATAAGGTATTAAGTTATCACCTGTGATCTACTTAGCTTTCTCGCTCTATATATCTTTGCCATTTTTTTTACTTCATATGTAACACTTGTTGACTTTGGATCAGGCAACCAAGAACTCCTTTAGTGGGAGCTGTAGTGGTGGGGATGATATTACATATAAAAGTTTGTATATTGACTCCCAAAAGAAGGTCATCTTTCTCCAGTGGCATGTTGAGAATCCTTTCTTTTGTTATTTTATCTTACTTCTTCTTAATTTATTTTGTCGGTCTGTTTTTGGGTTATTTGATTGGTAGGTTGAAGCCTTAATGGAAGAAAATTATCAGCTTAATTTGAAGTTTCAAAATGCTCTTGGCAAAATAGAAGCAGTATGTTTTTTTAGACCACTTTATCTGACTGATATTCTGTCCTTTTTTTGTCTGTGTTTTTCTTGGACTTGCTTTATAAGTAATGTGAATGTTGAGAGTTATTCTCTAGAAGCATTATAATTTCGTATGCATTTAAGGAATAAATTGAATGTTTTCCATTGCAGTGACAATGGTTCATCATCTATTGATGAGCTCTTGTTGACTTACTGAGTTAGAATGGGTGGTTCTTGTGTGTTGGAATTTTCTATATTTTTGGTAGTAGTTATTTGTGCAAAGGCTTGGGGCACATCTTGGGTTCATTTCTTGCCAAATCAAAATCGAGGCAGCAAGGTGTAGGTTTTACAAATTCTTTGGCTATTGTTTTAGAAATAAAGCTTCCATTGCTTCTTCTATTATCTCCTCACCGAGTCTATATCACTGACAACATGCCAATACTATAAAGATTAAAGACTATGGTTCTGTCATTAAAGCTCGGGAAACTGTAAAAACAGTTTCTTCTTCTTCTTTCCACTTGAACTCTTTATGGTTTTCCTCGAAAATGAAGTCATGTCTTACACTTTCCGTACTTCTCCTGCCCCTTTTTTTTTGGTATTCTTAAATTCTTTTTAATTAATGTCTTATTAATCTTTTGCTTGAGTTCTTTAATACATGTATACCAGAAGCATGTGAGATCAATTACAAATTTGGGAGAAATTCATTAGTTTGCTGGCATCGTACTTGTCCCTCTATGCTTTCCACACCTACCCTCTGTGCTTTTCCTTGAATCTCATTGTGGTGCATTCTGAATTGCTCGCTTTTTTTCTGTAATTGATTGATGAATGTCTTTGTGCTCTTTGCTTGAGTGTTTTAATACCATGCATACCAGATGCATATGATGATCAATACATGGGTTTGGGCCACTTTTGTTTTCTTTATACATTCTCTCTGTTTTTTTTTTCGAGGCAGAAGTGCATTAATGCTGAGGATTGAAATTGTAAAAAAATTACTCAAACAAAACACTTCAAAATCCATCTGGCTTCACAGAAGAAACGAGTTTCTTTTTTCCTGTACAAGTTCTGTATGACTCCAGCTGGAAAATTTGATGCATGTGATGATGAATAGGTCATTTTAATTCCTTACCTCCTAATTTTTTCTTGATATTCTTGTTTGGGTTATTTTCATAATGGAGGGAAAGGGGGAAAAAACTCGGTTTCTTTTATCATGTTTGGCATTATAAAGTTGATATGATTTTGGTTTTCTGTAGTATGAGAAGGGGAATCCTATGGCTTGTGATGTGCTGGAGAAGTTCAATGAGATATTGCTCTCAAGCCTTTCGAAAATCTCTGCACGGGAAGCCGGTCTTGAGCATAGGACTCCTGCTAAGAGAAAGACACTTGACAAGCAAACAAGAAAGAACTGATCTTCTGAAAGTCAGTTTTGCTTTGATGGAACTAGTGGCCTCTTCGACAGAAACATCATATGCTTACGATCTTTTGTATCTATGCTCACTTTTGACGTGTCTTTCGTATCCCTAAACTTTTGAGCAACTCTCTTACTGTGCGCAACTTTAGACCAACATGGTCTGCTGATGAACTGAATTGATGCCTAAGGAATGGTTAAACCGGGCATTCAAAGAAACAGAACAGTTATGATGGGTGAAGGAAATGGAGAAACAAAATAAATGTAGTATAGTAAACTATATATATATAGTACATCGGGAACAAAATTACACCAATTTTAACCCGTAGAGAAAAACACAAGAAAAATTACAGTTCAAGTGGAACTCAAGTACCCTGATTGCCTTCATCGTCTTTACTTGCTCATCCCTGCTTCTTCGTGACAGGATTCATCAAGAGAAGTGGCGAATCCAAAAATATTCGGAGTTGTTTTTGCAACTTCACTGTCATCTTCATTGTCTGCCGCTTCCATCATAGAGGATGTTGGAGAAGAAAAGTCCAAGCATGTTCCACGGATAACTTGCTCATAAGATGCAGAGAGATCTTGTGTAGTGATTTGGTGATACTCTACAAGCTGGTGAAGGCATTGGTTTTCCCGCTTAAGATTAGCATTTTCATTTCCTAACCTGGATTTTTCTGCAAGCAGTGCTTCCATCTGAAGCCTTATCTGCAATATAGAGGGCATATCATTCAAGCATCACATTTGAGTAATTGCACATTAAGGACTTACCAGGTCATCTTCTTCTGGTCTGGTCCCCTCGCAGAATCCATCTCGAATCCTCCTAATCCTCCTGTTTTCCTCCTCAAGCAGAGCGCATCGCTCTTGCATAAAACAGAAATCAGATTTTATAGACTTGAGTTCCCTTGCAAGCGCAGCTGTTTTTTTTGCCATGGAAACTGCCAGCTGCAGAACACCAATGAACAATCAATTGCAAGTAGCAAAAAAACTTGACAGCCTACACAGATCAAGTATTGCACTAAGGGAGAAGCCTACATTTTTGGCTTTCTTCAGCTTTTTATCTTCGGGACATTGTTCATTCTCCTTGTGAAAATCATTTCCTTGATCTTCTGATCTATCATCAGGATCAAACTTCCTCTTCAATCTTGTCTTTTTCCCTTCTTCAATTTTTTCCTTTTCTACATCTTCCCGCCTGAACTCAGAGTTCTCGAGCCTACTGTGGAATATTTCTCTCAATGTGGGTGGTTCAGCTAGATATCTAGCTCCCTGAAAACAGAGAAAACAGGGAATTAAGTTCAATAATGTACAGCTCTGTAGCTAGCCCAGTAAATTTGATTGTAAACTATCCGTAAGCAAACAAAATGTACTTCTTACGGGGATAAAACCCAGTTTGACAAGTGCGGAAAACAAGTTGTAAAAGCTTAAAACGAGTTTCCATTTACCTGAAGAGCGTTGTCCAGATTACTAGAGAGCTGAGAAAGATTTTGAGCAATGGAGTCAAACCCTCTTAACAGAAGTAAGGAATCCTCCTTCATTCTCTTTGCTCGATCCGATTCACCTACTCTCTATATCACCCACCAAAAAAAACCCGTATGTGCTAAGGCTACAAATAAATCGAAACAAGAATAATCATTGGAAAGAAAAGCTGAAGCTTTAGAGTTAAAACTGACCACATTGGTGCCTAAAGAAGGATCAAGATTGAGCTGATCTTGACCGATCGAGACACTACGGTGCCGATTCTCAAGAAGGGTGTCGATCCGGCCACGGAGAGAGCTCCAAAAACGCTTATCTGATGCCGGACAAAATAGAGGAGAAGAAACTATCAAGCTTGTGGACTCCTGCACAAGCAACCAATTTAAACAAAAATAGAGAATTAAAATCAGCTAAAAAGAAGAGAATGAAGGAGAAAAGAACGAAAGAGGAGCTGAGCTACCTTGTTGAGGCTGGCAGCTGGTGATGGGGAACCCACTGAAGCAGCCATGAGAAAGAGAGCTAACGGCTAGTTTTTAAGGCGGAGAGTATCATGATGAGGGGATTTAAAAGGAAAGGTCTGAGGCCAACGTTCAAAATTCTCTGAAATCTCTAGTAGTTTTTTAATGATCCTGTCTTTGTCTTGTGTTGCGTATCTAAAGAGTGGACCCGGTCCCCTCCTTTGAGATCCTTAAAGTGGTTTTGCCTTTTTAACGCGCCAAGTGGGCTCCCTCTTGCTCTCTTTTTTTGATCTAACGGCTGCGATCTGCAATTTAAGAATTTAAGATGGATGAGATGGAGATAAAGTAACTTTCTTTTATTTTTAATATTGCTATATGAAAATTATTAAAAAATAAATTTAATATTTTTTTAATTCAAAAATACTTTTAAAATACATGTAAAAATACAAACAAAAGTACCCTCAAACACATGCTATCAACTTATCAGATTTGTAATTATTTGAATGTATACATTAGTTTTACTATTAAAAAGTAAGCAGCAAAAAATCAAGAAGTGACAGAAACAAAACATAAAGAAAAATCCAAAAATAAAAACATATTTTATGGGCACTTA
>Ga0325414_1008958_pt1 | contig 10572 bp, 3 predicted proteins | sample PopdelMetagenome_8_FD_206183 | JGI IMG/M metagenome (GOLD analysis project Ga0325414, IMG submission 206183) | Populus deltoides microbial communities from Bellville, Georgia, United States - Leaf-PdKOR-R3 | ecosystem: Host-associated > Plants > Phyllosphere > Phylloplane/Leaf | place: USA...
AGTTGGTAGAAAATTGTTTAAACCCAGCTTTGAAAAGTTCATTCAGGTGATTTATATGGGTAGATTGAGCCAGCAATGCAGCCACATGGGATCCAAAATCAGTTCATTTCGGTTCGTCATCTCTTCAGACCCGGCCTCTTGTGCTAGCATCATATCATGCAGTGCATATTTACACGGGATGATTCTGATACTAGAAACAAATAATCATACAAAATTATTGACCAAGTATGTGTGTGTGTGTGTGTATATATATATATACATGTCATCAGAAAAGCATATTAGTCAGTTCTTGGGTTTTTCCCTTTTATTATACTCAGAGCCGGAGATAGGCGGTCTCCTGAACAATCTGTAGTTTTGGCCCTAAAACTTGTAAAGTTTAAGTTTTGACATCTCCTAAATCTATTTCTCCTACCTAAATCTCCCGCAGAATTATTGATTAATCCTTACAAATCAACCCATATATCACATAAAGCACTCGGCAGTCAAGGCACTTGGCCCAACTGGGCTCATCCATGGACATAGCGTGAAGTCCATGACAAGAATGGAGTAATGGTCTTAACTTAATTAATGAGGGGTGTTAATTTCCATGGAGGATGCCAAGATTTTCCAACACCCTCGTCTGTATGGTGGCCTGTAGAGTCATACAAGACAGCTTGTTTCAATCATGATTTTACGGTTGAAAGTGAAAGAAGGGGAAAAACATAGAAGGGGTTTTTGTTAGAGACTAGAGAAGTTTCAAAACCAGGAAAAAATGTGGATGCTTAGCCCCTTTTTGGTGTTGGGTTCTAAAGGGGGTGGGCTAAAATTTGAAAAAGGTGTTTTTTTTAATTATATTTTTAATATTTTTGAATTATTTTAATGTATTAATATAAAAAAAATTTCTTAAAAAATATTTTTTTAATATAATTTTAAATAAAAAATATTTTAAAAAATAATTATTACTTCATTTTCATATGATGTACATCATGTGTGAAGAACTTTTTAAAATTGATTTGACTTGAGATCATGACAGAAAAGTTACTCAAAAAGAAAGAAGAAATATAAATAATGTATATGATAGTATATAAAAAGCTTCTTGATTTTTCTTCGATCCAACTCTTATAAATAGTGTTTAATTAAAAGATGAAACACAAAAAATGAAACTACTGAGATGAAATGTAGAAAACTGGACTATTATGTATTTTATTTGATGAATACGATAAAAATTTCTCTCTCTTTGTCTTATTAAAATGGACAAGAGAGAATAAAACATTTAAAATAAATATTTTATCCATGGATTCGAGCTAGTTGATCAATTATAGACCGATGATGTCCCAAAAAATCAAAGCAGTTTATAAACAAGGTTTATATATTGGATAATTGATTAATTTATTAGTTCTTGCAATTTGATCTATTCTTCCTAGCTTAGGCAGCTGGAAAATGGTGTCTGGTAATCTAAGATGGCTGGTAGCAAATAGTTGGTGACTGGTAAGTTAAGGTGGTTGGTGTCTGGTAAGTAGAGGTGATTGAAAGTTGGTACTTGTAAAAAGTCTCTTTTGATATATGTGGGGACTCTCAGATGTTTAAGTAAGTATATTTGTAAAGAGAGAGTGCAATGATATTCTAAAAAGATAACTCTAAAAATATGTATGCAGTAGAGAATAAAGATTGTGAACTTAAACTTGAAGGCTTCATGTGTATTTATAGTCCATGAGTCTTGTTATTTTTTAAAAAGGAGGGGTTAAAGTGTAATTTTATCTTAATAGCATTAATGAAGGATAAATATCCCTTACACATGTATTATCAAGGGATAAATATCTTTTGCATAAACATTAATGAGATGAAAATATGACAGATTATGAGAGATTTTTATACACCTAAGAGTGTAAAGAGAATTGAATAAAAAAGGTATTGATTTAGTAAAAACTATCTCAGGAGAGTGTTGGACTCAAACGAGTTACGTGAGTTTGTTAGAGGTGAAAAACATGCCCAAATGCACTACTTGGGCCCGTGATAGATAGGCTCATGTGTGTGCCCAAGCCCAAGCCCACGTGAGGTGTTGACTTGGTGCCTAACATGAGAGTTGGGCATGCTAGCGGCCATGTTCTTTTAGGGGAGATCTTTTGGCCTTTGAGGGTTCCTCGATCCATTAAATTTAGGTCCATTATAGACTTTTCAAAATAATATTTAGTGCTGAATCTCTAGTAGTTGAAATGCTTATATTCAAATGCCTCACCAAAGATATACATACATATAATATGGATCAAATAAATTACATAACTATTTCATTTATAAGTTATCATAAAAAAAATTATCATAATTTTTTTGACCATCAAATAAAGAAAAATAGAACGTGTGGTAATAATTTTCTAAAATAAAAACTCAACTAGTTTTATTGCTATCATTTGATTACGAGTATGGATTCAAGATATAACAAATGGATGCATAAGTTTTTTTTTGTAAAAAAATGGCACAAACACAATATATAAGATTGACCAAATAAAAAATCAGTACTATTAAAAAAACCATAAGTCGATAATGATGAAACTCGATTTACTAACAAAATCTAAAAAGAAAATGGGCAAGTCATGAGGTACTCATTGACACCGTTAGTAAACTTGGACTAATAACCTAACGTTGAAAATTCTTTACTCAATTGCTTGCCTAGGTTGAGTTTCAAATTAAAATGTGTGAAAGTTGCAATGATGTGATACAATTCATTTGGCAAGTCCAAAGCCAATATTTTTCTATTGTTTTAGTATTGAGATGATAATATATTAGATCTCACACGGCCAGCCACGGTAAACATCAAATATGCGACCTCGATCATGGACCTGATTATAATGCGTTTAATCGACCAGGCATCTACTCTTTCCTCTCCTTTTTCTATGGCCATTTGGACCTTATTTGATCTTGGATCAGATAAAAGTAAATATTAAATTAAAGGTTTAATAGAGAATAAGGAACTAAATTAAAAGAAAAGGGCTTAGCTCTAGTGGGATGGGACTCAGACCGTAATTGAAGAGGTATCATTGAATTAGATATTAAATTGAATGAAAGTCGAAACATAATTGAAAAGTTATTATCAGATTAAGAATTAAATTGAAAGGGTTAAATTAGATTAAATGCTTAATTGAAGAGTTATTATTGAATTAACAACTAAAGTGAGAAAAAAAGCACGTGATAACGTGTAAAAAGCACCACCAACTTGGAGTGACACGTGCAGTGTCCTACTTCCTCTAAAGAGAATCTTGTTTGGTGTCTTTGGAACCGTCTCGGTGTCGTTGTCCTCTTTAAGTGGTGTTTGAAATATACTTCTCTACAATGTGGTGCCGCTGAAAAGTTTTTCTTCCCTTTTTTTTTCTTGTTTTTCTCTCTTATAGATTCTACAATCTAATTTGTTTCTTCTTACTTTACAACCTTTCATTTTTTTTTTCTTTTTAATTTTTTCCTCTCTAGTTTAAATCTTTTTGAAAATGGAAAATCCGATCAATTTTTTACACAATCAAATACAAATCCAAAACTGAGATGTTTTTTTGACCACTCGAGAAGTCCATAAAGAGGAAATGGAAATAAAATATCAAATCCAATTGTGAAATTGATCAACATAAAAGGATAGAATAAAAAAAGCTACATGACAAAAAAAGAAAAAAAGAAGAAGAAGAAAACAATTACATTGTGTGAATCCTCAATAAAACTTTAAAAAAATGGGACTAAGGAGATGCAACAAGGAATTGCCCATCTCCTTTAGTTTTTAGTTTTTCTTAAAGCACCATACCTTGTATAATTTCTCTCGTGTCAATTATGTTTTCTATCAATGGTATATTTTTTTAATGGCCCAAAAGGGAGAATTAATAAAATGAGACTGTTTTTTTTCTTTTCAAAACATCTCTCACATAGATTTAATATATTCTAAAAAAAATATTTTTTTATATTATTTTTAACCAACTAACTTATCTTTTATGTCAATAAAAATCATTTGTGATAATAAAAACAAGACGAGATTACATTTGATTTGTGTTCAAAAACATAAGGAACATATATAAAAATAACAAAAACATGTTTAGTTGAAAACATAAAGATTAAGACATAAAATAAATTTAATTTAGAATAATTTTAAAGTGAATTTCTGGTATATAAAAAACCATATTCATCTTTTTAATTCTAAAACAGTAAAGAAACACTAACTATAACTCTCATTTTGTCGGGCTTGGCCTCAAACATTTACGTGTTAAGGGGTGTGTGACACAATTTTTGTTTTTGCTTTTAGATGTTTTAGCTTGAAAAAAATATTAAATTGATTTTTTTCAGTGTTTTAAGATTTTGGTATATTAATGTAAAAAATAAAAAATAAATCTAAAAAAATATTTTAATATATTTTCAAGAAAAAAATTATTTTAAAAATTGTATTCCATCACAATCTCAAAACATAGATAAATTCTTTTTATATGAATGTAACTGAATTAAGTAAAGCATATAAGTGAACCAGGACAAAGCACTCTTTCTGTGACCAATTAAAGTAGTATTAAATTAAATTAAATTACCAATATTACCTCGATAATTAAAATCATATACAAGCTTATAAGAAAGCGGGTGGTGATATTTTTGAACGTGCCTAGTCTTGTTCAGTTAACATTTCAAAGGGTGTGGTTGTTGACTGCTTCCTGCTGATGGTGGAACTAAAATATTATAGAAAAAAAAAGTTCAATAAATAAAATTAAAAAAGAAGAAGTCATAAAATGTCAAGAGGTTCTTCTCTAATTAAAAGGTTCTGGGTACCATCAGCTGCTGGACCAACTTTATATCCTTCACCATAGAAGCTAGCCCACTGTTTTTCCCTAGGCATTTGCGTGTCTCAACTCTCCTCCTCCTCCTCCCCTCTCCTCCCCCTCAATCTCTCTTTCTCTATTCTTGGCTTGTAGGTAAGTAGCTTGTTGTTGGAGAAGACTTAAAGAGTGAATTGGAAGCAAAAAGAAATGGGGAGAGCTCCTTGTTGTGACAAAGCAAACGTGAAAAGAGGACCATGGTCTCCTGAGGAAGATGCCACTCTCAAAAGCTACCTTGAGACTCATGGCACTGGTGGTAACTGGATTGCTTTGCCTCAAAAAGCTGGTAATCTCTCTCTCTCTCTCGAACACACACACACATGTTGGTTTTGCCTGACAACAATTTTCATTTTCTTTTCATTTAGGATTTTAGCTTAATTACTAAATATCAGTCGAGTCAGATGCTGAGAGGCCTAGAGGGATTATGTTCATTTAATTTCCATATATATTTTCATCTACAATATTGCAAATGCATCAAAAGATAATACAGGAAGTCTTGCTTGCTTCCCCCACTCCTCTCTTCCATCTTATCAAATTAACATTCTTGTTCTCCAGTGCTAATTGCTGACATTTTGACCATCAACAATTAGTGCTGTGTTTTTTTTCCTGTTTGCTCAAACATTTTCAGAAAAAAACAAGCCTTTCCGGTGCTACTGATTTCTTTTCTTGGACTTGTGTACTGTAGCTGTGTAAGAAAAGGCAGACTGTGGTTTGACTCCTTGTTGTAGTACTGATCTTGGTTCCTGGTTCCAGGGTATTACTCATATTTTCCTATATCATTTCAACTTTGTATAGAGCAGCTTTTCCTAGGTTTGATCAGCCCAATTATTAGGGCCATTTGCTCAATTTATTTAGTAGTTAATTGGTTTTTAGCCCATATATAATTTCTTTTGTATTACATATAATTGAAATAATTTTACAATATTGAATTGCTTTTCTTTGCATATGTTTGATCTGCACGCAAGGTAATGCGCCAATTGTCCATGCTTTCTTGCTTTGTAGTGTAGCCAAGTAAGTAGTCGAACCCCTTCAATTTCCTACCTGTTCAAGAGCTAAACCTTGATTTATGATCTTATCGGTCACAGGCCTTAAGCGATGCGGCAAGAGCTGCCGGTTACGATGGCTTAATTATCTCAGACCAGACATCAAACATGGAGGCTTTACTGAAGAAGAAGACAACATCATATGCACTCTCTATAGTCAAATGGGAAGCAGGTAAGTTTCCGGGTCTACTTAATTTGTTTTTTTTTTTTGGTTGAAGCCTTATTCGATTCTACATATATAATTATTGTATGTGTCTTGTCTATATATACAAAGCTTCGTTTGGTCCTTTTTTACTGTATGGAATTTATTTATATCTGGCATGCAACCATTTGATTCATAATTAATTACTCCAACTTGTTGTTTCGTTTAGATGGTCTCTCATAGCTGCTCAACTGCCTGGAAGAACTGACAACGATGTGAAAAATTACTGGAACACCAAATTGAAAAAGAAGATTCTTGCGGGAAAAATAAGCCTCACAGTCAAGAACAACCCTATCAATGCCCCCGTTAACGTTGCTAATATTCCTGCCATTCCCTGCTCAACATCTCCTATTCTTTATGTCCCTAAAGCTGAAACCGAAAGTTCTGTCACCTTCTCCGATCATTATTCATTAACTCAAATTTCAGGAACATTGCCTGCCTTATCTGATATTGGTTATGAACCTATTATCAATAGCACTGCCCAGAACTTGAGTCCAAACCAATTCCAATTTTCTAGTTTCCCTGGGGTCATTGACATGTCTGAATTTTCAATGAACAGTACTCACATTGTTTCTCCATCTCAAGAAGGTTCGACCATTTCAGATTCCTCTTCACTTGCTATGGATAACAAGGGTCTCTCAGTGCCTAGTACTAACGGTGGTCTTGAGGATGTTGGGATATTTATGGATTCCGAGCCTGGTTTTCCTAGTGATTTTTTCAATGGCCTTTTGCTTCAAGACAAAGCTAGTGAAGTGGCCACTAATTGCTACCAATATTTTGCTGGTTTTGGCTATGTTGATATTAAGCCGTAAGGACTGAATCGAGGCGTCACTAACCAATATTGACAAAGTCCCAGAAACGGAAAGAGACAAGTATAGCTAGTGGGTTTATCTTTCACATGTAATTTCAACCCAGGTCTCTCAGATTATTTCAAGTATAGCTAGTGAGTTTCTCTTTCACATGTAATTTGAACCCAGGTCTCTCAGATTATTTTCATCACTTCCAAGTAACTGATGAGGTCTAGATATTAGGTTTTAGGCATGGAAAAGCATTTGTTCTCTGAATTGGGCTTTATAGTTGTTTCTGTAGCACGATAGGAACATCAATGTAATGCCACAACAGTGTAAGTGATCTAGTTTTTATTGCTATTTTTAACTCTCTTTCTCTACCAATCAAGGTACCCTGAATTGTCAGCTTTAGGGGCTTTCAAATTTTGGTTTTACCATCTCAAAGGGGAGGGTGCACATGAATGTGCGAGCGATGGCATCAGCATGTATGCCTGTTTCTGGCTAGCTGGCCAGTCAGTGTTCACGAAAGTTGCATGGGACTCTGCCCTATTCAAAGCTCAGTGCATTGAAAACGTCTCCTTCGAACGCTAACAATAAAAGATTCTCTCGCCCGCACATATGGCAGCTCCATGCCTGTAAATTTCCTCTTGATTGTCATCACAGTGCATCATCGTCTTCCATGGGATGTGCAGCACAATTTGCCCCTTTCAAAGATGAGACTCTTTCAAGCACGATTAGTGATTACGTGAATCAGTACTGTTTAATAACGTCACTTGGTTTTACAAAGCAAGAGAATTTGGACAAGTCTCGGGGATGAGCAATTTTATCCTTCTACCCTAAAACTAATTCAAAAACAAATCAGAGAAGCCATCCAATGCATGTTTATCCCTTTTAATACAAGAACAAGCAGGAAAAAAGGTCATATTTAATCTGGGTTTTAAGTTTGATTATGTGTCTTTGACATTCCAGCCAAGATCGAGAACTAAACATACAAACTGGATCTGCATTTTCCTCTCATGAATTTTCCCATCAAGACAAGTTGCCAGGTATAGGAACTTTTTTTTCCTTGCCAGATTAAATGCCAGCTTAATTTTCATCTAGACAAGAACACGTTTTACTATGGTTATACGAAAGAGTTAATTTAGTAATTACCCGCTACTCTGAATTTTCAATCTTTCCTATGCTTAAACGCAAGAGCTAAAGCAAGTGATTCCAAGCAGATTTCAACGTCTGCCATTAGTGGTGGGGAGCCGTAGGCATGCTCTTGGTCATGGGGCGGCCAAATATAGCCTCCAATAGCTCTCTTGACTAATCTTATTCCACACCGCCTTGATAAGAAATTCACAAAGAATTCAAAGCATGGACAGAAGTTTTTAGGTTTCTTATTTTGAGGGGTCCCTCAAAACTGGCAGACATTTTGTTCCCTCTAATGTTTGCACCTTAGACTTTTTAGACATTGAATCATTATTTCCTTTATCGAGTTCTTGGTGGCTTTATGCGTAGGTTGCTGAATATTCCTTCTCCTGCTCAATTATATTTATCAACACAAAACATATATATAAACACAGTCTAGATGCATCCGGTTTTATTATATAAAACATGTTTAGAAAGGTAATAAAAAAAAAATTATAATGTTTTTTTTATTTTTAATATTAACAAATGTATAAAAAAATATTAATTTAAATTTTTTATAATTTTTTTAAAAAATACAAGCAACATTGATGCCATAAATTAATGTGGCCAGCCTTGAAATGGACAGTTCAATTATTTATTGTTACTTTTAATGCTCTATTAAATTCTTACAGAAACTTTTCACAGTCCACTTAATAATATAACTTTGTGTGGTGTAATGTTGACTAGTATATAGTTTTTGTTGAAGCACTTGGAGGGATGATTGGGATCAGACGTCCCTGATCTTCTTCTTAACACTCAACTTGAGGCCGGCAGCATGTAAACATTCACAGATATTACTCCTCAATATCGAGATTCGAGAGCACGGATCCAACGTATTATTAATTTTTCTGAGAGAACAAACACATGTAAACATTGTTGATCCTTCCATTTACGAGCCCATTGACATTGCAGAGAAACATAGAAATCATGCACTTGCTAATTTTAACACATAATTCCATCGAACTTGTGTTTCATAAAATGAAAAGGGAAATTAAGGCATATCATTTTCTTGCAAACAGTGTTGTTTAAAATTTTAAATTTTTTTATATATTTTGAATTGTTTTGATATGATGATTTTAAAAATAATTTTTAAAAAATAAAAAAAATATTATTTTAATGCATTTCAACATGAAAAACACTTTAAAAACTAACTGTAAATACATTTTCAAACATGCCAAAATGATATTCTCATAGAAGTCCTTCTAAGTATAGTCTAGGAATCATGATCTTTCTCAATTATAATAATATCATGGGAGATGATTGTTTTTATTTCGTAGTTCAAAATCCATTGATTCTTTCGATAAATCAAGACAAAATATTATGAAAACGATTTTGAAAAACTCTACCAATCAAGCGATGTTTAGTATCTATGTTATTATCATAAGAAAGAAATCCAACATTTCTGTCTTTGGATCGACCCCAAAGAAACAAATTGCCTTTGGCAATCGAGAAAATGTATGTTCTGGAAGATGCGAAGGGCAATTACCCTTCTTCATCCTTTTAGACTTTAGGTGGCTTGGAATTCCAAGTAATACTATATTTTTTTATAACTCCATAGAAAGAGCAGATCAGCCTCCGATCCGTTAACCCAGCTAGGATTCTGAGAGACCGGGCCAGTAACTAATTTATTAATATCTGCAGTATTGCTCTAATTTTATGGGGGTATTTTCATGCCCATTATTTTTATTATTAAAAAAAAAAATTGTGTGGCCAAAACATAATAAACAACAAAGCAATGAAATAGATATTTTAGCAGACAAACATTTATTATAATGTGCATATGGTCAATTTAGTTCCATCGATACCTTACATTATATATATTGGAATTGGACGACTTTATTAATTATTCAATTAATTAATCAATGTCAAAGTTATATTTACTTTTAAAATGAGAGGGTCCCTTTCAGTTTTAGCCTCCATAATAGAGCTAGTTCCAAAGTAACGATCAGTCGACTACATCTCTGTAGAAAGAATCATTTCTTTTAGTGCCTACACGGCATTGAACAAGATTCAGAAATTGATTGCTTACTCAGATACGAGATTCAAGCCCTGTGTTTACTAATATAATGATTACTAGAGATTTATATGGTCGTTAATTTCAGGGCTTATGAGATTAATTAAGGCTGCGTAATCTAGTTCGAACAACCACGTTAATAAAAAAATTCAGAAATTAAGTTTTCATCTCATTGTCATTGTTACCGCTCTTATTAGCAACCAAAGAAGAAATTATTTGCAAAAAAAAAAGGGAACAATTAATTTAGGACCTTACTGTCAGAGGAAATGTAAAAATTGTATCCTGTCATTCCATGTAATTCATGTATAGCATGCATCAGTACATTGCTCAGATAAGAAAAGAAATAAAATTAGAGAAATTTCGTTGATTGAGGCCTGATTGCTCTTATTATGCCAACAATTAAGGCTTTGGTTCCAAAGAAATCAAGTAACACTCACCTGATTGACTTGCATTATAGAAAAACAAAAGTACATAAACAGGAAGGGAAATGACATCCTGGCCAATGTTAAGCAAAAATGATCCAACAAATGCAGTCATATATTGAAGG
>Ga0325414_1008959_pt1 | contig 10572 bp, 6 predicted proteins | sample PopdelMetagenome_8_FD_206183 | JGI IMG/M metagenome (GOLD analysis project Ga0325414, IMG submission 206183) | Populus deltoides microbial communities from Bellville, Georgia, United States - Leaf-PdKOR-R3 | ecosystem: Host-associated > Plants > Phyllosphere > Phylloplane/Leaf | place: USA...
CCTTGAAAAACATTTTCTCGTGATATATATATATAAATATATATATATATATATATATATATATATATATATATATATAATGGCAGTTGAAGAAGTTGCTACAGCTATTCTTTGCTGCATCGTCACTCCACATCGATCTGCCTACACTGCTGGTCACCACTTTCAAAGTCTCAAACTTTCTTTATCCATAAAATCAAACTACCACTCATCTGCCCATTCTTACTCCACTCTTGCATCATCACCTCTCGCAGAATCAAACTTTTGGTATTCTTTGAAAAATATAATACAGTTTATACATGTGAATTTTATTTTTATATATACATCGTTGAAATAAAACTTATTTATATAAAATACGAAAGGAAAAAAAATAAAGATAAATTAAAACAATCTCCTTGGAAAATCATCAAATTTTAAAAATAATTACTAATTAAAAAACGCTTACTGAAAATTTAAAAAAAAAATAGAAGAGAGGGTGCTATTTATAATTTATTTTTTTTTCAAAATATTTACTTGTTGGACATAAAAAAATGAGAATTATAAAAGAAGATCTTAATTAATTGTTTTTCATAATTATGTCGTGGAGATATGAAAAATAAAAAATAATACATGGGAATTTTGTGTGTTTTACATTTTGGTTCTTTTACTATAGTTTTTTTCTTTCTAATTCAATTAAAAACTTTATCTGGATCATACATAAAAGATAATGAAAAAAAAAAGTGAAGAACAAAAAAAAAGCTGTTTATTTTAGTTATGGAGGTAATTCTTTCATTCTTTGTGCAGTTGTTTGTCAGTTAATGTGGTAAAGATCAGATCTGAGAAGAGAGTGTCTGTCGGTATTTCACGAGGGACCCGAGTTCACATGGGACCCACATTCTTGAAACCGGGAAAAAAAACTCCCTCTCACAGTCTCACACCACAAGCCAAGCATCTGTCTGTCCCTCCCTCAAAAATCTTGCCATGTGATTTTAGCTCCCATCAAGTCTTGCTTGTATTCTAGTAGTGTTTTATATGCAAGAATCCAAACATGAAGCTATGTAACGACAAATTCAACTGTAAAATCAGCCACCCTTAGTTTTAACACCCTTTTTTGACACATTCCTCCCTCGCTCTCCCTCCATCTCTCTCTCTCGCTAAGATTATTTCTAATAATGGATTCAAGAACTTTTCTTGATCATGCTCTCTTTCAACTCACACCCACTAGAACCAGGTACGTTAGTATTCAACACCCAAATGCATAAACACTGCAACTAATGCTCCTCAAATGTTTTTCTGTCTGTGTTTGTTAATGAAGGTTTCTTCTTTTTTTTCTTGTTGCATGAAGGTGTGATCTGGTGATTTATGCTGGTGGTGTGAATGAGAGATTGGCATCTGGGCTTTTAGAACCATTCCTTCAACACTTAAAAACTGCTAAAGATCAGATATCAAAAGGAGGGTATTCCATTTCTCTTCGTCCTCTGTCTCCTAATGCCTTCTGGTTCACTAAAGCCACTCTCCAAAGGTAATTACTTGCACATCAGAATGTTGTTATTTCTTGTTTATTACTACTGCATAATCTGATTTTGTGGCAAATATTTTGTTGCATTGAGGTATGGTCCTAGTAATTGATAAAGTGTTAGTCGCGGAAAAAATTTACTGGCATAAAAATTATGTGGCAAACATCTTCCCCTGTAAATCTTGCTCAATTTGACGAGATTTGGCTGGCAACTTATAGTAGAGTTTGTGAGGGATCTTTTTTTTTATCCTGGTTTTTCTAGTCTTAGAAAAGCTTGATCTTTTAGTTGGTCGGTGGCTGGTAGATTCGAGGTTTGAGATTAGTGTTTGAGTCAAATGTTGTGGTTTATTTCTCATTATTAATCAAGATCACTGTTTTGGAATTTGGAGTGGCTATCATGATTGGATAGGTTGAAAGTTGATAAGTTAGTACAGATCAAAGTTGACATGAAGTATTTCAATCTTGAACTGGATTTTGAAGGCTTACGTGATCCAAACACCTGTGAATTTGGTCATCTTTTTATTTGCCTGAAAAAGGCTATTAGCCATAGTTCACTGCCCCTGAGTTTGGGATCTAAATTATGACAAATTGGTGGCTTTAAAACTGTAATCTCTTAACGATGACCTTATAGCTGGTTACTGTTTGTGCATTTGTCACTTTATGATTTGTTTCTGTCATTGCAGATTTGTGAGGTTTGTCAGCTCACCAGAAGTTCTTGAGAGATTTGTGACAATAGAGACAGAAATAGAGCAGATTGAGAGTTCAGTTCAATCAAATGAGCTATTAAATGGAGATGCAGAAGGTATGCCTGGCGCTATATTTTTTGTTCAATGTAATAGTATGGATTACTTACCTTGCTCATGGTTGAAGCTCAATCTTAGGACTTTTGGTTACATCTCATTTAGCTGTTGATATAAATCTGAATTTGCTTTTTGTTGGTGGTTCATTTGGAAAGTAGGGTTGCACATAACTTGTAATTGTCATGACAAATTCTCTGTGATCATAAGACATCACATTTACTGGACTAACCTGGATTTGAGAAAAATCTTTCAGGTGCTGCTGGGAATTACCAAAAGTCAACTGTCTCATCTAAGGTATGCCACTTAGTTGAAACTCCATGTATAAGACCTTGTTTGTTTGTTTTTTTCCCAAATCCTCAAATCATAATTCTACCTGTATTTGATGCCTTGGTTTTTTAGTCCAAAGGAAATCAAAATGGAAGCAGTGATGGTGTAGAAGAAGAAAATTCCAAGTAATATTTAATTTTACAAAGCACCATATCTGATGATATAATATACTTGATTGAGATGCCATCAAATTATTATGCATTGACTATTCAACCGGTCTTGAACAGGGTTCGTCTTCAACGTGCTTTGGAAACTAGGAAAGTTGTTCTTCACAAAGAGCAAGCAATGGCATATGCCCGTGCCTTGGTCACTGGATTTGAACCAGACTTTATAAATGATCTTATCTGCTTTGCTGATGCTTTTGGAGCTTCACGTTTAAGGTACACAACTTATATAAGACAAAATCAATGGCCATTCAGCATATTTGTTGTCCGTAATGACCTTTTTCTTTCTTTATGGTGTCATCGGGCAACACAGTCGAATGCCCACACACCCATTTGGAACCCCTTCCCAACTAGTTTAACTGGTCATTGACGAATGACATTGTAAATGAATACATTTAATGATCTTTATTTATGGTCACTATGTATTTCAAGAAAACAATCTAGTTTTGTGATGTTTCTCTTATCTTCAAGATTCTGGATGTTATTTTTTTGGCCTGAACAACTTGTGGTTGAATTACCAAAAGTCAACCTCATTATATTCAAAACCTGCTCCCTGCTTTAAATTTTAGTCAAGGTTTAAAACCTATATCTGATTTCACTTAGGGAAGCATGCATAAATTTCATGGAACTATGCAAGAAGAAGAATCAAGATCGGCTTTGGATGGATGAAATAGCAGCAATGCAGGCATCTCAGCTGGAATTGCCTTATCTGGGAACTTCTGGTATTGTACTTTCTGGTGAGGAAAATTACCCTGGTCAAATTGGTGGTCTCTCTGGTGGGAAGCAGAATAGTTCAATGGATGCATCAGACTCGGCTACAAGTCCTGGAAGTTTAGAACAAAACCCAGGTATGGTTTAGTCATTCATGACATGAACCTATGGTGGTTTATATTAATCTCTCTCTGCAAGAGCATTTAGGTGTAAGTGCCATCAAATGTGCCTTGCCATTATTGTTGCCACAATCACATGCAATTTAGGAAGTAAATGGTGATCATTATCCCTGAATTATCTGTGCCCCTTTTATTTCCTGTAGCTGATGAAAATAAGTAGAGAACTAGCAATAGTTTAAGGTCTATTGTACTATTGGCCAATCTTTGAAGTAGCTGAATATCTTTACAGATAGTGGTTTTCCACCATCAGCTCAGATGCAATCAACTGATGGGAAAGCTCATATGCCAATGCCATGGCCAAACCATCATCCTCAGTTCATGCACAATTTTCAAGGTCCTGGATTTCAACAAATGCCCCCGTATCAAGGCTACCTTTTTCCTGGTATGCGGGTTGGGTCTCCATATTTTCCAGGGAACATGCAATGGCCTCCAAATGTTGATGATTCTAGCCTTGGTCGAGACTGGGAACCTGATGATCGTGAAAATCGTAAATCATCCTCCAGGAGCAAGAAGTCTTCTCATCGAAAAGAACGGCAAGCTTCTAGTCAAGATCAATCCACTGAGCCCAGTGATTCCAGCTCAGAGACTGAATCAGATGAACATCTGCAAAGTGACAAAAAGAGGTCTTTGGTGGATAAGATGCACAGGAAAAGGCATGGGAAGAAGTCCTCAAGAAAGGTTGTCATTCGCAACATCAATTACATTACTTCAATGAAGGATGGAGAAAAGGGCAGCATATCTGACTGCACATCTGATGAGGATGAATTTATTGATGGAGAATCTCTCAAGCAGCAAGTACAGGAAGCTGTTGGTTCATTGGAGAGACGGCATAAATCAAGCTCTCGGCAACACAAGAAATCACAGCACAGCACTATAGATGGTTCAAATGATGCTATTGATCAGGAAGGCAAGAATATAATGGCAAAAAATCTTGATGGAGAAAAAGGAAAGGACCACTGGGGTGCCTTTCAGAGCCTTCTCATGCAAGAAAGAGAGCCGAACTCTTTTGGAATTGAACCTGATCCTCCACAGATTCAGAGAGATGACATTACAGCTAAGAGCTATGAGGAGGGAAGGTCATTGGAGTTTAACCTGGGATCTGAGGGAATAAGGAAGCAGCGAGCATTATCAGATGATTCATTCATCGCAACAAAGAGGGATTCTGGTAATAAAGGTGAATCTCGTATTGAAAACTTTGAAGCTGGTGCAAATGCCCACCCAATGATAAAGAAAAGGGATAGCACATATGAGGAGTTGTTATTTTCTCAAAGAGCTGGAGAATCGGGGAACTATCCTATCATTGCTGATTACTCCACTGAATCTCCAATACCCAAAAGTCAAAAAGAAGGGGATTGGTTTATTAGCAGCCAACTGGACAGGTCAGTAAACATGGATGATCACATGGACCGTAAAGCATTCAGTTGTGATTATGATTCATCAGTAACTGGTGAGCATTTCCAAACTGAGAAAAATAAGAAAGATGTATTAGTGGATGACTCATTCATGATCCAAGCTCGACTGTTAGTAGATGATCAGTCTGATTCACTATTACGGACAGACATAAGCATTGCTCCAGATGTAGTTGAAGCTACTCAATATGAGAATGGAAGAACAGAGATTTCGCTTGATAAATCTAAGGTATTTGATGTCCATGAACCAGATGACCTTTACATGGTGCTTGGGCGGGATTCAGCTGCTGAGCATGCTCTATCATCTTGGACTCCAGAAATGGATTATGAAACAAATGCTGTTCAAAATAAGCTTCCTTCTAACAGTATGGACACCAATGGCAAAAAAAGTGGAAATCCTGGTAAAAAAGTTGCTGGTAAAGAAGCCAGGTCAAAAGTTCCTAATGGATCTCTTGGTAGGAGCAAATCTGACATCATGTCAAGGACGAAGAAACCAACTTCAGCAAGCAGAACCCCACTTCTGAAGAACAAATCTGAGAAGGTATTGAACAAAGATTTAAGCTAGCATTAAAGCATTTCTCTTTTGTTTCATTCCCTTAATGGAAACTGGAGCAAGAGAAATCATACCAGAGTTTCATTGTATCTGAAATTGTTAGATGCTGTCGGTTAAACAAAATTTCCTGACTTGATTGTTCACTTTACCATTACTTAACCTCCCTTTTTTGGTTGACACTTAATTTTACCACTTGAAAACAGGAAGAAGAAAACAGGAAGAGAATGGAGGAGTTATCAATTGAACGTCAGAAGAGAATTGCAGAAAGGAGTGCTGGTGGCAGTGGTCCAGCGACATCTAAGAGAATCCCTGCAGGGAAAGTACCTACTGCAATTTCTATAAAGAATGAGAAGTCTAAAACCCAATCTCCAAGCCAAGATACGAAGAAACCAGTCTTTAGGAGTTCCACTATTGATCGCCTTGCTACTGCTCGGGCAACCCCAAAGTTGCCATCAACTGAATCAAAAGCTGCCCAACCCAAAAAGGCAACCTTGAAGGCAAATGTTTTATCACAGAAGGCTGCTGGTGCTGGAAATACTAGTCCAAACACGGTCAAGTCTGACATCAACCAAAAGAAGGATGGAACTATAGCTACAGCAGAGAAGCCTGTGGATTTAATACCGACACAAGCATCTCAATCTGCAGAAGGAATTAATGATTTCAAAGATATCAAGGAGTTGCAGAGTGTTTCTTCCGCAAAAAATAAGGCAGGAAATATGATTTCAGGAGATAGCTTAGATGATAGAGGCTGCAATGGTGATTCTCTCCACAAAGACTCATCTGCAGGTAGCGAGGGGTTCTCTAAAGTAGCTCCAGCTGCTTGTGAATACATAGAAACACCAGTTCATGGTGAGTACACATCTGAAACAACAAAACATCATGTGCCAGAGTCACCAAATAAGGCTCTGAACCTATGCGCTGTCAATATCAGAGCAAATGGTGGATTCAGTGAAATTTTGGAGTTACCTGAAAAATCTGAAATAGAAATATCGACCCCACCACCTGATGAAATAAACCCAGAACCAATCCACTCCAGGAAGAAATGGAACAGTGATGAGAACTCTCCTAAAGCTGCAAAAGGTTTTAGAAAGCTTCTTTTGTTTGGAAGGAAAGGCCGAGCCACTGCTGCAAACTGATCCCACAGGACAAGTGGTTGGACTTGTGAACAAGTGTTGGATAATGCAGCATATCTATTGAGTTAAACCACGTACCCTCCCCACCAACAGCTACCCCCCTCCCAAAAACAACAGAAGCGAGACTAGGAATTAGCTCTCGTACATAATAAGGCCTTTGGTGTTGCTGCCATACGAGTATATTTTGTAATTTATCAGGTTTGAGAATTGCTAGGTTGAGGGTGTAAAGAGTTATTCTTTTATTTGGTGTGTGTTTTGCGTCTGTATTTCATACAGAAAATAGTTTTTCAAACTCTTGTAATATTCATTCAAATTTCTGCTTGTATGTAAAACCCAGAACTCCTTGGTGCTGCTTGAGTATTTGTTGCAAAGCCTTCATTTTTTTTTTTTTCTCGAGGACTAGTTACTTTCCATGAGGCATTGTTCTTTACCTTGGTAGTTATTAATCTTGAACAACTTGTCTGGAGATTTGTAAGCACAGATTAATTAAGCAAGTTTGTTTGTTGATGGCCACTCAAAGCATGAATGCCATACTTAGCTTTACAGGGGACCGGCGGTTGATTTAGCCGTCGAGACATTATGAAATTTGTTGAGACTTGAGAGCAATGCCACCCCAAGTCCCGATCTATTTGTAAGAACAAAAAAATAACAATAATAATAATAATAACAATTTGGGGGAGGCTTTCCTTGACGGAAGCATCAGATTCAGATCTCTTCGAATTTCTCGACAATTCATTGCTTCACCGACAATCAGTCGCATCAAGCTGGGTCCATTCTAACTAATTTCTACTTTTATACTCTTCAAAAAATATTTATCCATAAAATTCTCATATTTAACTCTCCTTTAAAAATATTTAAACTATTTCGATATTTTGATATGAAATTTTATTTTAGCTTTACGTGTACATGAATCCCAAATAGATTTTATATAGAAGATACTATATTTAATGCTTACAAAGTTACAATTATGTATTTGTGTGTGTGTATATATAAAGGAAATTTTTATGATGATTTTAGTAATTTTTTTTATTTATTAATATAGGTGTGCGGGTCAGTTTGCATGCACCTCGATTAATTTCACAAATCTTAAAATTAACGACCATATAAGTTTCTAATAACCATCATATTAACAATCACATGACTCAAACTTGAAATCAAAGAATATTTTTTTAATTTTTTGATATATCAAAAGTTGTTTGAGATCGTAATAAAGATTGTTTTCTTATAAATATATTAAAATATTATATTTTTAAGATATATTTTTAATGTTAGAATATTAAAATAATTTAAAATTAATAAAATAATAATAATTTAAAATTTTAAAAAACACGATTATAACGCGCTCCCGAAAATCGCTTAAGTTGCCAAATACTTTATTACAATGTACCAAAAACAGAAATTCTTTATCAACATGCAATTCCCAAAACACCCTTGCATCGAACTTTACGATTGGCAGGTGACATACCCCTTTTCAATGAACTGAATTGGGTATACTGTCTATTTCTTTATAGGTTTTTTATTTTTTTATTTTTTTTGTAATGGCTCTAGTTTCCCTGTTCCTTCTATGCTTGCATAGGTGGTCTTTTTGCATATTTAGAGAAAGAGGGACAGAGGGAGGCAGGGAAGAAGCTAGAGAGAAATAAAGAGAAAGCAGCAAGATCTGTGAAGAGGGTAGTAAAGTTGCTTTGCAATGGCTTCGAAACTACTGTTGATTACTGTATTTATCTTCGATCTCATAGCATTTGGCTTGGCTGTTGCAGCTGAGCAGAGAAGAAGCACTGTAAGTATATGTTTATAGTCCCTTCTTTAACTTCCTTGGTTATGTGTACCAAGTTTGGGCAATCTTTTTTTTTTTTCGTGGTTTCTGGTTTTCTTGAAGATATAAATGTGAGGTTTTGGGGTTTTGCTAGAGGGGTCTGTTGGTTTTCAAGAAAAATGAAATAATAAGAGAGAGAGAAGTACTAAATCTGAAGAATTGTGAAGAAAATGAAGAAATACTGAATCTTGATTGACTATGAACCAACTGACATGAATTTTCAGTTTCTTATCTGAAAATGTTTAATACGTTTAATTGAGCAAGAATAAGTTCTGTTATTTTTGTTACTTAAGCTGTGCATTTTGTTAATGGTATGGCTGTGAGCGACACCATATCCTTTTTTGTTTCTTTTCTCTCGGATTTTCTTGGAAATCATATGGCTAGGGGTATTGGTAGTGTTTTTGGGATTCATACTAGCAGATCTAGATGCAATAATATTTTTGACTTGATGAAGCAAAATCTTCAATGTTGAATTGGTATTGAAAGTATATTAGCAATCAAATTACCAGATCTGTTTATATGAATAGTGTTTTGGACTTTTTAGTAATGCAAACAGCAAATCACTTCCTTTCTCACCACATATGTCCATGACACTACTAGAAATAAACTGAAGCTTGAATGAGATGGGAAGGAAAAAGAAAATTTTCCAGGCAGATTTTGTTTTCAAAATTTATTTATAACCTGGAGCATATTTAGAACCTTTTCTCAAAGTGTCTGTGGGATAATATTCTGATATCTATTTCACCCTGTTATTGATCGACACTTACCGGCTACCAATTTCACAAGGAGAGAGAAGGATCTAGATTGATTCTTACATTTCACCCAGTACACATAACTTCCCTGGCCATCACAAAGTTTAGTTGCTAATAGCTGTACCTGTCTAAGTTGAGGAGAGGTGGGTTTTCCCTTTCTGGGGCCCTTGATGATGTAAATCTAGTTCCAAAAATCAAGTTTCTTCACTTTCTTTACCTTTGCCAACCTTTTGCCAGCAGTTAGATTAAACAATGAGTCATTATTTGCCAGCAGTTAGATTAAACAATGAGTCATTATAGGCAACCTGGAGATTGAACATTAAAAAATTATATCTTGAAAGTCAATATGTAGCTCTTGCATAGATTTTAATACTGCTTGGTGGTGCGATCTAGATTGTAACATGTCTGGTAGACCTCTCAAAATGCTCCCCAAGATTGTAACATGTCTGGTAGACCTCTCAAAATGCTCCCCAAGATTGTAACATGTCTGGTAGACCTCTTATTATAGCAATCACCTATTGGCAGCTGAGTGGTTGATTTGTAGTGACGCAACAAATTTACATTATCTTGTTTTGCAGGCCACTGTCCGACCAGATTCTGAAAAAGAGTACAGTTACTGCATCTATGATTCAGACATTGCATCTGGCTATGGTGTTGGCGCATTTTTGTTCCTATTGGCTAGCCAAGTCCTTATTATGTTTGCCAGTAAATGTTTCTGCTGTGGCAAGCCTTTGAGTCCTGGAGGTTCAAGGGCTTGTGCAGTTATCCTGTTTATAGTCTGCTGGTAGGTGATGCTAATCCAATGCTGAACTATGAAAAGTATCCATTATTGAACATAGATGCTGCTAACCTTTATCCATAACCATGTTTTTGTGAGCAAGCTAAAATTAGGAGGTCTATTTCTTTCAATGTATCTTATAGAACCCATGTTATATTTTTCTGAACTTTCCAATTGTCCTCTCCAGGGTGTTTTTCTTCATTGCTGAGATATGCTTGTTTGCGGGTTCAATAAGGAATGCCTACCACACCAAGTACAAGAATTTTTTCGGTGAAAACCTGGATTGCCCATCATTGAGGAAAGGAGTTTTTGCAGCAGGAGCTGCTTTTACTTTGTTCACTGCCATAGTTTCCGAGTTCTACTATGTTTGCTATTCCAGGGCCAGTGACAGCTTCCATCCATACAGTGGAGACGTTGGTGTGGGTATGGGAACCTACAAGTGAGCTGGGTAAATCTGA
>Ga0325414_1008960_pt1 | contig 10571 bp, 7 predicted proteins | sample PopdelMetagenome_8_FD_206183 | JGI IMG/M metagenome (GOLD analysis project Ga0325414, IMG submission 206183) | Populus deltoides microbial communities from Bellville, Georgia, United States - Leaf-PdKOR-R3 | ecosystem: Host-associated > Plants > Phyllosphere > Phylloplane/Leaf | place: USA...
GATTAAGATAGGATTTGTCACTATAGGTGTATTAAGAAAAATGTTTCATATGCTATCAAACAGTATTGATTGTTAAATTCTTGTACGAGGTGAAATGAGATTTGAAAAGAGTTTCAAATCTTATTCAAATGATAAATGATTATAATGCTGCGATCAAATATAATTTGACATGACAGACACACTCCATACTAAAATGTCTAAATTGAAACATTATTGATGAAGGGATAATAATTACACTTAGAAACCAGTCATTAATCAAAGGTTAAGTCAAATCATTTATGACTTTCCTAATATTTGAGAGATCATGACACGTTGCTAGACGGTGCACTTGATCTTCAAATATAAATTAATCAATTATTGAATTGATAGTAAATTAAATTGTTTGATTTATTTAATTCTATTTATTTAGAATTATAATTTATATTTGGGCCAACATATTAGGAATCTAATGGGTCACACACATTAAGAACTATTAGTTAGAAATTAAACTTGGATAATTAATCAAGTGTGACTTGATTGAAAATAATTTTAGAGATTAAGCATTAGAATGTATTTAATTCAGAGATTATAATTCTAGTTCTAGAATAATCAAGTAAGGACTTAATTGATTAAATTTTTAAAATTACCCTTAAATGATATATAAATATTATTTAAGGGGAAAATAGATATTATGTTATTTATAAGGTTTTTAGAATTTCCTATAAATATAAAACTTTGCCTCTTATTTTTTAATGAGGTTGTCTGTTAGCAGAAAAAAAAAACATATAAGTCATATAAAAGAGAATTAACACTCTAAACAAAATAATTCCTCTCTTCTAAATAGAAATCATCTTTTTTAAATAGAAATTTAAAAGATTTTTCATTTATAATTCGTGTAAATTATTGTTAAATATTATTAAAATAATTTTATTTTATTTTTTATATTGTCTATATAATATCTAAGAACCCAACAATCGGTGGAAAAAGTTTCCTTCGTTCTGACATCACGTCGACAGAGAAACTAGAAATTTGAATGGTGTTCATCAATTTAGAATCATTACTGATAAATCCTGCATCGGTGCGCTGCCCCACCACAAGACCAACATTATGATAAATTACTAATCTTTTATTATATAACATGCTCTGTCTCTAATTATTGAAAAAAAAAACATTATGATAAAATACTCAATGATTTAAAACACAGAAATTGACAACAAGTGTGACGAAAAGCATCTTGGATACCCAATTCAAATGTTCACAATGGAAGTACAGATAAATGGGAAAGTTTTGATGGACAAATCCTTCTTTCTTCTTTGTCATTCATGCTTTTTATTGAAATGACAGAACGTGTTTTCTTAATTAATTATTTCATATAAATCTGGCCACAAGGACATCATGGAATTCCTGTTTCAAAAGGGAAGCTTGACAGATTGATAGAGATGAAAAAATAAAAATAAAAAAACTTGTTTTTCTATCATCCAAAGAAAATTCCTGCTTCAAGATTCAACAATATGGAGCCAGCTGCAAACTTTTCCCCCCCTCTTTAATTTACTTAACTTTAGCCATGGAATCAATGCATCTAGTATATAGCAGCTTATACGGGATATTGTATTATCAATGAAGTGTTGGTCTAGTGGTTAAGGCACTGCTATATCCCTACAAGGATAAGAATACAAGTTCGATTCTCAGAAAGCGCACTTGTTGAAAGGTACATACACGAATCTCGAACAGAACTAGTCTCATTCTTTAAAAAAATATGAGGATACTCGGATAAGAACAAAAAAAAAAATACTGGTATTGGATCTATCCCACTTTCTTCTTCTTGTTTTCTTTTTAAATAATCATAAGGCTACCTAATAGTAAATGCCATTCACCAAGGCGCAAAGAAATGTTCTTCATCATCGGCTCTAATGAAAAGAAAAATTAAAAATATTGGTAAATGAGGAGGTTGACCTTCCACGAATATCCAAGCATTTCTATGTCTAATTCGTAACTAAAGAGGTAGGGAACTGCAAAATTAACAAAAGCTAAATTAACCAGGCAATTCACTATTGCACCGTCAAAAAGCAAAGAAAACTAGTTATTAACGCCACCTCGAGGATCAAACGCCGGCATGCACTGCCTATAATAAAAGAGAGCATCGAGACGCTCTCGGGCACACCAAGAATGCCAAGTTTTGGAGGCTGGGGACTCCACATGCGCCGCTTGAACGCGATAGATCCTCTCACAAACTAGGTCTTGATTTTAATTTTTAAGTTGGGTTGATTATGAATGATTTGCTGGTGTTCGTCTCAAAATTAAAACAAAAAACTAAACTTTTTTTTAAAAGAACATTCACATTAACCGGGTTGCTTTTAATCTCATCAAAATCAAATCAATTAGATGAACTTCCATACAATTAGTTTTTGAAAGTCGGTATATGCAAACAATCAAGTCTAATGGTTCCAAAGCAAAGACTAATGACACGAAGAAGAGTCCCCCACGACTTGCTCAACTTTTTTACAAGAAAACAATGTGGTTTAAGATTTCTGGCAGCTAAATTTATATGTACTCATTTTGATCGAGATTGCGACTACTGTTTACTGAAAAAAACTTACAGGAAAAGACGTTAACAACGTCTCCAATCCATGCAACAGAGCTATTACAGTTGTAAATTAGAATGGGGATTTATTGAAGGAATGGCAGGCTGATGGCAATGGTCATGGTGGACCCTTAACTTGAGTTTTCTTCTCTTCATATAGTTCAAGAGGCAGGTAGCAAAATATCTCTTGTACTCCATTGCTGATTCATTTTAAGCTTCCCCTTTCACTTTTTTCTTTTTTTTTTTGTTATGCAGGGTATCTTAGGATAACTTGCATGTAACAAATTAATTCTTTATATCCTAAAAAATAAAAATAAATTTTTTTAACTATAAATATCCCAATCACTTTACGCCCGTTTCGACTAATACTTCAAGATTCTAAAATTAACGATCAGATAAACCTCTACTTATCCTAAAATTTAAAATAATCAAATTAATAATTTTTAAAAAATAAATTCATAACCTAACCAACCAGTTAAGCTATAATTTCCACGAAAATAAAACTTATACAATGCTGTCCATGGCCATTAGTGCTGCACAGGTATTCAAACTAGAGACCACAGATCCCTCTTGGCCCCACCACCTCTTCACCAACTCAGCTCTCCTCTCACATTTGTTACTCTATAAATTGAGAGGGTGCCCAGGCGGAATACACTGCCAACCCCACAACCCTCTCTCATTCAGTTATTCACACACACATACGAAGTTTTGAGATTTGAGCATACTTTTTTAGGTTCAAGCGAAAATGAAGACATCCTACATGGTAGCTTACACTATGTTGGTGCTACTTCTGGCTCAAGAACATGTCAAAGTGTCTGCTGTGACATGCAGCCCAGCACAGCTGAGCTCATGTGTGAGTGCAATCACATCTTCCACCCCACCATCTAAACTATGCTGCAGCAAGATCAAGGAACAGAAGCCCTGCCTTTGCCAGTACCTCAAGAACCCGAACCTTCAGAAGTTTATCAACACGCCAAATGCCAGGAAAGTTGCTAGCACCTGTGGAACTCCCTTCCCCAAATGCTAGATGATCTAGTAGAACCTTAAGTATATGATATAGATTTTCGTCTCTCAGTTCTTCTGTATCCTGAATGAATCATGTGGGTTACTGCATGATAGAAGGGTGGCGGAGATTATGAGAGTCGGTGCTTTGCCTTAAAACCTGGTGTGGTATAATATTGTGTATGCTACTAGTAGTGGAGCACTAGTTAATGGAAATAATGTTGGGGTCATGGTCTCATTTCACCAATTTCTGTCTCTGGTGTGGTTTATTATTGTATACTAGTTGGAGATTTGGAAGGCATTTGCTGCAATATTTTGAAATTTGGAATCTATGATGGATCATTAGTTCATCACAACATGTCCAAAGACTCCCGATTCTCTCTCTCTCTCTCTCTCTCTGAGCACAAACACACGCATATTCACATAATTTTTTTGTAAATGGCAATTCCAACACTCACACTTGGGATGGAACTTGGGAGAAATTAAGAAAGGGGAGCTACTTCAGCTGAGTAATCCAAGACAAGATGACCAAGGCCTCCCAAATTCACAAATAACGAAGGTACCACTTATTCTTCTTTCCCTTGAATTCTTTACAATTCAAGGGAAGTAAGCGAGACAATAAACTCTTTCAAATTAAACTGGCATTACATTACCAAATGATATATGGTTTCAAAATGTAAACCGGGTGTTCGAAGATTCAGTAGAAAGTTATCACAGAAGTGTAGCAAAAACAAAGTTTCAAGGAGCAGCTAGATTATATAATCTGGTTCTGGCTTTAGTGACAGCTGAAACCCAGAGTAGTAATACTGAGTTATCAAACATGGCAAGTGGAAAAAGGAGTCATTTTTTTATTGGGTAGGAGTTGAAAGTGGAGGTGACATCAACACCAAGTAGAGAACAACAGTAAACGAATTCATGATTCTTTTTTATTGAAATATGAAGATGAAATAAATATCCCAAACCATCATCATCCACAGTGCGTTCAATTGATCACACCCCATAATAGAAAAGAATCTTGAATGCTTGGAGAGAAACTCCAAAATTCCTTTACAATGTACAGAAAGGGAAAATACTTGCAAATCAGAGAAGTGTTTCTCACAAATGTAGAAAGTTTGAAATTGGGTTCCAGCCCATAATCCATGGTCTCTTATCTGTAGGCAGTGCAAAATTGAGTTCAAACATCTCCTTTGACATGTTTCCTCCTTCACAGAACCCTACAAGTTTTGCCACTATATCAGCACTCTCCTGTATATGCTTGACATCACGAGGATCTGTCCACAGTTTGTTAACAAACTGCAGCCTTCTCTGCTTCCCATCAAGTGGGACATTCCATTTGATGTATAATTCATCTCTCTCTTCCGTAGTCAGACGTGAGGCCAACCTTTTTGCAAGGAACTCCTTTTCACGTTTCAATGCTCTAATACTGCAAGCCAATATGAGACAAGAATTTTAAATATTCAATCACTTTGAAGATAAGGAAATGAGGGGAAATGCCTGTTCTAATAAACTCGGCAAGAGCAAGAGAGATAGAAAGAACCTTGATGACAGAGATATTGTAGACTCATCTCCAAAATGAGCTGGGCTTGCATTGCCAAGTTCTGCCAAATGCTTCTGCAACCAAGTCAAGCGTCTTAGCTCCACCTCCATGTATATTTGATCAGCAGGGTCACCACTGAATAACAAATAAAACTGTGTCCTATGGATGATGGACACATAGCACACATCCCACAACTCAATGATCAGCTGTCTTTGCTCCCTAAAAGTTACATGCCACGAAACTTGGGGCTCCTCTTGCTCATTTATATTCTCCTCCTCCTCCTCTATGTTATATCCAGCTGCTTCATTTGCTTCCAGCTCAAGCACCTAAAGGAATCATAAATACGGATGATTTGTGTTTCAACATATTGAAGGAAATCGGAAAAGAAGTGGCCGAAATATAATTTCAACGTATATGTAAATGAAAAGAATTGGTTGGTGCAGTGAAAATAAATTGGAAGCAGATGATAGAATAGGAATGTAATAACTGTTGTACCTGGCAAACAAGTAGCTGCTTTTGGTATTGCAATTTCGCCACACGTTCTTTAAGTTCAGTCACATAGGCTCTTATGTTTCTAACATTCTCCTCTGCTGCATTCTGAAACATCTTCTGCATTTTCTTCATGTTCACTGAACTTGAGCGCCGATAGCCAGGTGTCCCTTCTCTTGATGAGACATCCCCACCTTCTTCATTCTTTTTATGAGTCTCTTTCTCAGACTCTGGCAGGGTCTCACTGGCTACAATGTCATCATTGTACGGATCTCTATTCTCAATCTCTTTTTCCAAAATTTGCCGAGAAGTTGATAGAGGAGAGCAAGGAGACCTTATAAAATTCTGTCTGTTAGAGCCGTTACTTGAAGCCAAAGGAAGTATCTTTTTCTTCTTCTGTTGATTCTTAGCCTTGGGAGTTACTTCACAGTTTGATTGTGGATTATTGTTTGGGAGAGACATTACTAATTTGTCTATAGACTTCTGAACATTTTCGAGCTGCTCTTCAAGATCTGCTATAGTGCTGCCCTGTGAATGAAGCCTTGTTATTTCATCCTTGAGATTAGCACTGACACTCTTGTTAGGAGCTACGACACTTCCAGCTTCAACTTCTTTTGGAACTGGTTGGATAGTGCGCATTTCCCTGATTTCTGCTTGCAGTTTAGCAATTGTCTCAGCTGCATCTTGGTTACCCAGTCTATGACAAGCCACCTCTTTCTGTAGTACTTCCAGAGCTCGATTTGCTTCTTCTCCAAGTTGCTCCTGAAGGTGTTCAAGTTTGCGAATTTCATGCATCAACGTGAAAGGTGCAGTTGATGATTGCCTCATTGACTGCCTTAGCATCGTCTTCCTGGTTCTATCACAGCGGCTTGGCTCCTTGCTGTCGAGATTTGGCAAGGATGCATCAGAATAAGAGAGACACTTCTTCACCGATGGGCAGGGTGATTCCAATGTGCTCGAAGCCTGTCTATCCTCTTGAAGTTTTCTGCGCAATTCATCCACCTCAAATTGTGCAAGATCTCTTTGGCGTTTCAGCTCCTCCATTTCCATCTCCATCTAGACACGTTGAGATAATAAGATACAACGGCAATGGATTCATTTGCATGGTTATAATTTTGAAGTCAAATGAAAGTTGTATGGAAGCTCACCTCCTGAATTTTCAAGTCCTTTTCCCTTGAAGGGTCAGGAGTGCGCAGCACTGCTTCCAGCCTGGCTACTTCCTTCTGCAGATGTTTCACAAGCTGCTTATCTGAAACTACCTAATATAGTTTTACATTAAAAAAAATAAAAAGTATCAGTATTTTCATGCTTTGTCATTTGAACTCAGAAGCAAATTCAATTAAACAGGTTGAGAAACAAAAGATCAATACCATGTTAACGTGGGCATTGTTAGTGACTTCCTTAGCACGTGTGGCAAAGTAAAGGGTATTTCGGGATTGTTCAACATGGCTCAGAGCTGGGCTTAGAGTGCATATGATGGCAGTGCGTGCATTGCCACCAAGTGAGTGCTGCAATATGCGAGTAAGCTTCGAGTCTCTGTATGGTATATGTCCACTTCGTTTTCCAACACTATATAGATAAAAACAAAAATACAGTTAACCAATTCAAAAATGGAAATCAGTTCTATATTTCTATGAGAAAATGATAGATTTAAGGTACATCAAGTTTAATAGATGACTTTAGAAAAATCTTGACGAATGTGAGTCCATTTACTGCTATAACTGAGAAAGCATGCTAAGAATAAGAATCTAACCTGAGCTTTCTAATCACAGTTGTCAGAGTCATCAAACTAAGATTAATATGACAACCTTCTCTGAGTCTGGCACCATCTGCATGTGTCTGTGAAGCTCTTTCACTTCCAGCTAGATCTACAAAATTCTGAAAGTCATTGTAATCCAAGAGTTAGAATACATAAGAATTACCGCACTTTATATGGCGACTCATTGGGATGGAAAGATGGATGAGCGAAATAAGGCAGGAGTTTCTGGTTTTTACCAGGCTTGCAACGAAAGATCTCACACAATCTGAATTTTCTCGAAGTGTACTCTCTATTGACTACATCCAATACCAAAAACAACTCCTATGTTAGCTTTCACAGAAAAACTGTTATAACTTGAAGAATCAATACATAATATGATTCATGAATCTTACCAGCCTTATAATTTGGTGTGACCGTGAACTAGTATCATTAAGGGCAGTTTCCCCAACTTGCCTTTGCGCTACAACACAAACAGAAATGAATTAATCAACTGCCAATCAGAAATGTATTTGCAAAGGAAGAAGCTTCACCAAATTACCTTCACAAATACTGATTAAATGCCTTAAATGCTTATCATTACTTGCTGTCTCTTCTACCAACTTCTCAACCACAGTACCTTTCTGCAATTGGGAATCACAGGAAATACAGTAAATGAGAGAATGATTCAGAAAAGCATATGAAGTCATTTTTTACTGTAGAAAGAAAATCATAAATGCAATACCTCCGGGTCATCTAGAAGCTTGAGATTGCGACCAGATTCGGAATTTAATAGGTCCCTGACATTTTCATTATAGATTTCTAGTCCAGAAATCCTAATTGTAAAATCTCTTTCCGGAGTCTGCAGTTAATCCAAAAAAAAAAACGACAAATTTGTAAGGAATATTTTTCTATAAACTCAATAAACTACACCAGGAATCAGAATCCGACTTTGCATTTTCAAAATCTATCAATAAAATTAAAAAAAAAGAGAAGAAAGAAGAAGTGAATATGGTCAGATTTTGATAAAGCTTACATTGATTATATGCTTATATATGTCGTTAACAGCTTTCTCAGTTATCCCTCTCATCGTGTATGTCTTCCCACTGCTAGTTTGCCCATATGCAAATATGGTTGCTGTAATGTAAATATGAAAGAATTATTTACTTAGTTCAGATGCACTACCAGAACACATAGCCAGATTTACCAATAAGGGAATAGATAATATCACCGTTTATGCCCATCAAAGCAGACAAAGCAACATTTTTCACTCCATCTTCATACACAGCTTCAGTTATACTAGAAGGATCAAAAACTTTATCTGAAAGGAGAAAAACCTCAACAACTTAATTATGACATGAAATCACAACCAGCTATTATAATTCAAACAGCAAAAGCACAAAGAAAGAAAGCTGCAATTAAATTACCAAACACGAAAGAAGCCGGTTGAGCTGCTCGTTCTTGAGAGGGTGGCTTAAAGACAATAGTATGGTCATCAACACAGTCCCAAGCAACTTGGTCTTTAGCTAACTGTTCCTTCTTGTTTAAAGGCCTTAATCTTACAGTAACTACAATCTTCTCTTCTTTTGCTTTAGCCCCTCCTGGGGTTGTTGCTGGTGTCCTATCAATCTTAGAAGCTGGTGTTCCTGGGGTTCTTATTGTCATCTCTTTTTTTTTGGGGGGTCAAAACCTACTCTCTCTTTAGAATCCCACTCACAAGAGACCCAAAAATGAATTCACCAGCCTCAGCTTCTCTCACTGGAGAGACTAACAAAGAGGGACCACTCTTTCTTGGATGCAAAAGTTGTTTATACAAATAAGTAGCTGCAAAATCCAATATGAAAACAAGATCAGAGGTTGCATGAAAAAGACCCATTTCTTCTTCTCCTGGTCAATTTTTTTCAGAAAATCAATTTTCTCTAAAAATGAAACAGCAGAAATTGAAAAAGGAAACAAAAAGGTGTCAACTTTTTTCCATTATCTGTTCACTTTCTGTTAGAAAAAAATTGATTGTTCATCAAAGAAAAAAAAAGATCCAAATGGATTGATGAAATGAAATGAAATGCTTTGATTGCGCTGTCAAATTTTAAATTTTCCTAAATAAAACTAATAACATCCTTTCCAAATTTATGCATTATCCTGTAAATGAACACGGATCAATCACAAAAAAAAGAAGGTAACTCGCTATTTTTAAAATGAGTTTTCGAGAATCAATGTAAACTAAATCATACAAGGACAGTTAATCAAAACCCTCCAAATGGTAACAAATTTAAGCTCTAAGTTCTAATATTTACCTTTAATAAACCTTAGGAATCTACAGATAATCGAGAAAAAACAGCAAAACATGCAAAATAATAGGACAAAAAGTAAATGAAACAAACACTTACATAAATCTCAACCCGAGATAGTAGATCCAGCGAAGAGGTGATGAAAAACTGGGGTTTTTTTGAGAGAGAAAGAGAGGTATTTCTTGCAGGGTTCCAAGAAAGAGAGTGATTGCTTTGTTTGCCTTCTCTATGATGAAATGAAAAGCTGTGCGGTCATTACATTTTGAATTTGATTTCTAACGGCTAGTTCGTTGTTTCTTTTCTAGGATTCTTATTTCTTCATTTTAAGGGCAAACTGCTACTATACTCTCCATCTATTGAGTATATTTCAATTTGGTCCTCTATTTTATTAAATGTTCCCATAATACCATTTATCTGTATAACATACCAAATTATAGAAGTAGAAGCATGTAATAATAATACCTATCAAATTAGTAGCTTGCTGAAAATAGTCGAGAGACCCGAACAATCCTGTCATGGTAATGGTATTGGTGCAACTAGCAGTAGAAGGACCAAATTGAAATCCATTTGTTTTTTAAGGGGTCTTGAAAATATAATGATATTGTGATAGTGTTGTTTTTTAAAATGTTTTTTTATTTGAAAATGTATTAAAATATTTTTTTATTTTTAAAAAAATTATTTTTAATATCAATATATTAAAAAGATATAAAAAATTTAATTTTTTAAAAATATTTTTAAAACAGAAAAAGAAAAGAGTTGTTGAAATCTTGATTTTAATTGCAGAGTCAAGCGGGTCCGGGTTCCAAAAGTTTTTATGTAACGGTTTATTTCCTGGTTTGATAATTAATCTTTGCAGACAAAAAGGACAAAAAGGAAAAATACGAATTTGGTGAGGGCCCTTCCTAAGGATTTGGCTTTATTATACTTCTAGACGTCTAGTAAATTCTTTAATTTTAATTT